>OUNM011019061.1_pt1 | contig 41970 bp, 31 predicted proteins | sample 1769961 | NCBI WGS metagenome assembly OUNM01 (sample SAMEA3914820, study PRJEB12502) | metagenome | biome: forest; material: soil | place: USA | collected 2012-03-12 | depth 0.3 m | reverse complement strand
TTCGATGGCAACTCTTTACCGCAAGCTCGAGGTCAAGAAGTCGGCGGAAGGCCGAGTGTAAGGCGGCGATTGTCGGTGGGGACTTTGACGTCGCGTTGCCTCGTGCCGCGGTTCTCGACGTGTCCCGCCTAAACAATCTCGATGGCCCTCGTTTGGGGTGCGCCGCGTTGCCGTGGATGAACCTCGTGGCAGGTGATTAGAACAGCGCTTCCGCGGCGCTGGATTTGCCGTGTGGCCCGATTCCGTTTCGGGCACTCGGTCTTTGCCTTTGATGTGCAGAAGTCTGCAAGCCGGATGACGTTATCCGAGCATTCTGGCTAAATGCCAAAGGCACCGGCGCATCTTGAATCCGGTGCTTTCCAACTTCATGTCCGGGTGCGTTTTGACACCCGGGATGCGGCTGGATTGCTCCGTATTAGCAATCCAGCTCAGTCGAAAATGCCGACTAGCTCCGCCTGCTGAACGTACGCAATTGCGTCGCGTCCTTGGCAACGTCGTCGAGCTTCTGGAGCGTCGCAGTCTGTTGCTCGATCAGCTTCTGGTTCTGTTCCTTCAGGGACTGTAGCGACTCGCGCGGCGAGCGGTTGAGCGCCTGAGCGTAGGAATGGAACCGGGCGCCTACGAGCAGGACGCTGGCGACGATGGAGAGGAAGAAGAGGGAATTTTTCATTTTCCGCGGGCAGCAAAGATGCGGGCTTGGCGAACTTGCTCGGCAATCGTGGCGATCTTTTCGTCGATCTTGTTCTGGTTGTCGACGATCGTCGCCTGCTGGACGGTCACGTCCTTGAGTGCTTCGACGACGGCCGGGTCATCCCCGGACTGTCCGCTGGAGCTGGGAATGGCAGCCGCAATGATCAGGGCGCCCCCTAGGACGGCAAGAGTGGGCAAGTGGGTTTTCATGAAGTCTTTATTTGCGTAGCGAGAAGAGTGCCGGAACTACGCGTTATTGAGATTCTTTGGATTTTGGCGCGCATTCTGCTTGCGCACATCTGCGGTCAGCTTAATGTGAAGGGCACTATGGCTGGACTTTCGCAGACCCAGACACTTTCACAACAGCAGGTTCTTGCTCCGCAATTGCAGCAGAGCTTGCAGATCCTCCAGGCTCCGATGCTGGAGTTGCGCAACCTTATCCAGCAGGAGTTGCAGACGAATCCGACCTTGGAGGATGAATCGAGCGAACCCACGATTGAGGACAAGCAACGCGAGCGCGAGGAGTTTCAGGAGGAATTCGACCGGCTGGCCAAGCTCGACGAGGAGTGGCGCGACTACATGGCGCAGAGCTCTGGGTATTCGGCTCGCTCGGCTGAAGACGAAGAGCGGCGGCAGTTTTTCTTCGACTCGCTGGTCAAGGAGGAGACCCTCCAGCAGCATCTCGTCGAGCAGATTCAGAGCAGCGACCTTTCCGTCGAAGACCGCAAGACTGCCGAGTTGATCATCGGAAACATCGACGATCACGGGTTCATGCAATCCTCCCCGGAGGAGATCTCGCAGAATACCGGCATGGATCTCACTGATATCCAGCGCGTCCTCGAAGTGGTGCAGACCCTGCATCCGGTGGGCGTCGGTTCCCGCGATCTGCGCGAGTGCCTGCTCATCCAACTTCGCCGCCTCGGCAAGGATGGCACGCTCGAGTACCGGATCGTCGATCGCTTCCTTGAAGACCTCGGCAAGCGGCGGTTTCCCGAGATTGCACGGCGGCTGAGCACGACGGTCGAGCAAGTGCAGCGCGCGGCGAATTTCATCGCGACGCTCGATCCGAAGCCGGGCCAGATCTTTACGCCCGATCCGAATAACTACGTTCTGCCGGATGTTACCGTTGAGAAAATTGGAGGCGAATGGCAGATCTCGCTCAACGGCGATCAGATTCCTCATCTGCGGATTTCGAACACTTACAAGGATATTATGGCGCAGGACGGCAATGGGGCGGAGGTGAAGGATTATATTCGCGACAAGATCCGCTCGGGTAAATTCCTCATCAAATCGATCCACCAGCGCCAGCAGACCATTTCAAATATTGCGCACGAGATCGTAGGCCGGCAGCGGGACTTTCTGGAAGCAGGTCCGAGCGCGCTCCGTCCGATGACGATGGTGCAGATCGCCGATGCGGTCGGTGTGCATGAAACGACCGTCAGCCGGGCCATTTCGGGTAAGTACATGGCTACGCCGCACGGGGTCTTCGAGATGAAGTATTTCTTCACGCCTGGTTACCAGACGGCGACCGGCGAGAATATGTCGAACACCAGCGTGAAGGGCGCGATCGCCGAGTTGGTGAAAGGCGAGGATTCGAAGAATCCGCTCTCGGATAAGGAGATCGTCGAGATCCTGTCGAAGCGTGGAATTCCGATCGCACGCCGTACGGTTGCGAAGTACCGGAATGAGCTGAACATCCTTCCGAGTAACATGCGGAAGGAGTTTTAGAGGCGCTCGTCGGGAGAGACGCCGATCTGATTGCGCGGTGCGCGACGAGCACGTTTCGATGGCTTCGCAGCTTCCGGTTGATATCCACGAACGCATTTCGCGCGTCCGGCGGTGCCATAATCGCCGTTTGTTTGTTTTTGCTCCGGTGTTTACCGCGGTTTCCTTTCTTGATGTACGGCTATTTGGTCATAGTGATGCCGTCCTTTATTGTGTGACGTTTTGCATCGTCGGTGTAGGGCTCTCTGTTTTGACCCTGTTTATTCGCCGCACGTACCGTCATTCCCGCGAGCTTGGTCTTGTATGCCCCCGATGCGGCAAGGGCCTCTACGATTTGGGAGCAGATGAACTGCTCTCGGCAGGTATCTGTCCGCGGTGCCGGGAGCGGGTATTCGAGCCTCGTGCTCCAATAACTACCTGAACGCCAGTTAACGGGCTTTACTTCGGAATTACCGTCGCTGGAGCTGCGGCCGTGGCTGCTGTTTGTGCAGGTACTGGCACCGAGGGCGGGGGCTCTGTCGGTGCTTTGCCTCCCGGCTGAGGCTCGTGCTCGAGACCCCAGGTAAGCAGCATCCGGCTATCTTCCAGAATACCCGGCTTCTCGCTGTGCATGACGACTGCGACGACTTCGCGACAGCCCCAGTGGGCCGCGCTGACGAGGACTTGCTGAGCGGGATATGTGTAACCTGTCTTGACGCCGGTGCAGCCAGGAAACGCCCAGAGTAGGCGGTTGTGATTGCGTAACTGGCGCGCCGTGCCGGGAGGGCCGATATCCCAGCTGTGAAATTGCGTACTTACAATCTGGCGGAAGAGTGGCTGTTGCATCGCCGCGCGGGCGATGAGCGCGAGATCGTGGGGCGTCGTGTAGTGCTGGATATCGTGCAGACCGTGCGGGTTTGCGAAATGCGTATTCGTCGCGCCGAGTTCCTTTGCGCGTTGCGTCATTTTTTCAGCGAATGCCTCGATTGAACCGGCGTTATCGCGGCCGAGGGCATGCGCGACGTCGTTGGCGCTCTTCAGCATAAGTCCGTAGAGGCCTTGCATGCGCGTGAACTTATCGCCCGGCTTGATATCCAGGCTGCTTTCGCCAACCTTGCTATCATCGAGTGTAACATCGATCTCCTGATCGAGATTCCCTGCCTCGATCACCAGCAGGGCAGTCATAATCTTCGTCGTGCTGGCGGGATATTGCGCTTCGTCAACGTTCTTGCCGTAGAGGACCTGTCCCGTGGCGCAGTCCACCACAGTAGCGCCCTTGGCGACAAGAGGAAGCTCAGCCAAATCTGGCGGGATTTCCGGAACCGTTTGCAGGAGGCCGGGAGGGATCGCCGGTGCTCCGTTCTCCTGTTGCCTTGATGTGGCGACTGGAGCCGCTACCGGCTTTGCATGCGAGGTCTTTTTCTTCGATGCAGCAAGGCCGGTCGCAGGCGCAAGGGCGAGGATGCCAGCGAGGACGAAGGCGATCAGTGTCGCACTATTGGGACGAGATTTTCCCATCGATCATTACCCAAGGTATCGGTTCCCGGAAATTGAGGATCTCCTCATAAATCGTGTCCAGTCGACCATCTGCGGGCAAGGCAATCATATCTGCCAGCGCCCCGGGGGCGATTCGACCCAGCCGCTTCTCGCGACGAAGCGCGCGGGCCGGGTTGACCGTGATCGTGCGAAGCAGTTCTTCGGGCGTGAGCCACGGCTCATTTTTTTGAAGTAGTCGCAGTTCGTCGAAGAGGCTCAGCGAGTTCGTGCTGGCGAGGCTGTCCGTGCCGACGCAGATGTTCACGCCGAGGTTGTGCAGCCGCCGATAATGAAAGGGCGAATGGCCAAAATAGCGATGGCTGCCCGGGGTGTGAACGATATGAGGCAATTCATCGGCGGGCAGCGAGGCCAGGAGCGCGAAGTCGTCTTCCGTGAGCTCGTTCATGTGGACGAGCAGCCAATGAGAATCGATCGCGCCAGCTTTCCATAATTGCGAGAAGGGCGAGCCATGGCCGCAGTCTTCCATCGGGCGTCCGATGGACCGCAAAAATTCGTAGAGCGGCCCGCTGGCATTTTCGAACATCTCCGCTTCATCGCGCGATTCGGCGAGATGCGTGGTCAGCAGCATGGTCATCGTGGCTGCGCACGAATTTGCGAGCCCGTAGAGTTGGCTGGACGCGGTGTAAGGTGCGTGCGGACTAAGTCCGAAACGACTTAGCGAAGTTGGTCGGTTATGAAAGAAGGAGAGCGCGCCGACGACGACGTCCTCCGTTGCAAAACGATGCCGCACATCGATCATTTCGTAGAACCACCAAGTCCGGATGGGCGGATCCGTCAGCGCGGGCATCAGCTCTGGAAATGACTCCACGTTGCAGACGGTCGTGGTTCCCCACTTTTTGAGCGAGGCAAAGCCGCGAGCAATGGCGTTGATGTAATCGTTCTGATCGAGTGAGCGCTTCAGCGCGTTGATGCGCTGGACCCATGCCGTGAAGCTTTTCGGCGGCGCGATCGCGTAGCGCATCATCGTGTAATCGAGATGGCAATGCGCGTTGATGAGCCCCGGCATGAGCACTACTTCACCGAGATCGATGACAGGGCCGACGTCCAGCCAGCGCAGGTCGTTGAGGCGTCCGACTGCGACCACGGCGTTGCCATCGACAGCCACCGCGCCGTTTTCCAGCGGAGGCCCGTCCATCGTGACAATGGTTCGCGCGGTGAGGATCATCTCACTGAAAAGCGGCTATTCCTCGGGATTCCGGGTTGAAAAATTGGACCGCGCTTCATTCGGTCCGGGGAGCCTTCACAACCTCGCGCATTTTGGCGACGAGGAGATTGCAGGCTTCGTGGCAGAGTAGCGGCAGGCAGCCGGGTTGAGGTGTCGGATCGAACTTTTCCGGAGGGAGGGAGTCGACAGGCAGATCCGGCGAGATTTTCCAAAGGATCGTCTTCAAACAGCCTCCATCGGTCCTGCAGAATCCGCCGACCGTTGACTGTGTCTGATCGTCCGTGATTTTCCGCGTGATCGCGTACATGCCGCTCTGGCGACCCAGTGTCTCGCGCAGGGGCAGTACATCGAGGGTGCCTTCCTGCCAATCTGCAAAGACGCCGACGGCGGCGGGATAGAAGAGATCCAGCGCCCTGCGCAGGCTTGCGACATCGGAAAGAGTGAGTTGCCAGCCGTGCCGGAGATTCGGTGCAGTCTTCAGTGGGCGATAGGCACCGGCGTCGTCATAGATGGCGAGCTGCCGAGCATCTTCCATGCGGCTGTATTGGGTGAGCCCTTCGCGAGCGTGGTCGTCTCGATGGAGGAGTTCAAATCCGCCAGGACATCGGCGGACGAGGATTTCGCCGATGTGCAGGACGGGCGAGCCATCCAGCAGGCGGCGCAAAAATTCAGTCAGATTGCGGATTGCGAGAGTCAAGGATGAGAGGAAAGCGTGGCGTGCCGCCGGTCGAAAGCCTCCACCTGGTCGAGGATGACTTCCGAAAATCGAGGCTCGGTCCCGATGGCACTGGCGTAGTAGAGTGTGCGGCCTCGCAAGTGATGCGGATTCTTCCGAAACACGTCTCGCTGGCTGGCTGCGGCACCGGTCTCTGTCTCGGTGCCCAGGAGCACCGGAATGTCCTGGTAGCTGTGAAGGCCGTCGGAAATGAAGAAGGGCACCACGACGACGTTGGGTTGGGTGGAAAGCTCGTCCCACTTGGAGATCATCGGATCCTCTTCCATGTAGGCATTGAGGACTTCCGCGTAGATGCCGAGTTCCCGGATTTTTTCGACTTCGCGTTTCGCGGCGACCGCTGAATTCTCATTCAGGTCCGTGCCGTGCCCGACGATGAAAAGGGCCGTCTCCTTCGGTGAGACGCCCGGCGCGACTTCGGCGGCCCGATGCAGAATGAGTTCGGTCATCCGAGGGTGATTTCCCGACGGCTCGCAATATTTGATCGTGCGCTTGCCCAACTGCGTGATGGGCCCCTGAAGACCGAGTTCGCGAGGGATCACGGTGCGGGTGAAATACCCTTCGCTGATGAAATTCGGGACGACGTAGATGTCGTTGCTGTCGACCATGTGGAGAACCTGCCTGAGACTCGGCTCTTCCTTCCAAAAGGTGCAATAGACCTCTCCGAAGAGCGCCCGGCGGGCGATCTCTTCGGCGTGGTCGAGTGTGGGGGCGCTGGAGTCGGGATTCACGGTGGAACCGTGCCCAACCACGATCAATGCGCTCTCGGGTCTGGCGATCATCGGAACGGAAATAAAAGCGCCGCACCTTCCAATGTCGAACGGTTTCCCTCGCAACGGTTCTTGATCCGCGCGGTGATCGCTGTTTTCCCTCTACGGCTCGGGCTGTGTGAAAATGAAAACACACGTGTTGCGGCCTGTTTTTGGCTCGGTTTTTGTCCTGTTGCGAATGTTCGGCGTCCGGCATTGATGCTGCTTCAGGCTTCCCAACCCATAATAATTTTCTACCGCTTTTCCCTGCCCAACACATGGATCGTTCATCTCGTCTCCGTTCTCGCATTGAACCTCTTGAAGATCGCATCGCCCCTGCATTGCTGATCAACGGGGCCAACCTTCTGGGCGGTTCCAGCCCATCCACGGGTGAGACCTCCGTGGGCGGGAACAGCGTGACTGTTGTCAAAGTCATCTCCGGCCAGGCCATCGTCTGGTTTGAAGACGGGCATATCGAAGGCATCTCCTTCGCCAATAACACGAGCCTCGTCATCACCGGAAACGTTCAATACGACATCGTCGGGAATCTCATGCCGAATGGCCGGCTCTCGGATACCGATCATAACCCCCTGAATGGCGAAGACGGTGGGATTTTGCTGCCAAATAACCTCATCGGGTTGAAGGTTCTGCCGCTAACGCCAGAGGATGGGAGCATTATTGGGCACCTCGATTCATCCACCAATACTTATTTTGGGGGGAATATCATCACGGCTGGTTCGGTTTCCAACGTTTCGGTCAATGGCCAGATCAGTGGCATCTATGCCGGCGACGGCGCATTCAGCCCGAACTCGCGCATTTACCACAACGGTGTGGTGACGAGCTACCTCGGTGGTCTCGACTTTAACCCGATCGCCGCCGGTATCCAGTCGCAATTTGTGTTCAAGCCGTCAGACGCGGCGAGCATCAACCCAAGTTTCGGGCTGACAGGAATGCAGGCAGGGGCGTCGATTCACGATATCTCTGTGAACAAGGCGTTTCAGTTGCAGGCGATTGCGGGAAGCGGTAATCCAAATAATCTAGATTTTTCAGGTAAAACCGCGCCATCTGGCGGGAGTATCTTTAACTTTACGATCCAGAGTGCGAGTTATAATGTAAATTCCGGAACCCCGCTGCCGAGTTACCAATTGATCGCGGGCGATGCCGGAAGTGGCGCAAAAGGCGGGGTGGGAGGGTCAATCCAGAATATCACCGAAATTAATTCTTCTGGATCCGTGGTAATCCAGGCGGGAGCCGGAGGTGTTGGCAGCAAGGGGGCGGGCGGAGCAGGTGGCTCGATTGTGAATTTGAATCTCCAAAGTAGCAACACCCAGTACATCGTCATGGCGGGAAATGGCGGAGCGGGCACCCCCGGTGGAGCTGGCGGCTCGGTTACTAACAATAGCTATGCCAACACGACACCTGCCGGGGGAGTGATCGCGTCTGCGGATTTTACCGGTGATGGATCGGGGGATGTTCTCATCGTGGATCAAGGATCCGGCCAGATGGTAATCGAGAAATCCAATCCAAATGGCACCTCAACGTTCTCTCCGCTGACTCAACATACCAATAGCAATAACCAGCCAGTTATTCTGATTGATCCGGCAGGTCAGAATCCGATTGCCGCGGCTCCGGCGTACGTGACTCAGGCGGGTTTAGGGCCGGACTTTGTTGTCGCGTATCAGGGGAGCAATAGCATCGTAGCTTATGAAAACCAGGGCGGCGGACATTTTTGGGATTCCTCGCTCAATGGCGGGGCCGGTGGGTACAAGACCGATGTCGCCAGCCTGAGCTTTTCTCCTTCCAAGATGGCCTTGGTGGATAGCAGCGCCGACGAGATTGTCCTGGCTGAGAATACCAACGGCGGTTCGAAGATTCATCTCGTAACGAAAATTGTCACTACAACTGGATTCTCCTTCCAAGAGGCCACCGGAAGTCTTTCCCTGCCTCTGCCGTGCACGAGCCTGGTGACGACCGCTGACGGAACTGTCTTTGCTTCTACGTCGGACGGCACCATCTACCGACTTACGGTCACAAACGGACCTGGTAATCCTTTTACAAATCTGAGCGTCGCAAACGTGGCTGGCGGCATAAGCCAATTGGACGTAGATAGCACCGGTACCGAGCTGCTGGCTTTAGGCAATGGCGGCAAAACGCTCGCGGTCTACAACGAGTCCGGAGGGAATCTCAATGCAGCCGCCACCATTAACCTTTCGAATTTGAATATCAAACCCTCGGTGGCACATTTTGTACCGGGGGCGCATGCTGACAAGATTGCCGTTCTCGGCTCAGCACCAGGTGGGTCGGGAGTAGAAATTTATGATCCAAACGAAGTAAACCAGGTTGTCGTTGGTTATACTCCCGAGAAACTCATTACATCTGACCGCGCGCTGCTGAACTTTGCTGTCGCTACGGTTGGAAGTGGGGGAAGTCTGATCCCTGGTATAGCCGCGCTCCAAACATCGCTGGGGCAGTTTTCTTTTGACAGTAACTTTGGCCCGGCGTTTACCCAGTATGCTCTGCCATTTGCCGCTAAGACTGTGACAGTAAGTGCCGGGAATGGCGGTGATGGGGTAGATCTAGGCGCGAAACTCGGAAAAGGCGGAGCTGGCGGCAGCATCCTCGGAGTGAACGTGGATGCGAGCATCGTTCAGATTGGAACTGGCAATGGTGGGAACAGCCAATCGGGCCCTGCCGGTGCGGGCGGATCTTTTATTAATCCGGCATCGATGACTATATCCAAAGGTGTATCCGTGAATCCGACTGTAAGTGCCGATAGTTCTCTCGTGATCTACGCCGGGCATGGCGGATCACCAACAGTTGCTGGCGGAAGTGCAGCTAGCGGTGGCGCAGGTGGATCCCTCAGTGGGCTAAGCCTGGTCCTCAATGTGGGCCAGAACGATCTGGATCTAGGGCTCTCCGCAGGCTATGGCGGAAATGGGTTGGGAGGTAATGGCGGTGCGGGCGGTGGCATCTTAAACGTCAATGCTGTCGGCCACGACGGTGGGTTGACTTTGCAATCAGGCGATGGTGGCCAGGCCAAGGCCGGAGCGACGACTTCGCTGGGTAACGGCGGTGCTGCTGGCTCAATCAGTGGGGTTAGCTATGCCCTGACGCTCGATGCGAATGTGGCCTCTGTCGAAAAGGCCCATTCCGCCACGATCGTGACCGGCTCGGGTGGGAGTGCAATCTCGGGGACTGGTGGCGCCGGTGGTACCCTGCAAAATCTGACCCTCAATATGCAGGGGGCGAACCGCACTTACGATGATAGTTCCGCGACTCCTAATCTCGTTGATGCACACTTGGATAGTACCGTGACGATTGGGGTTCAGCTCGGCTCCGGTGGTGATGGTGGAAAGGGCGGCAATGGTGGGGGAATGTCTGGGTTCGTTTACAACCAAACATTGCTCCAGACCGGCCACGATAATGGTTTCATTACGAATTATACGGTAATGAGTCTCGTCGCTGGTAATGGTGGACACGGGACGACGGGAGCTGGCGGTAATGGTGGCGGAATTTCCCTGACGAAGCCAATCACCGGGGTGACCTCCTACGATCCGGATGCAACGACACCCGGAAATAACCCAAATCGCATTCCGCTAATTGTGACCGCCGGTGCGGGCGGCGACGGCGCGACGACTGGAGGTGTGGGAGGCTCGATTAGTGGTCTGCTCGCACAGAATTCGCTTTTGGGAACTGGTAACAACATTAGTGTAATGAATACAACGCTGCTCGTGGGCGCTCAGGTGACTGCCGGAAAAGGAGGGGCCGGAACATCAGGAAATGGCGGTTCCGGGGGAAGTGTCACGGGTTCAACGCTCGGTGTTCAAGCAACTGATTTGAACTACTTGGACGCGCTTCCTCCCGATTATGAAGGTGGCATGCTTATCGTGACCGCGGGTGATGGTGGCCAGGGTGGGGTGGCCGGAACGAGTGCCGCCAAGGCCAAGGGGGGCGCTGGTGGCAGCGTAACTGGCGGGCAATTTGGCCTTGTCTCCACAGTTATGAACGTGGGGATGCTAATCGGTGCTGGTTCTGGCGGAGACGGAATTGCCGGGGGCGGTACTGGCGGCGGTCTCGCCAGTCTCTCGCTCAACATGTCACAGAGCACCGTCGGGCTTTCGGCTTTGTTGTTTGCAGGTGATGGTGGTGCCGCGGATTCGGCAGCGGGTACTGGCGGTAAGGGCGGTGCCGTCACAAACATCGTCGAACTAAAGGATACGAATAGCTCCATCAACCTGATCCAGGCCGGTAATGGCGGCGACAATCCGCTCGGCAAGGGTGGCGCGGGCGGTAACGTCTCGCAGATTCACACGGTTGGCTTCATTGGTCGCCCGAGCGATACTTCCGGGGCTCTCGGCGTATTCGATCAGATCTCGTTGGGTGATTATATCCCGCAAGGGCTTTTCTCGGGCCGCGGCGGTGCTGGTGCCACGAATGGGGTCGCCGGTTCCATCGTGAATGTCATTGCCCGCCAGATCGCGGCGATGAGTGCGGCAGAGGATCCGACGGCAGAAGCAAACGGAACGAAGGGCACCTTCGCTCCTGCTTCGAAGATCGCGAATGTCACCGCGGACCTGATCGGCTTCGATGTGGGTGGAGATGGCGCTTACACCGACAGTCTCGGTGCCCACGCTTCGCCGAGCAGCGCTGTGCCGCTCGATGGCTTTGTCCTCGCGTCTGTGATTCAGAACGTGAAGGGGCCGCGGACTGGCTTCGAGTTCTCCGCATAAGCGCGAGCATTCCCATAGTTTAGTAGTTCATAGCGCACGCATCGCTTCTCCGGGAGCGATGCGTTTGCGCTTTCTGGGATATGCGATCGAAAAAGTTGCGGGCCGCCGGGACGCAGGGCGTCGGCCGTTTATGACAGGATCGCCTTGCCCGCCATGCCTGTTCGCTGGGCGGCGAAGTTGACACGTAGCGGAGCGCAGCCTTATGCGTTTTCCTCCTTTGCCGTGGCGTTCCGCTCCGGCAGCGTCACTGGGTGATCCCTCCTTTTATGATGAAAATACCGATTCCAATCCTCTGTGGCCTCTCGATGATGGCCCTCGTCTGGCAATCGCCAGCGGCTGAGAACAATTTTTCGCTATCCAACGATGAGGTCCAGGCCACTTGGGAATTGAGCACCAAGGGCACGGCGACCGGGACGCTGGAGCAGAAGAACACGAAGGAAACGATCCATTTCAAAGGCGACCTCTTCAAGATCGTCCTGACCGACGGTTCCTTCCGTGACTCCTCCGAAATGTCGGTTGTCGGAACGCCCCATGTGGAACCGCTTTTGGCGCGTCCCGAGGCCTCGCGCCTGGCGGAGCGTTCAGCCGGCCGGCAGCTGGTGGTCGATCTGGCTGCAGAGGACGGTGCCAAGGCCACCTGGCGGGCGATTCTCCGCGATGGTTCGAACTATCTCCGTGAGCAGGTCTCGCTGACCGCTGGTCCGAAGGGGATGCCGGTGAAGGAGATCGTCCTTCTGGATATGCCGTATCCGAACGCTAGGCCGACTGGCACGGTGGACGGTTCGCCGGTCGTGACCAAGACCGCGTTCTTTGGACTCGAGCATCCGCTCTCGATCAATCGTGGTGAGATCGGCTACGTGCGCTGCTTTCTTCCGCGCGGTGCGGCCCTGAATCCTGGCGAAAAGGTCGAATGCTCGCTCGTTATCGGCTTCACGCGTCAGGGGCAGACACGCCGCGACTTCCTCGCCTATCTCGAACGCGAGCGCGCGCATCCTTACCGCCCGTTCCTTAACTACAATACCTGGTACGATATCGGGTACTTCAGCCGCTTCGACGAGCCTGCCCTGTTGAACGCGATTAATGCGTTCGGCGAAGAACTGGTCGTGAAGCGCAAGGTGAAGATGGATTCGTTCCTCATGGACGACGGTTGGGATGATACGCAGACGATCTGGCGTCCAAATCACGGTTTCCCGAATGGATTTACAGTTGCCGCGCAGACCGCCGCCAAGTACGGAGCGGCCCTCGGCATCTGGCTGTCTCCTTGGGGCGGCTATGGCCCGCCGAAGGAAGCGCGCCTCACGAATGGCAAGGCCGAAGGCTTTGAGATCGTCAACGGTTCCTTCTCGATGGCTGGACCGAAGTATTACGAGCGCTTCCGCTCACTGTGCGTCGATGTAGTGAAGCAGTACGGCATCAATCAGTTCAAGTTCGATGGAATCGGCGCTGGAGATACGACCGGTAGCAATGCCACGGAAGGCGGCGGCGGTGCGATCCGCGACTTCGAAGCGATGCTTCGTCTTCTCGACGAATTGCGCAGCATCAAGCCGGATATCTACATCAACCAGACGACCGGCACATGGCCTTCGCCATTCTGGCTCATCATCGCCGACTCGATCTGGCGCGGTGGCGAGGATCATTCCTTTGCTGGCTCCGGCACGGATCGCCAGAAGTGGATCACTTATCGCGACAGCGATGTCTATGCACGCGTCGTCACTAACGGTGAACTTTATCCCATCACGTCGCTCATGCTTCACGGCATGATCTTCGCGCAGCATGCGAACAAGCTGAATGTGGATCCGAAGGGCGACTTCAAGTCGGAGGTCCGTTCGTTCTTCGGCACCGGCACGCAGATGCAGGAGATGTATATCACTCCGGCGCTGATGACTCCCGAGACTTGGGACATCCTTGCGGAATCCGCCCGCTGGTCGCGCGAAAACGCCGAGACGCTGAAGGACACGCACTGGGTGGGTGGCGATCCTTCGGAGGGCGTTGTCTACGGCTGGGCTTCCTGGTCGCCGGTGAAGGGCATTCTGACCCTGCGCAATCCATCTGGCAAACCGCGCAAAATCGAGATCGACGCCGCCAAGGTGTTCGAACTTCCGCCCGAAGCTGCGCAGGAATACGACCTCAAGAGCCCGTACAAGGATCAGCGCCTGACGGATATTCCGCTGAAGGCGGGCGAGCCGCATGAATTCGAGCTCCAGCCGTATGAAGTGGTTGTCTTTGAAGCCATTCCCAAAGCTGTGAAGTAAGTCAGCTTGACCTTGCTGGCTCCGGCTATCGTAAGCAGGAAGCTGGCGGCAAGTCATTCAACAAGACGCCGGTGTGTTAATCACGCCGGCGTTTTCTTTTGCCTTGTGGAATCAATTTCGGGGCCGTTATGGCAAATCGGTGAATTGCGATTCCGCGAATCGATTGCTGGCTTGCCTTTTTCATCGGTCCCGGCGAAATCACGCGGCTTATGGAATGGTATTATGCCCAGAACGAAGAACGCCGCGGTCCGGTTCCGGAAGCGGAACTCCTGCAGCTTGTACGCGCTGGCGCGGTGCAGCCTTCCACTTTGGTGTGGCGTTCGGGCATGTCGGAATGGCAGCCTTTCTCGACGGCTTTTTCCTTAAGCCTGGGCGAGGGGCAGGTCCGCTGTACGGAATGCGGCGGCTCATTTCCAGCGGCGGAAATCGTCCGAATCGGTGCTTCCGCAGTCTGTGGGGCGTGCAAACCGATCTATATTCAGAAGCTATCCCAGGGCGAGTTGACGGGCAGTGCGACTGGCCTGTGGCGCTTCCGCAAGGAATTGATCATCAGCCGCGATGCTTCGTTGCCCGATCGTTGCGTGAAATGCAACGCGCCGAGCGAAGGGCCGAAGCTGAAGCGGAATCTCTATTGGCATCATCCAGCGGTCTATCTGGCGATCTTTTTGAACATCATCATTTATGCGATTATCGCAATGGCAGTTCGCAAACGCCAAACGGTGTATGTGGGTTTGTGTCAGCGGCATCGCAGCCGCCGGATCGCTTGTATTGTCGGAGGATGGAGCACCTTTCTGCTCGCAGCTGGAATGAGCGTCGTCACGGGAGTGTTCTACAGCAATGCCGATTGGGCTCCGTTTGTTTACATTGGTTCCGCAGTATTGCTATTGGGTGCGCTCGTGGCGGGACTTGTCGGAGCGAGGACAATCTATCCGACGAAAATCGAGCCGCAGTGGTCCCGAGTACGAGGCGTCTGCAAGGAGTACCTCGCGGAATTGCCCGAGTGGACGGGGAATTGATCCAGCTTGCAAGTAGGCGCCTCCGCAAGAGATTGCGGAGGCTATAGGGTCCGCTTGAAGAGCGCGGTCGCGGCGGCCATCGCGAGGACGGTGAATCCGCCCAGATAGAGAATGTCGAATCCAACCGCCTCAAGGCCGCTGTTCTTCAGGATGACTTCCTTGAATGCGTGGACGGCGTAAGTGAAAGGATCAACGACCGCGATTGCCTTCATCCAAGCCGGAAAGGCGTTGATCGGATATACCGCGCCGCTGGGATAAAACAGGACGGTGTTCAAAACTCCGAAGACGGCGCGTGGGACCAGTGGGTCGCTCACGCGGACCATGAGGAGGAACATGAAGCTGATCAAGGCGAGCGAGGTCAGCACGACGAGCAGCACAAGCCGGAATAGACGGGCGATATTCAGCGGATCGGGGATGCCTGCGATGACCGAGCCGATCGTGACCAGCACAACGCCGGCAAGGATTGCTTTGATTGCCCCTGCCAGGTTAAAGCCCATGATGAGATCCAGCTTGCTAAGTGGCGTCACGAGATAGCCTTCGTGAAGTCCGCGCGCCTTGTCATCGATAAAGATGATGCCGCCGCCGATCATGCAGGAGACAAAGATTGCGAGGACTATCGTGCCAGGCAGGAGATACTGGATATATGGCACGTAAGGGTAGATCTCGACCACCGAGAGTGTTGCGCCGGTAGTCGTATGCGGCTGCGGTGGCTTTTGATTGTACGCAACGAGTAGATTGCTGATCGATCCCTGCAGCGCGGACGACGAGAATTGATCGGTATTATCCTCGATTAGCGCGATGTGCGGGTTGAAGCCAGCGAGCACCTTGCGCGAGAACTCCGGCGGAATATTGAGCACGGCGTTGATCTTGCCGGTACGCAGATCTCGGAGGGCTGTTGCCTGATCCGGATAAGCGGTCGTGTCGAAGGTTCGCGCATTGGCCCCGATGGCCTGGAACATCTCCTTGAGTTGCACGGCGGGCACGGAATGGTCCTGATCGACCACTCCCATATGGAGATCCTGGATCACTCCTCCGAATGCGTATCCCAGAATCACGAGCTGAACGAGCGGCATGATCACGGAGACGAGCACGAGCGTCGGGCTGCGCCGGAAACGGCGTAGGTCGCGTTCGATGATAGCCAGGATGCGATGCATAAGTTGGCGGATCAGTTATTCTCGGCTTGGCATCATTCCGGTAGGAGCCGGGGCCTGAAGGGCGTCGCGTAACTGGTGGCCCGTGTAGTGCACGAAGACATCGTCCAGCGTGGTGCTTTGCACCGAGAGGGAATTCACGGCAATGCCCGCGCGGCGCGCGGCGGCCATGAGTTCGACGGTGGTAAGTGGCCCGTTGTGCGAGGAAATGCGGTAGATATTGTCGTCGGCCTTTACGTCCACGACTTCTGGAAGGGCGGCGAGCGTTTCCGACCAGCCAGGTGGAATGGTGGAAAAGCTGACTTCCAAGATATTCTTTCCAGGAATCGAGGCTTTCAGCTTCAGCGGCGAGTCGAGTGCGACGAGTTGGCCGTGATCCACGATGGCGATGCGGTCGCAGAGCTTGTCCGCTTCATCCATGTAATGTGTCGTGACGAGAATGGTGAGATCGTGGTCGCGTTTCAGCCGCGAAAGCATGTCCCACACAGCCACTCGCGAGACTGGGTCTAGGCCGGTGGTTGGTTCATCGAGGAAGAAAATCTTGGGCTCGTGAACGAGTCCGCGCGCGATTTCGAGGCGCCGTCTCATGCCGCCGGAGAACATCTTTACCGGTTTGTCGCGCCATTGCTCGAGGTCGACGGCGGCGAGCAATTCATCGATCTTTTTCTGCCGTTTCTCGCGAGGGAGGCCGTAGAGCTTGGCAAATATGCTCATGTTCTCTTCCGCGCTCAGATCGAGATCGGATGTCATGGCCTGAGGAATCACGCCGATGGATTTGCGAACCTCATTAGCAGCCTTGGCGACGTCGAAGCCATTGATGCGCGCCGTGCCCGAAGTCGGCGGGACCAGCGTGGTGAGCATGCGAATGAGCGTGGATTTGCCCGCACCATTGGGGCCGAGCAGGCCGAAAACTTCGCCATGGCCCACCGTGAAACTGAGCCCGTTTACGGCACAGAAATCTCCGAAGCGCTTGGTGATGTTTTCAACTTCGACGTCGAACATAGCTAGCGTTCGCGCTTAAGGCTTTTTCAGTGGCATCGTGACGTAGGCCGTCATGCCCACGGCGAGGCTGCGGTCGCGGTTGTCGCAGCGCAGGCGGACTTCGAAGGTCTTGATGTCGCGCTTGGTGCGGCTCACGTCGCGTTGTGTCGCGTAATCGGCGTCGATGCCGCGGAAGGTGACGGTGCCTTCACGCACTGCGCCAGAGGGAAGGTGGACGGTCATCTTGTCGCCAAGGTGGATGCGGTCGATGTAAGTCTCTTCGACGTCCGCGCGGACCCATAAATTATCCGGATCGATCACCGTGACGATTGCCTGCCCGGGATTCACGACCTCTCCTTGATAAGCGGCGCGCACATCGATTGTGCCATCGACTGGTGCGTGAATCTCGGTGTAATCGAGCTTTACCTTCGCCTTCTCTTTTTGCGCGCCGGCAGCGGCGAGTTGCTGGATCATGGCCTGGAGCGTGGCCTTCCGTGACGCGACCTGCTGCGCGTTTGATTTCGCGAGGGCGACCGCGGCTTCGGCGGCGTCGCGCTGCTTGCAGACAGCGTCGAGGTGGGCCTTGGCACTATCTCGTGCGGTGCGGGCCTGATCATAGGCCTGTTTCGAATCAGCGCCCCGAGTGTAAAGGGCCTCCTCGCGTTGGTAGGTAAGCTGGGCGTTTTCGTGATCGGCTTCGGCTTGTGTGACCTGCGAGCGCGCGGAAGACAGGTTCGCTTCTGCCTGATGGATCTGATTAGTCGTCTGCTCCTCCTGATACTTGAGATCGGCTTCCGATTGCGTGACCTGGGCGGCCGATTGCCTTTCGCTGCTCGAGTAGTAAGACATGTCTGCCTGCCACTCCTGCGGCTGGATTACGCCAAGCACCTCGCCGCTTTTGACCTGATCGCCTTCCTTGACGAGCAGGCGGTCGAGCTTGCCCAGGATTTGCGAGCTGACGATGATATCGTCGGTGGTAACGATCCCGGTGATGACGATCTCATTCGGCTGCCGGAAGACGGTGACGTACAGCGTCCCGATGGCAGCCAGGAGCAAAATGACGATGATGAGTGTGCGTTTCATTCCAGCGGGGCATTCGGATCGGAAAAGAGGCCGTAACGGATGAAGTCGAGCACCTCCTGCTTGCGCTGCTTGAGGCTGGCTTTGCCGTAGGCGCCAGTGCGGCCGAGGGCTTTCATTACGGGGGCGGAAGAGAAATAGAACACGACGAGCGCTGCGAGTGAAAAGGCGCTGTGCATCCGGTCGGCCTTGCGGAACTCGCCATCGCGAGTGCCTCGTTCGAGGAGTTTGTCGAGCGCTTCGCTGCGTGGTGTGATGAACTTGCGGATGAGCTCCTGCATCGGCTCGCCGCCGGCCATCATCAGCTGTTGATACAAAGGCGCGTAGTCCATGCGACTGGCGACGAAATCAAAGTGAAGGCTCACGTAACGAAGCAGGACGGAGCGGGCCGAGCCGGGGCCGTTGAGCACGTCGATCGCGGTTTTGTTGAACTCCTGGATATGGTCTTCGATGACGGCCTGGTATAGGTCGTTCTTGCTCTTGAAGTAGTAATAGAGCAGCGCCTTGTTGACCCCGGCGGCGGCGGCGATGGCATCCGTGCGGGCTCCTGCGAGTCCGGCTTCGGCGAACGCTTTCCCGGCGGCAGCAAGGATCGCCGCCCGTGTTTCCACGGAACGGGCCTGCGGGCGTGAGCGGGAATTGGCAGCGGATGTGTGCATAAATTAACTAACCGGATAGTTAAAAACTGGAGCCAATGAGGGGGCAAGTCAAGTGGGATGTAACATCGTGCGCTATCGGGGCTACGCAGAGCTTCGAACGGCGAATGCCGGCGGTGTCCGCGTGCAGCCGACAAAAAAGGCGGGGCGGGGACTGATTCAACCCCTTCGGGCGTTGAAAGCTATTTGTCTGGAACCCGGGGTAGCGCTGACGCGCAACCCCGGGCTAGATGATTCAATCCCGTTGGCATTGAGGCCCCGCCCCATCCTCTTTCCTATAATGCGCTCCGGCTTCTCACGTGCTGCGCTGTCGCGCACGGAACGAGGCCACTGCTCGTCCTCTTTCCGGTAGTGCGTCTCCGGCGTCTCGCGTATTGCGGCTCTGGAGTGCGGAATGAACCTCGGCAAATTGGCGCAAACTCCAGAGGGGGCATCGTGAATGCCCCGCCGGCGACGATCGATTGGGATTCCTTTACAGGCGCGAGATCAGCAGTTCTCGCTGGAAGATGAGTTCTTTCGGCAGGCGGTCGTGGAGGCGCAGGAAGAGCTCGGTTTGCGAGATCAGTTCGCGCTGCCATTCCGGGCCGTCGATGGTCATGCACTTCTGGAACTGCTCGCGCGGATAATCGAGGCCGGTCCAGTCAAATTCATCGTAGCGCGGCATCCAGCCGATCTGCGTTTCGCGCGCGGCCGCGCGGCCTCGGCAGCGGTCGATGATCCAGCGCAGCACGCGGAAGTTTTCGCCGAAGCCTGGCCAGAGGAAATTCCCGTCCTCGTCCTTGCGGAACCAGTTCACATGAAAGATCCGCGGCGGATAGTGCAGGTGCCGGCGGATGCCCAGCCAGTGGTTGAAATAGTCGCCCATGTTATAGCCGCAGAACGGCAGCATCGCCATGGGGTCGCGTCGGACCTGGCCAGCGCCGCCGACGGCTGCGGCGGTCATTTCTGAACCCATCGTCGCGCCGAGATAGACGCCATGGATCCAGTTGAATGACTGAAAGACGAGCGGCATCGTCGTCGCTCGGCGGCCGCCGAAAATGATCGCGCTGATCGGCACGCCATTCGGATCGTGTACTTCCTGCGCGAGCGCCGGATTATTGGCCATCGGCGCGGTGAAGCGCGAATTGGGGTGGGCGGCTTTTTCCCCGGAGCCGGGATTCCATGGACGGCCGAGCCAGTCGATGAGCCCTTCGGGCGGGGGCTCGTCCTTGCCCTCCCACCACACGTCGCCATCGGGTGTCAGCGCGACGTTCGTATAGATCGTGTCGCGGCTGATCGTCCGCATCGCATTCGGATTCGATTTGTAGTTCGTTCCGGGGGCGACGCCGAAGTACCCGGCCTCGGGATTGATCGCGTAGAGCCTGCCGTCGGGGCCGGGCTGCATCCACGCAATGTCGTCGCCGACTGTGGTGATCTTCCATCCGCTGAATGCCGCGGGCGGGATCATCATGGCGAAATTCGTCTTTCCGCACGCGCTCGGGAACGCAGCTGCGACATACGTTTTCTCGCCGGTGGGCGATTCCACGCAGAGCAGCAGCATGTGCTCGGCCATCCAGCCCTGCGTGCGGCCCAGGTAGGAACCGATGCGCAGCGCGAGGCACTTCTTGCCCAGCAGCACGTTGCCGCCGTAACCGGAGCCGACCGAGATGATCGTGTTGTCCTGCGGGAAATGGCAGATGAAGCGACGATCCGGATTGAGATCGAGAGTCGAATGAATGCCGCGATTAAAATCATCGCCCGTACCGAGTTGATCGAGCGCCATGCGTCCCATTCGCGACATGATGCGCATGTTTAGGACGACGTAGATCGAATCAGTGATCTCCACGCCGACCTTGGTGAGCGCCGATCCTGGAGGTCCCATGAGATAGGGGACCACGTAGAGCGTGCGGCCGCCCATTGCGCCCTTCAGCATTTCATGGAGCCTGACGTACATCGCCTTCGGCTCGGCCCAGTTGTTCGTGGGGCCGGCGTCGTCCTTGCCGGGTGTGCAGATATACGTGCACTGCTCGACGCGCGCGACGTCGTTGGGATTCGACCGATGGTAGTAGCAGCCTGGAAGTTTTTCCTGATTGAGCTCAATGAGCACGCCCTCCGCGACGGCCTCGCGGGTGAGATGCTCTTTTTCCGCTTCCGAGCCATCGCACCAGAAAACACGGTCCGGTTCGCACAAAGCGCAGACTTCCTCGACCCATTTCGAAAGGGTGGGATTTTCAAGGAGTGCTGGCTTTTTTCCGAATGATTCCACGATTTGCATGGCGACTGATGATCGCCTTTTTGCAGCGGCTAGTCGAGCGAGGTGTAGGTCATACGCATCCGAGGTTTCGAGTCGGGAATATGACCCAGCCGTAATATTCTACTCCAGGTTTGCTCGCCGGGGCAAAAGCGATTACCCATATTTGAGAGCAAAGCAGCATGAGCTACTTCGACAATCAACCACTGCGGTACTTTCGCGGTCGCCCGGTCTATCTGACAACGTACCTCACGATAGCCTTGACCGTGGGAATCATCGTGACCGTTCTCCTGATGTCCGCGCGGGTGGATCCCGAGTTCCTGATATTCTATCCCTCGGCTTTCTTGCGCGGGCGTTTATGGCAGCCGTTTACCTATCTCTTCGTTAATCCGATCAGCTTCTTCACGCCGCTCGGGATTTTCTGCTTCTACATCTGGGGTGTCGAAGTGGAGCAATTTCTAGGACGACGTCGATTCGTCGCCGTCTGCGCGGCTTTGGTTGCGACGCCGGTTCTATATTGCCTGGCCCTGTATTTCTTTGGCGTGAGATACGTAGCCGAAGGTGACTTTTTGCTTTTGTCCGCACTGCTGGTTACCTACGCAACGATCTATCCGAATCTGGAGTATTTCGGGTGGCTGTTGCTGAAGTGGTTTGCCTTTGCCTGTATTCTCTGTGGTTCACTGATGTTCTTTCCGGCTCGCGACTGGTTCGGGCTTGGAATGCTTTGGGTTACGTGCTTTGTGGGATTCGCGTCGATCCAATTCGCGCGTGGTAATTTTCATGCGCCGCAAATTAGGATGCCGTCGTTCCGGCGGAAGCCGAAATTTCGCGTGATGCCAAGCCCATCATCCTCCGGACCACGTGAGGAAGAGCCCGGCCTGCGCGGCGAGCACGAGGCCGTGGACTCCATCAATCCCATCCTCGACAAGATCGCGAAATCCGGTCTCAACAGCCTCACGGCTGCGGAGCGAGCCAAGCTGGAAAAGGCGCGGAAGGATCTGATGCAGTAGCGGCGATTCCCGCACTCCTCCAAAATTTCGGGCTTCGCCAAATCCTCCCAATGAGGTTTGATGGAGTCCGATGAGTGAAGAGCATCATCCCCCCAAGGATCCGGCTCCGCATTCCGGGGCTGTGTTCGATTCGGTTTACGTCACGGCGATGTCTCATTTCTACCGCGGCGAGATGGGGCGAATCATGGCGTGGAGGGCGCGGCTCGACAATACGACGAACTGGGCGATCACGGTCAGCTCCTCGATTTTCACGGTCGCCTTCTCTCTGCCGCAGGTGCCGCACATCATTTTCTTTTTCAACATCGCCATCGTCTGGGTGCTGCTCTGGATCGAATCGCGGCGCTACCGCTTTTACGATGCCTTCCGCGCGCGTGTTCGGATGATCGAGGCGCACTTCCTGGTGCCGCTGGTGTCGCAGAACACCGCGCTCCTTCAGGGCGACTGGCAGAAGCTGGTGTGCGAGGATCTGCTCCTACCGTCATTCAAGATCAGCGCCTTTGAGGCAATCGGCAGGCGCTTGAAACGCAACTACGCGTTCATTTTCCTGATTATCCTAGGCGCGTGGGTGATGAAGATCTTTCTCCACGCGCATCCGGATCCGAATGACCCGAACTCGCGGATCGATTCGCCGATCGCATTTTACCATGCGCTCCGGATCGGGCATTCGCTGCCGAGCTGGCTCGTGGCGATCCTTTTCCTGGGAACCTTTACGGTCGTCATCAGCACGGTCGTTTACGTGAGCCGGCAGTCCCTTGGAGAAATCTCCGAATTCGGTGCACGGCATACGCTCTGGCGGATTTGAGTTGAGTGTTTTCGCCGGACAGGTGAGAGAGCGTGCATGGATGAATCCACGCGTCACGCCCGCCCGACTCCGCCTGATCCGAGTCTTCCGCCGCTCGATCAGCTCCGCGACATCGTCGCCAAGCTGCGCGGGCCAGGGGGCTGCCCCTGGGATCAAGAACAGACGCACGCCAGTCTGCGCGGCGGACTGCTGGAAGAAGCGTACGAGGTCGTGGCTGCAATCGATGCGGGTGACGACGCGAACCTCCGCGAGGAATTGGGCGACCTGCTGCTGCAAGCCGTCTTTCACAGCCAGATCGCGAGCGAGGAGAAGCGATTCACGCTGGACGACGCTGCGCGGGATATTTCTGAAAAGCTGATCCGGCGTCATCCACACGTTTTTGGAGCCGAGTCTGCAGCGGATTCCGATGCGGTGCTGAAGCGCTGGGAGGAGATCAAGCGCGCCGAGAAGGCGGGCGCCCAGTCTGCGCCACAAGTGCCTTCCGCGCTGGACGGCGTCTCGGGTGGGATGCCCGCGCTGATTCATGCCACGAAGGTGCAGAAGAAAGCGGCCAAGGTGGGCTTTGATTGGGACGCCGCGGCGCAGGTCATCGCAAAGGTCCGGGAAGAGATCGCCGAAGTGGAACATGCCATCGAGGCAGAATGTCCCGGAGAGTTGGAGGAGGAGCTCGGCGACTTGCTGTTCTCGGTCGTGAACCTCGCGCGAAAGCTGCAGATCGACGCCGAAGTCGCTTTGCGCCGATCGACGGAGAAATTCATCTGGCGGTTCAAAGAATTGGAGCGCGTCGTGAACGAGCGCGGTCTTGTGCTCGAAAAGATGTCGCTGCCAGAGATGGACGCCATCTGGGATGAAGTGAAGCGGAAGGCGAGGGGCTGATCGCAGCTTGGCGGTCTGAGCGCTAGCAATCGCGGCCAACTAACGATTGTAATCTCTTAGCCGTCATTACGGTGCGGATTTTTCTGCGGCCGGCTCACTTTCGCTTGTTCTTATAATTTTGAGGATTACTAGTATCCGGCCCTTACGAATATTTCGCGCGGGCTCCCTACCAGAATCCCTTCGTTCCCAGCTGTTTTATGTCCGGATCTCCTGAAACTCCACTGGCTCCGCCTCCTCTTCCCACGACGCCGGATCCAGTCAAGGCCGCCTTTGCCTACCAGTGGATGCCTTATTTCCTCAACAAGGGCATGGAGAGATTTCTCGGGACGATTTTGTCAGGGGACGGGCCGAAGGTGCTTTCGGAAGCGTGGATCCAGTTATCCTCGCTCAACCTCCCACCCGAGCATCAGCTTCCGCCGGATGGCATCGATCTGGAATGCTTCTCCGAGGATTCGCGCATGGTGGTAATCGTCAAGTTTCTGCCGCCGTGCCTGGCCGACGAACCGTATTTTGGCGCTGTCGTAACCGACCGGTGCGCGGATCCTGAGTGGAGCTCGGAAGCCACTCGAAACCTCGGGCATCGGTACTTCGTTCTCTTCCGCGCTCCGGAAGGCACGTATGTCGAGGAGTGGACTCGCGAACCGCAGCTGTACCTTGGCGAGGGATCGGAACCGGAGACGCTGTCTTTCCTCAAGTGGGTGCTCGAATACGCGGTGCGGGGCGAAGCGAATGAAGAGGAGTCGGCTTCCGAGGAGCCGCTGCTGGATGAGGCCTCGGCCATCGAGCGCGCACGCCGCGAATTTCCGGACGTCGCCCAGCGATTTGCTGCCGGGGAACTCCAGGAATTTGCTGTGAAAGTTGCGATCAAGGAAGAGTCTGCCGCAGAGGACTTCTGGCTCGCAGATACCCGGCTCGCAAAGGGCTACTTTTGCGGGGTGATCGACGTTCACCCACAGAAAGTGAGCAGTGTGCAGAGAGGCGATGAGATCCGGGCGGCGGTGGAGAATATTGTCGATTGGCGGTATATGGCCGACGGGAAGATGTACGGAAATTACACGCTCCGTGCGGCGCTTCCTTCCATGCCTCCATCTCAGGCGGAACCCTACATGGCGGTTCTGGCAAAGTTGGAATAGCGAAGACGGCGGGCCGATTGCAGACAATGCCGCGGGCGCTTCGGGCGTTGCGCGGAAGGGGCGTGCCGTAAGGCCAGATGTTACATTTCGCCGGGGCTGGAATCCGTTGACCAACGGCGCGGCTCACATAAGATAACGCCGAATCCAAGCCCTGCTATGTTGACGCACTCTCGCCGGCAAATCCTCTGGACGCTCTCTTTGACCGCATTGCTTTGCGCAAGTGCGCTCCACGCGCAGACCGATACGACGGGAACCACGGATACGACCGGCACGACTGATACAACGGGGACCACTTCAGGGACTACGGGGACAGTCGGAACGACTGGGACAACAGGCACCACGGGGACGACTGGAACCACAACAAATACGACCAACGTGACGAACACGACGGTGGTCGTCCAGCAACTGAATTTTAAAAAGTCGCCCAACACCACGCTGGGTTACAACGCGTTTACATCCAATACAACGGGCACGGATGTCACCGCGTTTGGTTATGAGACCGTGCACTCCAATACCACGGGCAGCCGTAATAGCGCGTTCGGAAGCGAGACGCTGAAACTGAATCTGGGCGGAGCCGACAACACGGCGCTGGGCTATGCGACCCTTGCTTCGCTGGCAGCGGGTAACGGAAATACTGCGGTCGGCAGTTTCGCTCTCACGATGAACCTGAGCGGCAGCGAGAATACGGCGCTCGGCTTCGGGGCTCTCTACACGGATGCCGCGGGCAGCGATAACATCGCGGTCGGCGCATATGCCGGATATCAGACCAGCGCCTCCGGTAACATCATGGTGGGTGAGCTCTCTGGTTTCTCCGCCGCTGGCTCCAATAACATCATGGTCGGCACCCAGGCCGGGTATTCCACAGCGGGCTCGGGTAACATCCTGCTCGGGACGCAGGCGGGATATAATACTTCTGGATCGAATAACATCGTGATCGGGAGTGCGGGCACCGCGAATGAAGACGGAACCATCCGGATTGGAACCGCTGGCACACACAAGGCGGTCTATGTGGCCGGTGTCGCCGGCGTGACTGTTGCGTCTGGCGTGACTGTCGCGGTCGATACGACTGGGAAACTCGGCGTGCTGACTTCTTCGCGCCGCTATAAGTCGGATATCGCCGAGATGGGCGACGCCAGTGATGTCCTGCTGGGGTTGCAGCCGGTTCGCTTTCACTACAAGACGGAGATCGATCCGGCGGCGACGCCGCAGTTTGGATTGATCGCGGAAGATGTGGCCAAGGTGGATCCCGATTTGATCGTGCGCGATAACGATGGACGTCCCTACACAGTTCGCTACGAAGCGGTGAATGCGATGCTGCTCAATGAATTCCTGAAGCAGCATCGGAAGGTGGACGAGCAGGCGACGGTCATTGCAAGCCAGGAGAAGGCGATGAAGGACCAGCAGGCTGCGATCGACGACCAGAAGGCGACGATTACCAAGCTGCAGAAGCAGCTCGAAAGTCTTTCCAGTCATCTCGGTGACCTCGACGCCCGCGTGCAGAAGATGAATGGTACGGCGGAGTAAGTCGCCGATGTGGCGGTAAGTTCTGGAGAAACGGGTGGGGGATAATCCACCCGAGCCTTTTCAGAGAGCGATACGTAGCGCTGGAGCGGCCTTTTGCTTACAAAATCAAGGTGCGGAGGCCTGAGCGTGTGAGCGCTTCGCGCAACTGGGCGATGTCGGCAGCTTTAAGTCGCCAGGCCTTCAATTTCACAGCGGGCTTGCCGCCTTCGAGGAAACAGCGCAGCGCGGCGAGGAAGAGGTCGGACTGTTGCTCTTCCGGCACGTCCAGGTCTTCAGGAAATGCGGCATCGAGAATGGAAGTCCCCGCGCCGGTGAGATTACTTAGCTCTGTGCACCAGCGCATGATCGTTTCGATGGGCGGGCCGGAGAAACGTTGCTCGACGAGCCTGAGGATTTCCGCACGGCCCGGAACATTGAGCAGCAGTGCCAGGAAGAAGCGATGCTCGACATCGGCCACGGAGCCGCGCATGGCCACGATCGCATCGCGGTGGACGATCCCCTCGAGGGTCGGCTGCACATAGCCCGCGAGAGCGCCGTGTTTCTTTGCGAAGATTTCCCAGATATTCTCCCACTCACCAAGGCTTGTGAGATAGCCCATGCAGTTTTGGAGAATAAAGAAGCCGCGCTCGAAATCGAGGCTTTCAATCATCTCAGCCACGAGCGCGGGATACTCGCGATCGTCCATCTTCTCCAGGACGTCGAGGAGCTGCTTGCGGCGCGTCGTCAGGGCATCGTTGTAGAATGGATCTACCGCAACGTGTGGCGGGAGGTAAGTGAACTGAGGGCCGGTGCCGGGATCCGTGTGCGTGCGAACGACGACAGTGAGCGAAGGTGTGTCGAGATGGAAGAGCGAGTGGATGCAGGCAGTACCGGAAATGATGGGCACCGTCGCGCCAGTCTCGAGCAGTTGCGTGTCCTTGACCTGCAGCTGCCCAACGCGGAGATGTGCGGAGACTGGGATCGGCTTTGCAAATTCGAAATGCGAATGAATGCTGGAGCCTTCGAGGACGTGGAACGCGCCAGAGAACTTGTGCTGATGGATGTCTGTCGTGCCTTCGAGCCAGAACAGGATCTGGATGTAAAAGCGCGGATTGTCGTAGACGATCAATTCGGGCTGGCCGAAGCCCGACTGGCTCTGGAAAGGCTGTTCGTCATCGAGCAGGAAGTGCCGGATCAGCGCGGCGGTATCGACATGCCTCGCGGGAGGGCGCTCGTTGAGGGCCTCCTCCGCAATGGCAGGGAACTTCGTGAGCGAAAAGTTCTCCGCTTTCCACCGATCCAGGACGGTTCGGCCGAGTTCGGTGAAAAATTGATCCATCGGGCGAGTCTCGGCAAAGTCCTTCGCGGAGCAAGATTCTTTACCGGGGCTCGCTTCTGACTTGCAGACGTATGGACTACGGCTGCGCTAGGGTGCGGGGTCGAGACGGATCGTGGGTAGACCGGGCGGCGGTGTCATTTGAAACATCGGATCGTAGTACCACTGGCGGAGAGGTGGGGCATAACTTGCAGCGGCCCACATGCCCGTGAAGTAGATGCTCGAAAATGGGACTGCAACTGAACCGTAGAATGTTGCTTTTTTACCGGACCAGTTTTCGGCAAAGCGAATGACGTTTTCAAATCCACCGCTAACGGACTGGGTTGTCGTTGGAACATTTCCCGTGAGTACGAAAAGGTTGATCGTTGTATTGGTGGCGACCCTTGAAGAGAGGGATGCAGACGAATTGGCATCGCTCCAGGCGTTGGAGAACAGCGTGAATGCATCGCACGCGATCATGACTGGACGGCGGTGATATCCCTTCCCGACGCCGTAAGTTTGAAAGTAATTATCGCCGGTCATGTTGTTTGCCGTGGCGTCTACAGCGGTCGGCGGCGAGGCTGTTGTATTGGATGTGGGTGACGTACCGCAATTGAAGTCTCCCTGCAGGTACACGGCATTTGGCGTGACCAGGCTGAGCCCGCCATTCGGGTTGCTGGAGTTCGTGAGGTCGGGAATGGTCGCGCCGTGGAGAAAGCGAATAGCCGTCTTGTGGCTGGAGGTCGCGGCGGCGTCCTGTATGAAAATAATGCCGTTGAATTGGCCGATGCCAGAGGTGGAAAAGTAATTCAACGTAGCCTGCAGCAATGCTTGAACATCGAAACTGCTCACCATAACGGAGGCGGCCTCGCGGAAATCCTGAACCGTCGATTTCGTCATGGACGCGGTTATGGCGCTGGCCGCAACCGACGGGAGTGTGAATCCGCCGGCAGTGCCTTGGACGGTGACCGTGGGTAGCCCCCCGGTTGATGAACTGAATTGAATGACCAAGCCTGCGATGTTCGCGAGGCGGATATTTTGGATTGGGTCTGGATAACTGAAATTGGCAACCTCAATCAATTCGCGTGGACCTTGATTGTTTGGATTCGGGTCCGTCGAGTTAAATGCTGGCGCCGCCACCCACGATGCCGTGAGGCGTTCCGCAGAAACACCGGGAGCGGTGGAAAAGGGGTACAAAGTTCCTGTATCGACGGTGTCTTGTGGGGCGAAGCCGATGTCGATTGCGGACTTTGCCGAGATATTCGCATACAGCGTGACAGCTCCAGCGGCACTGGAACCGACGTATGCCGTCGTGTTGGAGTGAAGGCGGCCGAAGATTCCCGGAGAGGTGACGCTAATTCCGTGAAATTCCAGATCGCCTTCATAATAACCGAAGAAATCCGAATAATCGCCGATTGGCCGGAATGTCAGGCTTGGAGAAGATGCGGTTCCCGCTGCGGCCTGGAAAGAATTGAGAACGAAGGAATTGCCCGAGTGGATCCAGACATTTGCGTTGCCATTGGCATCCGTGCGGAGGGAGACAGGTGAGGTCGTGAAATTCGTTTGATCCGCGGAAAGTTGGGAATCGCCGAGAGTCAGCGAAAAAGTAACCGGGGCGTTGGACGCCGGATTTCCGCCGAGGAGAACCTGAACGGTGGCTGGTATGGCTGACACCGTTCGTGGGGCGAAAACGTCGGGTGCTGAGTTTACAACCACGATGGACGGCGCGACGCCATTGAAGTAATCGAGCGGGTCGGTGCCGAGGAGGTATTCCTGGCCATCGCTGACGCCATCGCCATCGGTATCGGCGAGATTGGGATTCGTGCCGAGAATCATTTCCTCCCAGTCGGTGAGTCCGTCGCCGTCGGAATCCTGGTCCTGGACGGAGACGCGATAGGAGATATTTCCGGCTGTCGCGGCGGGCAGTTGCGACGAGATCTCTGCGCCGGTGCCCTGGATGCTGGCACCACAATTAGTCCAAGTTGCGAGATCCGTGCTCTGCTGAATTGTGTAGACCTTCCCGGCGACGCTTGGCCACTTCAGATAGGGGATTCCCTGGGCTAACTCGATGCGTGCGCGAAAGGCATCGGCGGCATTGAGTGGATCGGTGCCCGCGATGCTTTCCTGGAGGTTCGTCAATCCATCGCCATCAGGATCGTCGTCCGGACGGCTGCCGGGCGGCAGGGAGAAGTGCTTTTCCCACACATCGCTCATGCCGTTGTGATTGGCATCGATTGCGGAAGAAATCGCGGTGGTTCCGAGCAGCAGCAATGCCGCAAGCCGGGCCAAGCCGACGGCATGAGAGATTCGTGAACTTCCCGCAGGGGTGATTCGATTGGCCTCGGCAGACATGCGGGGCGTGACCTAACAGGCGGGCGCCGACGCCGCAAGCGCGTAAGTCGGGAGACGCGAAGGTTGCCGTGTCGTCAGTGTATCGATTGCTATCTTTCCAAGCCGAAGTTTGGGGTTTCGTAGACGGAGAGGCTGCGTTCTAAGTGTGTATGGCGTGAGGCTGACTTAGGGGGCTTCGTCACTCGCAGTACTCGGCACTTCGCAGCGGTCGAGGGCATCATGGAGTTCCTGCGCAGAGAGTTCTCCTTCGCTGCGGCTGATCACGATGGCTGCGACGCCGTTTCCGATCAGGTTGGTAATCGAGCGGCACTCGCTCATGAAGCGATCGATTCCGACGAGCAGGGCCAGGGACTCGATGGGAATGCCTGGGACGACGGCAAGGGTGGCTGCCAATGTCACGAATCCGGCGCCAGTGACTCCACTGGCTCCTTTGGAAGAGAGCATGGCGACGACGAGCAGGGTGATTTGCTGATGGAGGCTGAGCGGCGTATTGGTGGCCTGCGCGAGAAAGATGGCGGCCATGCTCATGTAGATGTTCGTGCCGTCGAGGTTGAAGGAGTAGCCAGTCGGAATGACGAGGCCGACTGTAGATTCGGAGCAGCCAAGGCGACGGAGTTTTTGGAGAATGCCGGGCAGGGCTGTCTCGGAGGAACTCGTACCGAGTACAAGCAGCAATTCTTCTCGGATATAAGCCAGGAAGCGGAAGATTGAGAATCCGCTGACCCGGGCGATGGAACCGAGCACGAATACGACAAACACTGCGGCGGTCAGATAGAACCCGGCCATCAATGCGAGCAGTTTGGTCAACGAGCCGATGCCATAGCTTCCGATTGTGAACGCCATTGCTCCCAGTGCGCCGAGGGGCGCGACTCGTACGACGATTCGGATGATGGAGAAGAAGAGTTCGGACGCAGCGTGAACGGCATTGAGCATCGGCTTGCCACGCTCGCCGAGCGCGGAGAGGCCGAAGCCGCTGAGGATTGCGATCAGTAGAACCTGCAGGAGATCGCCGGTAGCGAACGCACTAAAGAAAGTCGTCGGAATGATGTTGAGGAGGAAATCTACGACAGTCAGTGAATGCGCCTTCTGGACATAAGATTGCGCTAGCTTTGGATCGAGGCTATGCGGATCGATGTTAAATCCGGCCCCGGGGCGAAGGAGGTTCACTACCACGAGTCCGATGACTAATGCGAGGGTGGAGACGACCTCGAAATAGATCAGCGTTTTGACCCCGACGCGGCCGAGTCGCCGCAGATCCGCCATGGATGCAATGCCATGGACTACTGTGCAGAAGATGATCGGGGCGATGATCATCTTGATCAGGTTGATGAAAGCGTCGCCGAGCGGCTTCAGCGCCTTTCCGTGTTCGGGAGCAAGGTGCCCGATGACGATGCCGAGGGCGACGGCGATGAGGACCTGGATATAGAGGACTTTGTACCAGGGTGTTTTCGCTGGGGGCTGCTGTGCGGGGAGTGACTTCGGTTCCGGAGGGGCGAGGGTGTGCATGCAAACTAGTTAGAACATCCCGGAAAGGATATTGATACTTAGGGCAAGGATCGCGGCGTTGAAGGCAAACGAAATCATTCCGTGGATCAGCGCCCAGCGGCGAATGGTGCGGCAGGAAATCTGGACATCGGAGACCTGGGAAGTCATGCCGATGACGAAGGAGAAATACGCGAAGTCTGCGTAGTCGGGCTGGAAGTCGCTGCCGTCCGGGAACTGCAGTCCGTGGCCCTTTTCGCCCGTCTTCACGTTGCAATAATACAGGTACGCGTAGTGCAGCGCAAAGATGGTGTGGACCAGCAGCCACGAGAGAATGACGGTGCCAATTGCAGCGATGATGTGCTTGGCGAAGAGATCTTTGGGTAGCCCTTTGGCGCTCGAGAGGAGATACCCGACCGCGCCGAGGCTCATGCAGGTTGCTAGCAGCACAAAGCTAAAGATGAGCGTGCGGCTGGTATGTTGCAGCTTGGCTAGCCGGGTGATGACGTGCGGCTTGGCCGTTATAATGCGGGTCCAAGAGAGGATAAGAACACAGATTGCGTAAGCATCCCAGGTCGCGATGGTCACAGCGGCTGTGGAAAACCGCCCATGGATGAAGAGGAAGACGATGAGGGCAAAGGCGGCTGCGACCATCAGTCGATGATGGGCTTCGAGAAGGCTTAGCCGGCGGAAGAGGTGATTGCTCATGGTTGGACGGGATTCGGCTGGAGGCGGCGGTGTCATGCGTCGCCGCGGTTCCAAAGGGCGCGGGAGATTGTCATAACGAAGTTGGCTGGAGGAAGTGCAATCGAACTTGCGTTTAGGGCTGTTTTCGACGTGATGCAAGGGGTGTCCCTCCCGATCCCCCCTCACACCCGTAGCCGTGAACGCTACGAGCTGTGCGCGCTTTTCTTTCTGCAGGCCCACGCCCAGGCGATGTGGTATGTGCCGTTTTGCAATGTCCTGAAGGCGCATGGCCTGAGTGGAATCGTGCCTTATGCGTTTGCCTGTGCTTCGCTAGCTTCCATCATTTCGCCAGTGATCAGCGGTGCGCTTGCCGACCGCCATACTTCTGCGGAGCGCGTGTTGCGCTGGTTGTCGGCGGGAACGGCGGTGTTTCTGGTCATGTCGTTTACGGCGATTGCGCGAGGGTGGGGAGCCGGTTGGGTGTTGCTCATGCTGCAGGTGCAGCATCTTTTCTATGCACCGACGTGGGGGCTTGCTGGCGCGATCGTCCTGGCGAATTTGCGAAATCCCCAACGGGAATTCGGCGCCATCCGCGTGTGGGGCACGTTTGGCTGGCTAACAGCCGGGCCGCTGATGAGTTTTGTTTTCCACGCCGATACGTCGGTGCTTTCAGGCTTTATTGCTGCAGCGGCGTGGTTTGCGGTCACGATCTATACATTCACGCTGCCGTCGGTGCCGCCTCCGGATCGGAGCGTTACGCGTAAGTGGAGCGATTTGCTCGGGCTCGACTCCTTCTCCTTGTTGCGCGATCCGCGGCATCGGCCGGTCTTCCTGGCCTCGGCGCTGCTCAGTATTCCGCTCGCGGCCTTCTATCCCTTCGCGGTCATGCACCTGAGCGAAGCCGGTTCAGCGCATCCTGCGGCGGCGATGTCGCTGGGGCAGATCAGCGAAGTGATCTCCATGTATTCACTCGCGCCTCTGCTGGCGCGGCTGCGGTTCAAGACACTATTTATGATCGGCATGGGTTTTGGCGTGCTGCGTTATGCTCTTTTTGCCCTGGATACCCTTCCGGCCGTCCTGGCCGGTGTGGCGCTTCATGGCTTTTGTTATGCGCTCTTTTTCATTCCAGCGCAGATCTACCTGGACCTGCGTGTTGATCACTCGTTCCGTGCCCGTGCCCAGACCTTGCTCACGCTGATGACCGGCGGGGTGGGGAATCTGCTCGGCGCACTTAGTTGCGGCTGGTGGCAGCAATGGTGCCATCCTGCTGTAGGGCAGCCGCACTGGACGCTCTACTGGAGCGTGCTCAGCGTTGCAATTCTTGGAGTGATGACGTTTTTCGGCATGTCGTACCACGGAGCTGACGCACCGCAGATCCGTGTTCCCATTGAACCTGTTCCTGACCCGGTCTCGATTGAGACCCGGCTGGAATAGTTAGTGTCCTGATTAATCAATCAGGACACTAGTATCAATCAGGACACTAGTTACAACAGCGGTTCGGCGACGAGGTCGTAGACCTGCGTGCCGACGACGCGGACGGTGATGAACTCGCCCTGGGGCGCTGGGGAAGTCAGGACCACGCGGCAATCGACGTCTGGGGCGTCACCGGCGCTGCGGCCGACGAGCGGCTGATCGACCAGCACGCGCATTTCGCGGCCAACCTGGGCTTCGGAAATCTCGCGGGCGATTTTCTGCTGGAGCTTCATCGCCTTGCGATAGCGGGCCTGCTTCACCTTTTGCGGGAGCTGGTCTTCCATCTTGGCTGCGCGTGAACCTTCCTCCTGCGAGTAAGTGAAGATGCCTAAGCGCTCGAAGCGGGTGCGCTTGATGAAGTCGAGGAGGTATTCGAATTCTTCCTCGGTCTCGCCGGGGAAGCCGACGATGAAAGTCGTGCGGATGGTGATGCCGGGAATGCCAGCGCGAATGCGTGCGATGAGATTTTCGATGTGCTCGCTCGTCGTTTCGCGGCGCATGAGTTCGAGCATCCGCGGATGGATGTGCTGCAGTGGCATGTCCACGTAGCGGCAGACTTTGTCACACTCCGCGATGCAGGCGATGAGTTCATCGCTCCAATGGGCCGGATGCGTGTAGAGCAGCCGGATCCAGAAATCGCCTTCGATCTTCTGCAATTCGCGCAGAAGGCGGGTGAGCGTCGGGCCTTTGGAGGAATCGACCTTCTGGCGGGGGCCTGCTTTTTCCTCCCAGAAATCCATCCCGTAGTAAGTGGTGTCCTGGCTGATCAGGTTGATCTCCTTGACGCCTTCGGCAACGAGAGCGCGGACTTCCGCGACGACGGATTCAATCGTCCGTGAGCGGTGCTTGCCGCGCATCTGCGGAATGACGCAGAAGGAGCAGGGATGATTGCAGCCTTCGGCGATCTTCGTGAAAACCGTATGCGTCGGCGTGAGGCGGAAGCGCGGCGTATCCCAGTCGGGGATGTACACGGGTTTCCGCGTAACAAGATTGAGCGGTTCCCACTCGTCATCGTGCACCTCCGAGGGCTTGGCGAGCAGATTTGAGATGATTTCACCGGCCTGAGCGATCTGGTCGAGACCGAGGAAGGCGTCCACTTCGCGCATTTCGCCCACCAGCTCTTTCGAGAAGCGCTGTGACATACAGCCGCTGACGATGAGTTTTTGCCCGGCCTTCTTCTTGAGGCCGCGGCTTTGGTGTGCCTCGAAGATTGCCTCGATGGATTCTTCCTTGGCGGAGTCGATGAACGCGCAGGTATTGACGATCAGCACGTCCGCTTCCTCGGCATTGGCGGTGATCTCCATGCCTTCCTTGAGCACGCCTCCGAGCATGATTTCGGCGTCGACCAGATTCTTGGCGCAGCCAAGGCTGATCATGCCGACTTTCTTTTTAGGAGCGGAGGTAACGGATGCCATAGGAACGAAATGAACAGGAGGTGGTGGAAACGAAGGAGGTCAGCGAGCCCGGTGTTTTACCAGCGATGGCCCTGCTGACCTCCTTGAAGTGTTTAAAGACTATTGAATCGAGATGCCTGGCGCCTGATAGGCGATTGGGTTGCCGTTCTTGCGAATCTGGACGGCGGTCTGGTCACGGACTTCTACGAAGAACTTCGGGCCATGCAGCTTGAGCGGCGCGGCGCCCTGGTACAGGTAGTCTTCGAAAACGGGCGGTGAATCGGGTCGGCCTTTGCGGATCACGACCCAGGTGGTTTTGATTGGTTCGACGACGACTTCGTTGATGCCGGAACCCGGCGTGATCGGCTCTGGCGAAGCTGCCTGGGCGCGGCGGACTTCGACACCATCGAGCATACCGGTCGTTGGCGGCGCGGCAGTCGCGTGGATGAGCGCTGTCGACTGGCTGGTTCGAGGTGCCTCAGGATTCGTTGCGGCAATCGAGTCTACCCTTGATGCCGGACGAGTTGCTGGAGAGCTGGATGGCGTCGCTGGCGGGTTCGCTGGAGCCACGGCCGGAGATGAAGGGGTATTCGAGCCTGGCACCACGGCGGCTGGATTGGCCTGTTTGTCCGCCGTACGCCCTTGCGGGACATCGAGACCGAGACGCTTGGTGCTGACGACGATCCAGAAAACGTAGGCGCTGACGAAGAAGATCGCGACAACGACCAGGAGCGGAATGACCGATGGCGGCCCGGCTTTGCGTTCCTGCCGGACGTAAACAGCCTTCGGCGGTTCGGGCGCGTTGTTCAGGTACTGATAGTCGTCCACGCTGACCCGGGTGGGAATCTCGAGGTCGCGCAGGTGGCCGGCGACGTCCACTCCAAGGAAACGACCGTAGATCTGGAGAAATCCTTTCGCGTAGGCATTGTTGCCGAAACGACTGTAATCGTCGTTTTCGAGCGCGAGGATTTTGTCGGGGCGCATCTTCGTTGCATGCGCCGCCTCGTCAATCGTCAGCCCTTTTGCGAGCCGCGCTTGGCAGAGTCTTTTTCCGATCGTGTCAACCATACGGTGTCGTTTAACAGAAGTTGCAGCGTCCGTGTCGGTGGAGCGCCGCCGTCAGTGTGTTTGAGAAACGGAGAGTAGCATGAATTTAGCCCGATGCTCGATTGAGTTTCGAAAAAATTTCGTGCCTCAGAGGCTCCGCGCGTTTGTGATCCGCACGATCCGCATTCGGACGATATCTCAATCGGGTATATGCCTGTATCGGCTCGCACTGTATGCGCGCGTGCGGGGTAGGCGGGCAGACCGTTAGGCGGCTTTCCGCAGAAGCATAAATTTCGTAACTGCTGCTACTTCCGTAAAACCTCTGGCGGAATGCTCTTCGTTACCTTCTGAATCAAGCGGCTGCGGATCGCCACTAGTGGAGCGGCCAAAAACGCCTTTTTGGAAAGCAATACGCCGCGCAGGGATTTCCAGCGCGGCGTTCGCAAGGATGACTTTTTCTGCGATGCGACGCTTAGAGCGTGCGGCAGAACTCCTCGATGCGGTCGAGGCCCTTCTTAATGATGTCCATGCTCGTTGCATATGAGAGACGAACGGTGCGGTCATCACCGAATGCGACGCCTGGGACGACTGCGACGTGATGCTTCGAGAGAAGCCGGTCGGCGAAGTTCGTCGAGTTCAAGCCGAGCTGGGAGATATTGACCAGCACGTAGAAAGCGCCCTTTGGAATGACCACGCTGGTGCGCGGGATGTTCTGCAGGCGGCTGAGCATGTACTGGCGACGGAGATCGAATTCCGCTCGCATGTCTTCAACCGGGGACTGATCGGCCTTCAGCGCGGCGAGACCGCCTTGCTGGGCGAACGAACACGGATTCGACGTGCTGTGGCTCTGGATTGCGTCGATGGCCTTGGCGATCGGTTCAGGCGCGCCGAGGTAGCCGAGGCGCCATCCGGTCATCGCGTAGGCTTTCGAGAAGCCGTTGACCGTGATCGTGAGATCGTAGGCTTCCGGAGACAGCGAGGCGACGCTGACGTGCTCCGCGCCATCGTAGGTTAGCTTCTCGTAGATTTCGTCGGAGAGGATGAGAATCTCTTCCTCGGAGGCGACTTCCACGAGCGCTTCCAGCTCCTGGCGGCTGTAGACGGATCCAGTCGGATTACCCGGCGAATTGATGATCACCATCTTTGTCCGCGGGGTCATCGCGTCCTGGAATTCCTCGGCCGTCATCTTCCAGTTATTCTCTTCCTTGGTCTGGACGAAGACGGGTTCCGCACCGGCGAGGCGAACCATTTCCGGGTAGCTCAGCCAATACGGAGCCGGGATGATGACTTCATCGCCCGGCTGGCAGGTCGCGAGGATGGCGTTGTAGCAGGAGTGCTTCGCGCCATTGGAAACGATGATCTGGCTCGGCTTGTAGTTGAGCTTGTTGTCGGCCAGGAACTTGTCCGAGATGGCCTGCCGGAGTTCCGGGATGCCGCTCGAGGGCGTGTACTTGGTGAACCCGCCATCAATGGCGGCCATTGCGGCAGCCTTGATGTGCTCAGGCGTATCGAAGTCAGGCTCCCCTGCACCGAATCCGCATACGTCGATGCCTTCTGCTTTCATCGCTTTGGCCTTCGAATCAATGGACAGGGTCAGGGAGGGGGTCAGGATCGTGGCGCGTTGGGCGAGTTCCATAGGATTTTGGTTTTGGGAGTTGAGAATAGCGATTGGGACCTGGCCAAAGATTACTTCGAATACCAGCTCTCGATCAGCGGCTTGAAATTGTTTTCGGTGATCTCGACGATCCCCATCTCGCGCTTCGCGTTATCGGGCGAATCGGAGGCGTGGGCGGCGTTGACCATGATGGTCGAACCGAATTCGCGGCGAATGGTGCCCGAGGGCGCCTTGGACGGATCGGTTGGCCCGAGGACCTCGCGGATCTTACGGACGGCATCGACGCCCTGATAGACGAGGGCGATGCACTTCTCGGAGCCGGGTTCGCGGCGCTTGTCCGCCGGGCATTCGCTCGGCTTGTTGCCAGCCATGAACTTGACGATCTGTTCCCAGTTCTCGCGGCCGATGGTTGGCCCAAGGATGTCGCCGAGCTTCGTTCGGACGTCTTCGGAAAGCGGCATGCCGAGTTCCTTCTCCAGGGCCTTGTGGGCCTGATTGCCGGCCGGGCCGCGGAGTTTGTCCATAAGGACGTCGAGGACCGGGCCGTAGAATTCTTCGGCCTGGGCGACGCTCATGCGGTGCACCTTGAAGGCGACGATGTAGAGGCCGGTGCGCGAGAAGAGATCGATGACGCCACCGGGACGGGCGCTCGGGAAGCGGAAGTTCTCGGGCTTGATGAGCACGAGGGTCTTTTCGACCTGAGTGCCGGCCGGGAACTCGATGGCGTTGTCGAGGAGTCCGCCATCCGTGTCGGAGTAGGAAGCCCAGAGCTTCAGATCGGCAGCGGCGCTATCGGCATCCGGCGGCGCGAGCACGGCCGGTTCGAAATAGGACACGCGGCCCGAGGCATCGAGGATGTAGTCGCCGAAGGTGTCGCGGATGGTTTCGCCGCTGGTCCGCTCATTCATGATGTGGCCGACGGTCGAGCGGATCTTGCGGACGGCATCTTCACCCTTGAAGACGAACATGAGCACGCGGGGAGCGCTGCCGACGCCGGACGGGACGAGGTTTTTCTCCACGTACTGCTTGATCTGTTCCTGGGTGCTGCGGTGACCCGGGTCCGGATCGTTGGTCACGAGATTGGCTGCGTATTTTGCCACCAGTTCCTTGCTCGGAGCGAACATGCGGGCGGCGACCAGGTCGAGGCCCGTACGCGAGATGAGGCGGGCGAGAATGCCACCGGTGCGGGACTTCCGAATCGAGTACGGAGTGACGAGGACGTAGGAAAGTTCTTCAGCCATAGATAAAAAGTGCCCGCATCGCGGGGCCGGAAACGGTTAAATTTCCGTCGGGAAACGACGCAGGCAGGGATTTTTTGGGTAAAAAGTTGGTTTCTTGAGCGGGGCGAAAGCTATCCCCCGGTGGTTTGAACCGTCAACGAGTTTTTCCCCGGTGGCCTGGCGCGGCAAAATATGTGACGCAGAATCCTTGAACCCGCCCCGACGAACCGCTTAACGCTTTGCCGCGCAATTATGATATCCGGAACGGACATCCTCGAAGCAGTACCGGTCATTGCATCGCTCATCGTGATCGAGAGCCTGCTGTCCGTGGACAATGCGTTGGCGATCGCCGCTTTGGCGTCGCATCTCCCGCCGGCGCAGCGGAAAATTGCCATGCGCCTCGGTATTGGCGGAGCGTATCTTTTCCGCGGGCTCGCGATGGCTGCCGCCTCGTGGATTGTGCACAACGAATGGATCCGGATCATCGGCGCTGGGTACCTGATTTACCTGATGTGCGCGCACCTCACGGCCAAGCCGGAGGAAAGTTCCGAGGAAAGCAAAAAGCAGCTCGATGCCCTGAATACCGAAATCGCCCAGTGTCGCGAAGAGCGCGCCAAGTTCCAGCAGGGCACGCCTGAATACGAGGCCGCCAATACGAAGGTCCAGGCCGTGAAACCGCGCATCGCCGACGCACAAGCGAAGCTCGATGCCGCGAAGAAGAACGTCCCAAAGTCGGACTCCGGGCTCTTTGCGACTGTGATGAAGATCGAGTTGCTGGACTTGAGCCTGAGCATTGACAACGTCATTGCCGCCGTCGCGATGAGCCGGAAGCTGTGGATCGTCTGCACGGGGGTTTTCATCGGGATCCTGGCGCTGCGGTACCTGGCCGGCTATTGCCTGCGGCTGCTCGAGCGGTATCCGATCCTCGCCAAGACGGCTTTCATCCTGGTCGGCTGGGTGGGGGTGATCCTGGTGTTTGAGATGGTGACTGGAGAGGAGGTGCAGGCCTACGTGAAGTTTCTTGGGATCGGCGGCATCATCGTGGCGACGATCTTCTACGAGCGGCATCCGCGACTGAAGCGCGTCATGGCTCCGCTGATTTCGGGTAGCCTGTTCTGCATGAGGGTGTTCGCCGTCGTGATTGATTTCCTGGTCTGGCCGCTGCGGAAGATCGTCGATGGCATCTGCTTCCTCTTCACGAAAGTCGCCCGGGCCGACGCGGCGAAGTGATGGAGGAGAGTGTGCAGCGCGCGGACGGAGGTGCTGTCAGATTGTTAAACGGCAGTTACGTGCCGCGCACTTACTCCGTATCGCTGTAGTAGCCGCACATTGGGCACGTGAATACCAGACGGGGGAGTTGTTCACGGCTTACACGGAGTGCCAGGACGTGATCGCAATTCCCACACAGAAGATCCTCTTCACCACCGCCGATAAAGAATGGATCTGCCACGCCTGCCGGGCGTTTTAGAACCGGAACGGGACCCGGTGGCGGCAGGCACACCAGTTTCAAGACCACGTCATGTGGATTGGAAGTCGAAGCCCCTTCGGCAGGGGGAAGCACGCACAGAGGCTGCGGACTAGGCTCCATAAATTTACACTATTCTGCTCGTGCCTCGACCGACATCTGGACGTTCAATAGTTAAATTATCCTAACAATCTTTCGAATGCGGCAGGCGGATTACTTGGCTTCAAGGCAGTAAGACCGGCTCGTGGGGAAGGCCCCGCGGGAGGGGGCTCTCACTGTCGAGAGTGGCAATGACCGTTGGCTAATTACGGAAACAGCTCATCCAGCTTTCGGGCCATGGACTGGCTTCCACTTACTCGGAGTCGGCCGGTTAGATAGGCGCGAAATCCGCCCAGCGTGCCGTTGGAGAGTTCCAGCCAGTCGGCGCCGCTGCTGGAAAAAGTCACGTCCGGGTGCTCGATGATTCCCTTGCCCATGGTGAAGGTGCCGTCCTTCACGACGATCCAGCGGTCGCTGGCCTGCGGTTCCTTGAAGCGGAACTGGTAGCGAATGAAGACGCCCTTGGCACGATCGGGGCGAAAGCTCTTCTTCATGTCTTCGAAGAGCTGTTCGATCGACGTGACTTTGTCGTCGTCGCCCGTCGAGGCAAAGACGAGCTGGATCCGGCCATTATCCGAGTTCCGGAGGTCTTCGGCCTGAAGCAGTCGCCCTGCGCAGACGAGGGCGGCTGCAACCAGAAACAAGCGGCAGAACATCTTCATAGAAGACGTTCAGTAGTTTGATGCAGGCCTCAATGACAAGCCGGGAACGCTCGAACGTTCCGGCTTAGACTTCGGTCCAACCCTTGCGATAGGTGCGGCGGACGTACTTGTTTGCGTCGGCGACGTTGGTGAATTTGAGCGCGGCGGCCTGCCAATTCAGCGTCTGGTGCGGGAAGCGCGTGGCGACGCTTCCGAGCAGAACGGCTTCGGTGAGCGGTCCGGCGTAGGCGAACGAAGCGCCGGTCTTTCCTTTTTCGAGCGCGGCGTCGATGAATTCGTGCCAATGATTGGAGCCGGGGACCTTGTCCATCTGGAAGTCCTTGAAGGCGTCGCCGACCAGTCGCGGCATGCCGACGTGTGGCAGGACCATGATGCCATTGGTACCGATAAAGATGGAGCCTTGGTCGGGCAGTCTTGCCGGCTTGCCGTCGGGCAGGGGATCCTTGGTCGCGAGTTGCTTGATTTCTTCCGGTGGACGCTGGTCGCCATCGTACCAAATGACTTTGACGGTCTGGTCAGCGGTGAATTGCGTGCCCGGGAAAACGTAATGGATGATCGCGTCCGTCGCCCATGAGTGCTCGTTGGGCGCGGGGCCTTCGCTGCGGACGCTGATCGGAGCAGTCAGCGCGAGCGCATTGAAGACGGGATCGTAAATGTGGCAACCCATGTCTCCGAACGTGCCAGTGCCGAAGTCAAGCCGCCGACGCCAGTTGCCGGGATGATACCAGCCATTGCCAATGAATGGGCGCTCGGCGCAAATCCCCAGCCATAGATCCCAATGCAGGCCATCCGGCACTGTGGACGAGGCCGGGACCACGCCAGTGTCGCCCCATTTCTTGCTGCTCCAGGTGTGGACTTCCTTGATCTTCCCGATGACTCCATCCTGCACGAGTTTTACCGCGGTGCGATACTCGGAGTTCGAGTGGATCTGGATGCCCATCTGCGTGACGAGCTTCTTCTCGGCGGCGAGTTCCGTGAGCTTGCGGCACTCGTAGAGATCATGCGTGAGCGGCTTCTGGCCGTACACGTTGATGCCACGCTGCAAGCAGGCGGCGCCGATCGGCGCATGCATGTGGTCCGGCGTAGAGACGTTGACCGTTTGCAGGTCTTTCTCCTTTTCCAGCAGCTCCCGGTAGTCGGA
>OUNM010222374.1_pt1 | contig 42026 bp, 41 predicted proteins | sample 1769961 | NCBI WGS metagenome assembly OUNM01 (sample SAMEA3914820, study PRJEB12502) | metagenome | biome: forest; material: soil | place: USA | collected 2012-03-12 | depth 0.3 m | reverse complement strand
GAAATCATGGCTTTTTCCGGTGTGTCGAAATTTATAGACACGCCAGTGAAACGATATTCCAGCGGGATGACGGTCCGCCTCGCTTTTGCGGTGGCTGCCCACTTGGAACCTGAAATATTGATCATCGACGAAGTATTGGCGGTAGGAGACGTCGAGTTCCAGAAAAAATGCCTCGGCAAAATGGACGAGATAAGCAAAAAGGAAGGCCGTACGATTTTGTTTGTCAGCCACAACCTGAGCATCATCAGCTCCTTGTGTACCAAAGGCGTCGTATTGGAAGAGGGGGCTCTGCGATTCAGCGGCAATGTGGCGCAATGCCTGGCTTATTATCAAAAAGGATTGTCCTCTTCTGCCACGTCTGATTTGGCATGGATTGAAAAAAGAAGCGGCAACGGCAGCTTCCGATTTACGCATATTTTCATGGAAGACGAGGCAGGAAATCCTGTCACAGAGGTAAATTCAGGACAAAATGCGGTGTTTTATGTGCAGTTGAACTGCCAAGAAGGGGTATTGGTACACGATTTTCAATTGGACATAGGAATAAACGATATAGCGGGAGCCCCACTTTCTTGGCTAAGCACCTATTATGCAGGAAACCAGATTAAAGTTCAGCCGGGGATGAACAGAATCCGGATCCTGGTCGACACGCTTCCCTTGACTCCAGGTGAGTACCGCATCACGTTGTATGGCAAATTGAATGGCGACATCGGCGATTGGGTGATCGATTGCTTTCATTTTAGTGTGGGTCCAGGAGATTTTTACCACAGTGGCTGGTATTCCAAACATGTGCATGGACACCTGCTCTTGCACCATACGATTTCTTTGGTGCCTTAGCCTTTCCATCGTATGAAACAGAAGCTGGCATTCTATATCAAAGGCGTATTGCAAAGAGGCATGGCATGGCAAGTGCTCAATGAAGTGTTCAAAGGGATTGAAAAGGTGGCTTTTTACAAGGCCGAAGTGTTGAAAGACATGCAAAAAAGGGCCATTGCGCGTGTCACGGCCACTGTTTTCAGGGAGCTGACCGTGTTGAGCGGCCCATTTGAAGGATTGAAATATCCTGGCTTTCATTCCCATGGGAGTGCGTTATTTCCGAAGCTGGCAGGAAGTTATGAATGCGAATTGCATGCCATTTTTCAGGAGGTGATAAAGACAGGAAAAATAACACAAGTGATCGACATCGGCTGCGCAGAGGGATACTATGCGGTAGGATTGGCGCTTCGATTGCCACGTGCGACAGTGTATGGATATGACCTCAACAAAGAGGCGTTGGCTTTGTGCCACGAAATGGCCTTGGCCAATGGAGTTCAAGACCGTGTCGTATTAAAGGGAGCATTTGTTCCTTCTACGTTTTCTGAATTTGACTTTCACGTGCCTACTTTTATCATCACGGATTGTGAAGGATTTGAATTGGAATTGTATACCGAGGAATCGGTCCGTTTGTTGTCGAATGTCACGTTGCTCATCGAGTTGCACGATTTTGTCGATCGGGCCATTACTGCCACATTGACGAAACTGTTTGCCCCATCCCATCACATCCAGCTTATTCAGGGCACTTCTCGAAACCCAAGATTATTTCCCGAAATTCGCTCACTGAACCGTTTTGAACAGGAATTCGTGCTGGATGAACGGCGTCCGGAGAAAATGAATTGGTTATTTGTACAGCCTCGCCATGGATAAGAAAGAAGTGGTATGTTCGATCGACAAGGCATTTCTTGTCCCCTGCGGTGTCATGTTGCATTCTTTGTTCGAACACCATCCAAGGACCTCTTTCCTGCTCCATATCCTGCATGATTTGGATCCAGAGGAGGGGGAGCTTCTTTTTTTTCTCAGCAAAATAGAAAAAGCAGGACATTCCTATGTCTTGTATAAAATAGATAATTCCTTGTTGGCCGACATGCCTCTTTCTAACCATGCTTCTTTGGCCAATTATTACCGACTTTTGATACCGGACCTTCTTCCTTTGTCTACCCATCGGGTCTTATACCTCGACAGTGACATGTTGATAAGGGGATCCATGCTGGAGTTGTGGGACATAGAGTTGGACGGAAATTTCGTAGCCGCAGTGGAACAGCCTCATCACGACTTCAGCTATTTACCCTTAGGAACAGCCGCCCGTTATTTCAATTCTGGCGTGATGTCGATCAATCTTTTGGCTTGGAGACAGGCTGATGTGACGAAGAAAGGCTTGGCGTTTGTGCGTTCTAACCGGGAAAAGATCCAGTATTGGGACCAGGATGTGTTCAATTATTTGTTTGACGGAAAATGGCGTTCATTGGATTCCCGTTGGAATCATGTGAGCGAGCGGGAAGCTGAAAGAGCGACCGTGCTCCATTTTGCAGGAAAGCACAAACCGTGGAATGTGCATTGTCGACACCCATACAAGCACCTTTATTTTATTCAATTGAGAAAATACCTTGGATTTTGGAAATATAAGGGATATTTGCTTCGAACAAAGGGAATTCGGTCCCTTTTGGCATATTGAAAGTCGTAGAATCGATCGAAAGGATTGGAATCACATTTTTATTCCCTCATACAAAAAATTGGTCGCAAGTCGCGCAAGTCGCCTTCTTCCAATACGACGTCTTTTGCCAATGAAGACCTGCTCTCTCCCTCAACAGTGAATAGCCTGCTAAAAGAGCGTATCTTGAGCAGAACACCTTTCATGGCAGGCAGGTTTGGATTTGTGGAATACCAGTGTGTTCAGGCATTTCTAGAAATGAGAAAACATGCTTCCCAATCTGTTTGGGAAAATGCAAAGGCGGCATGGAATGGGGAAGCAATGCATTGGGACACGGCGACCAAGGAAGCGATGGGCAGAAATGCAGGCTTTTTTCCCGTAACAGACAGCTTGTTGGATAGGTTTGCGGAACGCATGCTCCAAGATTCCGCTCAACTGGACGTGATCGGGATTTGGGGAACCATGAAAGCAGAACGAGCTTTTTATACGTCATATTGCCAATCGGCTAAGTGGACAGATCTACCCAATTTGGAGCCTTATTTTCATGCCGAACCATGGAGTATGGCGCTTGAGGGCAAAAAAGTACTGGTCATACATCCTTTCGAAGCCTCCATTCAGCAGAATTACCAACACAGGAAAGTGCTTTTCCCTTTTCCCATATTGCCGGATTTTGAGTTGAAAACATTGAAGGCGGTGCAGTCCATTGCCCATAAAAAGACAGGTTTCGCTACTTGGTTTGATGCTTTGGACCATATGTGCGAACAAATTGACACAATTTCGTACGACTTGGCCATTATCGGAGCGGGAGCCTACGGATTGCCTTTGGCAGCCCACATGAAACGGAGCGGGAAACAAGCGGTCCATTTGGGAGGGGCTACCCAGATTCTTTTTGGGATCCGCGGCAGAAGGTGGGACACGCATCCCATTATTTCCTCATTTTTTAATGCCCATTGGACGCGGCCTTCCGAAAAAGAAACACCGGAAGGTTTCGCCAAAATAGAAAATGGATGTTATTGGTAAATTGCGCCATGTATTTGACTTCCTTCGAGACTCCTATCTTGTTCCTTGTATTCAATAGGCCTGAAAATACGCGTCTTGTTCTGGAAGCGATCAAAAGAGTGCGCCCGTCAAAGTTATTTGTCGCAGCCGATGGGCCGCGGAGCCAATATATAGAAGACAAGGAGAAATGTGAGGAAGTCCGAAAGATCATACATAGAGAAGTGGATTGGCCCTGTCAAGTGGAAACATGGTTCAGGGAAGAAAATGTGGGCTGCGGGAAAGCGGTGGGAGGAGCCATCTCCTGGTTCTTCCAGCACGTGGAAATGGGCATCATCCTGGAAGACGATTGTTTGCCGGAAGCCAGTTTTTTCTCGTATTGCGAAGTATTGTTAAAAGAATACGCACGAGAACCCAAGGTACTTCAGATTTCCGGCACCAATCATTTATTGGAAGATTCGGCAGGGAGAAATGGCTATTATTACTCCAACGTCAGTTCCATTTGGGGATGGGCTACTTGGAGAAGAGCTTGGCAACTTTTTTCGGTTCCTAAGGAACTGGATCCGAATGTGGTCACCTCAAAATATACTAATAGCCATTATGCCGGTGCACTCGTCCGCATGATAGAAGATACACAAACGGGCAAGATCGATACGTGGGACACCTATTGGGCCTATACCTTTTGTTTGCATGATGGATTGGCCATCGTGCCTTTTCGAAATCAGATCCGTAACATCGGGGTGTTGGGGACACATGAAAAGCAAGGGACTTCCAGATTTCTCAACATGCCTACCTTTTCAATGGAGGTGGCACGGTTGGAAAAACCTGAGAAAATGGAAGTGGACGTATCTGTCGAACAAAGGGCTATCCGCACCATTGTGAAGGTAGATGCATTAAAACCTTCTTCTTGGCTTGCGATGGTTGGAAAACGTATCAAGGCTTGTTTGTCAAAAATTTATTCGGTAGCGTTACGGACATGGAGGGGGTGAAAAAAATGGGTTCTCGCCTATGGGGAGTTTTGAAAAAACTTCTTCGGATAAAAGCTGCCAGAGGATATTACCTCAAGGATGTCTTTCATAAAAAACAGGCGAAAAGAGCCCTCCTTTGCTATGTTACAATTCCTTTTAGGAATAAAATCCAATACAAGCATACCAATCAGATAGAGTGTTATACCCTCGCCAACGTGTTGGATGAACTGGGCTTTGCCGTGGATGTCATAGACTATGATCACACAAAAGTTGCCATCGCCTACGAAAGCTACGATTTGCTCATCGGGTTTGGAAACGTGTTGGAAAAAGCGTTCAAGCATATTTCCCTTGCGAAGACCAAAACCATTTATTACGGAACTGGAAATCACTATTTTTTTGTGAATGCGGCCAGCTTGGAACGGATCCGTGAAATGTACGAACGCAGCGGACATGTGATGTGGCGTTCCGCAAGGTATTCGGAATATACTTGGAGTTTCCAGACTACCTTGGTAGACGGGATGATCGTACTGGGAAATGAATTTACGGCCGATACCTTTCGAAAATATTATCGGAGAGGGATGGTATTCCCTATTCCTGCCTCTTTTCACAAGACGGTAGTCCCAAAACTAGAAGAAAAAGATTTTGAGCAAGCCAAAACGCATTTTTTGTGGTTTGGGAGCAATGGAGCCTTGCACAAAGGATTAGATCTCCTGCTGGACATTTTTAAAGATCAAACGACATGGACACTCCATGTATGTGGCGCCAATCCTTGGGAAAAGGAATTTTTTGAGTACTATCAAGAAGCACTTGCCAATTCACCCGCTATCGTCCATCATGGATTTGTGGACATTCATTCATCTGCCTTTTCGGAGATTTTGCACCAATGCGCATGTGTGATTTTTCCTTCTGCGAGCGAAGGAGGCTGCGCTTCCGTGGTCACAGCCATGGGAAATGGCGGGCTTATCCCCATTGTTTCAAAGAGCTGCGGATTGGATGTGGAAGAATTGGGCTGGATTTTTGACCGCCTCGATATAGAATCCATTCGCATATGCATAGAAAAGGTAGTTTCTTTGCCAGAAGCGCAACTTCGGGAACGCGCTGAGCGGACGTACAGTAGCGTCAACGAACACCATGCGTTGGATGGATACAAGAAGCGGGTGGAAGCAGCCTTGAGAGAGATCTTGAATTTTTGAAAAGAACACGATGCTAAAAATAGCCCATATCACGCGGTATTATTTTCCCATCGTTGGGGGACAGCAGCAGTATATTTTGGCATTGAATAAACTCCTGCAACGCAAAGGACATGAAACGACAGTGATCCAGCCTCATGTAATTCCACCCTCCAAAGAGCCGGGAATTTTTTTCACAAGGCCCTATCCACTCACGTACAGGCTTTCAAGATTTGTTCAAAACGTGTCTTGGTTTTTGTTCAATATGGAATTGAATCGCTGCCAATCTCTGTTGGCCGCACAGGATGTGCTCATTTGCCATTATGCGTTTCATTATCCCCCGCTAAAGAAATTTGGCAAAAAGGTTGTCGTACTTTCACATGGGGTGCTATATGCACAGAAGAAAGAAGCTTATTTTGATACTTATCTTGCGGCACAAGATAAGAAGGTGGCAAAAGAAGGTGTCACCATTGTGGCCAACGATACGCATTTTCTTCGGTCTATTGGAATAGAAGTACCTGTGGGAGAAGGGTATTTTCAGAAAGTAAAACCTAACGTATGGTTCATTCCCAATTGTGTGGACAGTGCTTTTTTTTCGCCTTCTGCCGACATCGTCAAGAAAGACCTTATCTTGGTTCCGAGAAATATCCGGGAAGACAGGGGAATCCACTTGGCAATCGAGGCATTTAACCTCTTGGCAAAACGGGGAAATACGTGCCACCTGATGATCGCGGGAGGACCGTTGCATGGGAAGTATTTTGAGCGGTGCAAGGAATTGACGACGGCATATGGCTTGGAAGAAAAGGTGACATTTCTCGGGTTTAATTCTACCGAGCACATGCTGCGTTTGTACAGAGAGGCAAAATTGACACTGATCCCGAGTTTGGAAAAAGAAGGCACTTCGTTGAGCGCGTTGGAATCCATGGCTTGCGGAACAACCGTCGTGGCCACCCAAGTAGCTGGTTTGCAGGATCTCCCATGTGTGCATACTTTGCCAAACCCGGAAAGTGTGGCAAATGCGATCGAAAATGCCCTTGAAAACCTGGATGTCTTCTCGGAACAACAAAGGAAAAAAGTAGTGGACGTTTTTTCTATATCCAATTGGGAAGAAGCGTGGTTGAATGTGATAAAGCAAGTACATGGCAAAGCCTAAAATACTGACAGTCATCGGAACGAGGCCAGAAGCAATAAAAATGGCCCCTTTGATGATAGAAATACAAAATTCGGGACTTTTTGAGCACTCTTTATGTGTTACCGCGCAACACCGCGACATGCTGGACCAGGTGCTGAATCTGTTTTCTTTTGTCCCAGATTTTGATTTGAACCTGATGCGCCCGAACCAGAACCTTGAATCGATCACGAGCAGCGTGTTGATGGGAGTATCGGGCGTTCTGGAAGAATGCAAACCCGACTTGACATTAGTCCATGGAGACACCACGACGAGTTTTGCCGCGGCTTTGGCGAGTTTCTACAAAGACATCCCTGTAGGGCATGTGGAAGCCGGATTAAGGACGGGCATTCCTACTTCCCCATTTCCAGAAGAAATGAACAGGGTCTTAGTGGCCCGCATCGCGAACTATCATTTTGCCCCTACCGCGCGAAATGTCCAGAATCTTCTGCGGGAGGGAATTGACTCAAAATACATTATACAAACAGGAAATACAGGCATTGATGCCTTGTTGTGGGCTTCGGAGCAATTGAAAGAAGCTCCTCCTGCTATTTCTCATTGGGGGTTGGATCAGGTGATGAAGCAACATAAAACCCTACTTGTAACAGGTCACCGGCGGGAAAATTTCGGGAAAGGATTGGAAGAGATTTGTTTTGCTTTGTTGGAATTGTGCCACCGTCACCCTGAAATTCATATTGTATATCCTGTCCATAAAAACCCTAATGTGACCAAAGTGGTGTTCAAATTACTTTCGGAAGAGCAAAGGATTCATTTAATTGACCCTTTGCCTTACTTGGAATTCGTGTATCTGATCAAACACGCCTACCTGATCCTGACCGATTCGGGAGGGATTCAGGAGGAAGCTCCCAGTTTGGGTAAACCCGTATTGGTGTTACGGGAAAATACAGAACGTCCGGAAGCAGTGGAATCCAACACCGTGCGTTTGGTGGGCACAGACCGGGAACGGATCGTAAAAGGAGTAGAAGAATTGATGCAAGACACAGCAGCCTATCAACGTATGTCGAAAGCAGAAAATCCCTATGGGGACGGCCATGCCTCCAAACGTATCGTAGAGGCATTGCGTTTGCAGTTCCATCTTTAATACCGAGTTTATGCAGACAGTCCAAGCGTCTCTAAAAATTTCCATTATCACCCCTTCCTTCAATCAGGGCCAGTTTTTGGAACAGACCATCGATTCTGTCCTTTCGCAAAATTATCCGAATTTGGAATATATCATCGTAGACGGAGGAAGTACGGACAATTCAGTGGAGATCATACAGAAGTACGAAAAGTACCTGGCTTATTGGGTAAGTGAAAAGGACAGAGGACAAAGCCACGCCATCAACAAAGGGCTTCAGAAAGCCACAGGAACGGTAGTCAATTGGCTCAATAGCGACGATTATTATTTACCAGGGGCCTTTGATTGCATCGCGGAACATTTCCAGTCCGAAAAAGTGAATGTCCTGTGTGCGAAGAGCGAGATTTTGTACAAAGGGAAAGTAATGAAAATCTCCTCTGGCACCGATCTCTTTCCGCATAATTTGGCCAAAACCATCGGATGGGCCCGGATCGACCAACCCGAAACATTTTTTAGAAGATCTTGCCTAGCATCCTTGGGAGGGCTCCAGGAAAGGTTGCACTATGTCATGGACAAAGAAGTATGGATCCGGTATTTGATTTCTTTTGGGCTGGAAGGGATCGTCAGGGTGGATACTCCCTTGGCCGTATTCCGTCTACACGAAAGCTCTAAAACCACCACACAACAAAAGAGATTCGATGCAGAAACGAATGCCATGTATTGTCAATTGGCAAAAGAAGTGAGACAAGAAGAAGTCGCGCAGCAAATAGCAAAACTAGGAGTTCCTTCCTCCGATCTACCGGTGAATCCATTCCAAGGGATAGACATCATATTGGGATATGTTGCCCTGCATTATTTTCTTTTTTACAAAATGAGGGCCTTATACGCGCAAAATGATTTTAAACAGGCGAAGGAATGGGCTTCTTTGCTCGACTTGGGCGTTTTGAAGAAGGAAGATGCTGCCGAGTTTCAAAAAATTAGCCACAGGATGCGGTATCCTGTGGCCTTTAAAAAACTATTGAACAAAGTTAGAAAGTAACCAAGATCCCAAATCCCAAGGATTGCGAGAATTGGACATTCGGATCTTGGTCGTAATCATAAATTAATTGCCCCGTTAAGGTTGTGCTGATGTATTTGGTCACTTTGGCTGTCAAGGTGGCGTTCAAGCGATGGTCAATATAATCGAACCACGTAATATTGGTATTATCTTTGATGGCTTGGGGAATTTGCCAATTCGCGAATCCCATGTAAACAGCTTTTAAATTGACGCTCTTATTCAAGTCTTTGTTGATCCCGGATTGTAACATGAAAGCAAATTCATTACGCCAAGATTTTCCTGGATCCACTCCATAGTTTTTAGTATCTTCTTGACTAATGTTGTTGGCACTTACAAAAGTTTGTCGGGCTGCTCCCGTACCAAACCGCACATAAAACCACTCTACAGGCTTATATTCCACACCGATGGCTTCCGTGAGATAGCCAGGAGCCATAAAATCCGAGATGAATATGGTAGTGTCCTTGCCATTCACGGTCTTGATCGTATTTCCTTGGTAAAATTGGGTCAAAAAGTTGACGGAAGCGAACAAGTCCCAGCTTTTGGCCAATTTATATCCTAATTTTGAATCGAAATAGATGCGGTCCACGTTTTTGAAAAATCCTGAATTTTTATTGTTGACGCTTCCAAATTGAAGATCTAAGACATTGTTGAAAGAAGCTTTGCCTTTGGCATAATCCGATGTAGCATTTAAAAAGGCCAAATAAGAGACAGAATTGACACCACCGCCTTTCCAGTTATCGGAAAAAGAAGCTTGGTTCAAGTTCAATCCCACCTTTACGGCGTTTTTCCAATAGCTCGTGTCTTTTTTAAAGGCTGCTGTATCTTGGGCAAAAGAAGAAAAGCTTGCCAATACAAGGAAGAAGGGGAGAAGTTTTTTCATGGTTCATTTAGTGTATAAGAGTAGGTAATTAAGGTGCAAATATGCCGTATAAGTCAAATTCGGAAGCAGAAGTAATGGTTACCTGCGCAAAGTCCCCGATGCGTACATACTGGGTATCTTCTGCCTTGACCAATACTTCGTTGTCCACTTCGGGCGAATCGTGTTCCGTACGACCTACAAAATAACCACCTTCGTGCCGATCAAACAATACTTTCACCGTTTTACCGACTTTTTGTTGGTTGATTTCAGATGAAATCTCTTGTTGGATGGCCATGATTTCGTCGGCTCTTTCTTGTTTTACGGCGTCGGGGATGTCGTCTGATAGGGAATAAGAATGGGTCTGCTCTTCGTGGGAATATTTGAAAATACCCAGACGGTCAAAGCGCATCCTCCGGACAAACTCCTGCATTTCCTCGAAATCTTGCTCCGTTTCCCCAGGATGTCCTGCGATGAGCGTAGTACGAAGGGCGATATTGGGCACTTTGGCGCGGATGGCGTCCACCAGCTCTTCCGTTTTTTTACGTGTAATGCCTCGGCGCATGATTTTCAACATGTTGTCGGAACCATGTTGCAAGGGCATGTCCAGATACTTGCAGATGTTGTCTCTTTCCGCCATGACATCCAACACGTCCATAGGAAACCCGGCTGGGTAGGCATATTGCAATCGGATCCATTCGATGCCATTTACATCGGACAATTGACGCAATAAATCGGCCAGACGCCGGTCTTTGTACAAGTCCAATCCATAATAGGTCAAGTCTTGGGCAATCAGGATCAGTTCTTTGGTGCCATTCCGTGCCAAGTGCTGCGCTTCTTTGACGAGTTCTTCAGCGGGCCGGCTGAGGTGTTTGCCCCGCATAATAGGGATGGCGCAAAAAGAACAGGGGCGGTCGCAACCCTCAGCAATTTTGAAATAGGCAAAATGGGAGGGAGTTGTAATGAGCCTCTCCCCGAGCAATTCTTTTTTGTAGTCTGCTTTGAGTGTTTTCAGGAGTTTGGGCAGGTCGCGCGTGCCGAACCAAGAGTCTACTTCCGGGATTTCGTTTTGGAGGTCTTCCTTATAGCGTTCTGATAGGCAGCCAGTAACATATAATTTGTCTACCAGCCCGTTGGATTTGGCATCGGCATAACGTAAAATGGTGTTGACCGATTCTTCCTTCGCGTTGTCGATGAAGCCGCAGGTATTGATGATGACAATGTTCGCTTCGTCGTTTTGTGCCTCGTGCGATACGTCGAACTGGTTGGCCTTAAGCTGTGTGAAGATGTTTTCAGAGTCCACAAGGTTTTTGGAGCAACCTAGGGTGACAATGTTGACTTTGTTGGTTTTAAGGCCTTTGGTTTTCAAATGCGGGAATTTGCCGCAAATTTAGCTGAAAATAAGGAAGCATCCTCATGTCACAGTGTATCGATGATTTTCTCGCCCTCTTGCCCTCGCTCGCGTCCCGCGAGTGTGCGCTCCAAAGGCCTCTGGCCTTTCAAAAGAAAGTAGAAGGTGAAATAAAAAAGTTGATTTCAGCCAGAGGCTTTATGTGCTTGACACTCGCCAAAGGCGAGCGACGGCAGGAGTATCAGATACGTAGGAACGTTGTAAAACTTATTCATAGGATAGAATGCCTTATTTTGTAATAAGCTACTATATTTTATGACTTGGATTCGGACGCACACTACCTACTTAATTAAACAAACCAGAAAGTTCCCTTTTTGAGAACTTTCTCTGTATTTTTACGTTATAAACATGAAAGTCCACTTGATTAAGGAGAAAACCATACAACAGTTTGTTGCTCGGCACGTTCAAAGTAAATCTTCTTTTGACAGTTGGCTTGCAAAAGTGTTTCTAGCCAATTGGGATACCCCTCAAGACATTGTAAGCACTTTTGGTTCTGCCGATTTGTTAGGGAACGGGTCTAATAGAGTCGTGTTTGATATTGCAGGAAATAATTTTAGGATGATAGGCAAGTATGCTTTTGGAGAACGTCAAGTGCACCTGTTTGTTTGCTGGATAGGTACACATGCAGAGTATACCAAATTGTGTCAAAAGAATGAACAATATACCGTAAATGAGTATTGATATGGAGGCGTTGAAATACAAAGTCATCACAAATGGAGAACAATACGACAAGTACTGTAAACTATTGGAAGAGTTGGTTTTTGCAGAACCGAAAACGGAAGCAATGAACGACGAGGTTGCGCTTCTTACCCTTTTGGTCGAAACGTGGGACAGTCAACATAGAATTTTGGAAGATTTAGATCCCATTGCGCTGCTTCACTCCTTGATGCAAGAGCATAACATGAAAGCCAAGAATCTGGTAGACATTCTTGGTCTAAGTAAAGGTTCAGTTTCCGATATTTTGAATTATCACAAAGGACTTTCAAAAGAAGTCATCCGTAAACTGGCTGAACATTTTAAGTTGAGACAAGAAGCGTTTAACAGGCCCTATAAGCTGAAATCTACCTATAATAGCTATCTGAAAAATGCCAGTGTGATGAATACTGTAAAGCAAATTTCGGCTTTGACATAATTCGGAGTAGCCCTTGCGCTCTCACTAATGTCTCGCGAGTATTGTCTAAAGGCCTCAGGCCTTCCAAAAAGGAGGAGAGTAAAATAAACAAAAGAGTTGTTTTCGGCCAGAGTCCTTATGTGCCTGACACTCGCCAGAGGCGAGTGACGGCAAATGAGCTACTTTCGAAAGAGGGTGGTTGGATACAGACTTGAGTAAACCCTTTTAGAGCACATTAGTGCGATCCCCATGCGCTTTTGGTTCGGAGATCACGAGAAAGTGAAGTTCTTCTTTCCCTAGGTTGGAAATTTGATGTACTTGGCCTGGTAGGACATGAATGCTTTCGTTTGCATACAAGGAGTAAGTTTGACCCTCCAGGCTAAAAGAGGCGACACCCGACAGAATGTAAAACAATTGTTGGGCATTGGAGTGGAAGTGGAGAGATTCTGTTGTTCCGGGAGGCATCCGTTCTTGGATGACGCTGAGCGTATCAGTCTTCAAAAGGTGCCACCCATCGCACTGTTGTCCCCAAGTATAATGTTCTGCCGTTTGGATGGAAGTGACCATGCTATTTTTGGAGTAATTTTTCCCACTCCTCGGATTTGAAGCCGAGCAAGTAGTGTCCATTGAATTCCACGATAGGGCGCTTAATGACGGAGGTGTTTTCTATCGCAAACGGTATAGCCGTTTGGGAGTTGGTGATCGTGGCCTTGACCTCGTCGGGAGCTTCGCGCCAAGTGGTGCTTTTGATGTTCAATACCTGCCACATGTCCAAATGTTGGAACCACTCTTGTAATTTGTCTTTGGAAACCCCGGACTCCTTGTAATCGTGGAACGAATAGGGGATGCCTTTTGCCTGTAACCAAGCAAAGGCTTTTTTCATCGTGTCGCAATTCTTGATTCCGTAAATGGTGAGCATGCTTTTGGGCGTAGAAAATAGAGAATGTTTGAATTTCGTTGCGGCCTACTTAAACTCGGATAGGCTCCACAATTTTTTGTACAGGCCATTTTGGGCCAACAGGGTTTCGTGGTTTCCTTGTTCCACGAGTTGGCCTTTGTCTATGACCACGATCGTGTCCGCTTGCTGGATGGTGGTGAGGCGGTGGGCGATCACCAACGAAGTCCGCCCTTTCATCAACTTGTTCAATGCTTCCTGTACCAGTTTTTCCGATTCGTTGTCCAAAGCAGAGGTGGCTTCGTCTAAAATTAAAAATTCGGGATTTTGAAGAACGGCCCGCGCAATGCTGACCCGTTGGCGTTGGCCACCCGATAAACGGGAGCCTCGTTCTCCGATCATGGTTTGGTATCCATTTTCTGTTTGGATGATAAAATCGTGTGCATTGGCTATTTTTGCGGCATCTTCCACTTCTTTCAGGGTGGCATTCGGTTTTCCAAATGCAATGTTATTGAAGAGCGTATCATTGAAAAGAACTGCTTCCTGACCTACGATGCCCATGGTGTTCCGTAAAGAATAGAGATCGCATCGTTTCAGGGAAACTCCGTCGAGGGTGATGTCTCCTTCTTGCACGTCGTAGAATCTGGGCAGAAGATCCGCCAAGGTGGATTTGCCTCCCCCGGAAGGACCTACCAATGCGACAGTAGTCCCTTTTGGGATCGTAAGCGAAATGTCTTTTAGGATGGGAGTTCCTGCATAGGAAAAGCTTACATGGGAAAACTCTATTTTCTCCTTCAATCCATGGACCATAATAGGATTGTCTGGATTTTTAATAAGCGTTTCTGTGTCCATCAAGGAAAAGATCCGTTCGCCTGCCACCAGACCGCGTTGGATGGTACTATAGGAAGACGACATGGATTTGGCGGGAACCAAAACTTGGGAAATCAAAATAATGTAGGTAATAAAACCAGCTCCTGAGAGTTCCGATTCTTTTGTCAAGACCAACATTCCCCCATAGAGCAATAATCCGGTGACCAAAGTAACCCCCATGAACTCTGATGCAGGGGATGCCATGTCGCGCTTGTTCTGCATGGAACGGTACACAGTGGCATAGCGGTTGTTGAGCGTATCAAATTTGCGGCCGATAAATTCTCGGGCATTAAAGGCAGCGATCACTTTGATGCCGGACAGTGTTTCGTCCAACATGCTCATGATATTTCCCAAGGCGATTTGACCCTCTGTGGCTTCCCTGCGCAAGGATTTGACGATGTACGCAATGACAAGGCTGGAAATAGGGAAGAAAACGAGGCAAAACAAGGTCAGTTGGGTAGACATCGAAAACAGGAGGATAAAATACCCGATGATGTTGATCGGATCTTTCAACATTCCGCTCAAGGTGGCAGAAACGGTATATTCCAATTCTTGGACATCGCTGGTGAGACGGGACATGATGTCTCCCTTTTTCTCGTTGGTGAAAAAACCAAGATGTAGCAAGGTGATTTTATCAAAAATGGCTTTCCGGATGTTGCGGATCGTGCCTGCGCGCATTGCAGTGAGGGTTCGCTCGGCCAAATACCGACAGATATTGGAAAGCAAGACCGAGATGACAATGATGCAGCAGACAAATTTCAGGGCCCCGATTTTCCCTTGGGTCGGATCTTTGAGGAGTTGGTTGAAATAATAATAGAAATATCCTTTTACTGTTTCGAAACTAAAGGCCAGATCGGGTTTTGTTTGGTAAAGGGTCAGGTTTTTGTCGTCAAAAGCCTCAAATATGATGTTTAGAAGCGGGATCAATAGACTGAAATTGACCAGGCCAAACACCGTGGCCAAGATAACGAAGAAGAAATAAAGAGGGACAAACTTGTAATAAGGCTTGCCGAAACTAAGGATTCGGAAATAAGTATTCATGGCTCGAATTAACAATTAAAAAACGAACTCTGTGAGCATCTGCACATTAAAAGTCGTTTGGTCGTTGCCACATGTTCAGGCGTAGGCTCATGTTGGCGAATGTAGTGGATTGTCGGAATGCAGGATCGTTGTTGTCGGGCACTTGTTCGCGCATCATTCCAGTAAGATCTAGGAACAAGTTATGGCGGATCATATAGGTAACGTTCAATTCGCCATAGCCAATATTGGTGGCGACGCCTTGGGTGATGTAATTGCCGTAATTGCGTTGTGCAGGAACGTTTCCATATGGAATCAGGATATTGCTGCCATAGTTGGTAGTCAAGTCGTCGTATCCTATCCGGGTGCCGATCCCTTTGAGCTGGATGAAGACTCTTTTGTGCGCTTGGTAACGCAAAAGGGCCAATACTTCTACAAAATTGGCTCCCATGGGATCTGCCAATGGCTGATTGTAGTGGGAATAACTGTCGGTGCCATCCACCGAAGTATAGGTGAAAGGCCGCACCACATTGCATTCGAGTTGCAAATCCAAGTTCTTGATCCCGATCAGATCAATGTATTTAAAGCCGAGTTGGAATGCTTCCTTGTTGCCCCACCATCCTTTCCCGCTTCGGATTTCCTCGATTTTGAATTCGTTCAACACTGCTTGTCCGTAAATGGAGATATGCTTGGCAAAGTTGAATTTGACGTCCATTCCTAACGTCACCTTGTCAGAACTTCCCATATAGGTTTCCACATACCGATAGAAGATCGGGGGCGTCATGTAATTAAGGTCGAATTGATTGTTTTGGCGGGTATATACCACCGATTCAAATACCCCGACATTGAGGTGTTTTCCAATGTTGAGGCTCAAGTGGTGGAGCGCCAAAAATTTCCTGCTATAGGTCGTGTCTTTTCCAAAATTGGTATGGTAAAACAATTGGCCATAAAGGTTGGTGTATTGCAGCTTCCAGATCTTGGTTTGAATTTTGGCAAACGTAAAGGGAGCCGAAAAATCGGAGAGGATCATCGAACGGTACCCATTGCCGATGAAATTGCGGTCGTGCCCGAATTGGATGTGGATGCTCTTGCTCAAGTCAAAGGTAATGTAGCCTCTGGCGGAGTAATAATCCACGCCCCCATTTGCTTGAAATGGTTTATAGTACCCCTCTCCAGGAACAGCATGAAAGGTGTCGATCCGAGCCCTTACATACGCAGGATAGAGGGCCTGAGTGGTCGTCATGGTGGTATAAAAGCCCACCTTTTTATTGATCATTCCCCGTACTTCTACTCCTCTGCTATTGATGAAATTCGTAGACGTTCCCCCTTTTTCTTTTCCTCCCGACAAATAAAAGACAGGGTTGGCCTGCACCTCAAATTCAGGATGGCGGTATTTCAATAGGGCATTCTTTTTTTGATAAAAGAATTTCCAAAACGGTTTTTTCGAATTTCCCGCCGTATCGGCCGAATCTGCCCATTCCCAATTGTCATCCCTTAAATACTTCATGTTGAACCGATCGCGGCCCGACAATTTTGCGGTACTGTCCTTCTCTAGTTGTTGCGTCATTTTATACACCGATTGGCGAGAAAAAGGCTTATAGGAAGTATGGACTTCGTTGGACACCTTCCCGCTGATAATTTCTTGGCGATCAATGAAATGGCTGTAATCTTGATTTAAAGGGGCAAAAACGCTTTGAGCAGTCAGTGAAAAACAGGGAAATAAAGCAAACAGAAGTAAGCGGACTTCTTTCATGGATAAAAAATTTTTCGAAGATACGAAGGACAGGATGGATTTTGGCAAAGATGTAATTTTTAGCGGCTCTTTAGAGAGGAGGCAAGGGCCAGGATTCCGACTAATACCACCAACAGCAGGATGCCTGCCAACTCAAAAGGAATCAGGTAATCTCCTACAAGTCCATAGCCGAGCAAATGGGTACTCGTCATGTCGTTTTGCGCCAGAGAAAATGCTGTCTGTTCTTTGTGGAGCAAGAAAATCATCCAAATAAAGAGGAATATCCCAAGCAAAGCACCCTGCTTCTTTTGTTGAATGCCGCTGCTTAGCAAGCGTATCTCCCTCCTTTTGGTAAGGAGGATGCCGAAAAGAAACAAAGTGAGAATCCCGCCTACATAAATGAGGATCTGGGTGACGGCCAAGAATTCTGCCCCGGTCAATAAAAACAAAATCGCAATTCCCAGAAATGTGATCAAGAGAAGGAAGGCGGAAAATACCAAATTGCGCTGCCAGGCGACAGCCAACGCCGAAAATACGGTCAATCCGGCAAAGAGGCTAAAGAACAAGAGTTCCATCAATTTTCTGACGACGAGGTACTGTTGTCAGCAGGTTTGGGTGGGATAATCGGTTTCATTTTGGGTTTGAACACAGGTTTTGGCTTCGGTTCTTGAGAAGAAACGGGTGGTTCTATATCCGTTTCTTTGGGCTCGCTTGCCGAAGGGACAATGGGAGGTGTTTCGGGTGGTTTAGGAAGAGGAATCTTAGGTTTGAAAACAGGTTTGGGCTTGCTTTCAGAAGGAGGGGTAGTTTCGGTTGGAGATGTTGGCACAACAGGAGCCGTTGCCGAATCCGATGTCATATCGTTCACATTGATAGACGTACTGGGATCCAGGATAGTTTTGGGAACTGGGAGTTTAGGTTTAAAAACGGGCTTTGGCTTGGCTTCCTGCTGGGATGTTTCTTGCGGGATTGAAGGTGTATTTTCCGTAGAAGAGGGGAGGGAAGCGGGAGATTCGGGCCTTAGTTCTTGTTGCGTATTGGCCGGTTTTGCAACAGGGAATTTGGGTTTGAAGCTTGGCTTGGGGCTGCCTTCTATTGGCGAAACATCTTGGCTTGGCGTGTTTGGAGACTCTTTTGTTACCAACCCTTTGCTTGCCGCTTTTTCGGCTTGTTTTTGTTCGTAAAGGGCTCTTTTTTCTTCCGCTTGCGTAGGACTAAGGTCAGTAAAATGATAATTCATTTCTTTGACATCGAATTCCGAATAGTCGAACGTGGGAGTCATGGTAAGGCATTCGGTAGGGCAGACAGTCGTGCACAGCCCGCAATAGCAGCATTTGGCCATGTCGATGTCGAATGTGGCCGCATAAAGTCGTTTGGTGGTGCCGTCGGAAGTAATTCCGATTTCTTCCGTCGATTTGATTGCCTCGATTTCGATGCAATTCACTGGGCATATTTTGGCACACTTGTCGCAGACAATGCAATCATCGATCTCATTATGGAGCCGATAGCGGCCATTGTCCGGAACGGGAATGGCCTCATAAGGATACTCGAGCGTGACAATGCCGTTTTCTTGCGTAAAATAATGGTCTGAGCTTACAGAGAGGGGCGCGTGCCGCTGTGGGGAAGTCCAAAGATGCCGAAAGGTGATGAACAAGCCCTGAAAAGAAGACGTAATTCCTTCTTGCAATGCGTTCAAATACCGAATAATCCTGCCCATCGAGCCGCAAAGTTAAATTAGAAGGCTCAAAAATGCCATATGTTTTGAATAATCGATGTTAATATACATATTTGCAGGATATAGGGAGTGTTGTTACATTTTTGTGCCTCCTTGTATATAGTTTTGTCTCTTTGCCTTTCTAGTTCGATTTTAAAAAATACATAACCTACACAATATGGCCTAAACTTCTACGTTATTTAACATGTGAACGTAGTGATGAACACACACTTGAACCTTTGCGATGCCGATTTGGTAACGCTGTTCTTGAATGGCCATAAGGATGCTTTTGCAAATTTGGTGAACCGGCACAAAGCCAAAGTCTTTACCAGTATCTATGTCATTGTCAAAGACAGGTACTTGGCAGAGGATTTATTTCAAGAAACATTTATCAAAGCCTTGCGCCTTTTGCAGGAAGGCAAATACAACGAAGACGGCAAGTTCTTGCCTTGGATCGTCCGGGTGGCACGTAATATGGCCATTGACCACATTCGCAAAAACAAAAGACACCCGCATATCGTAACAGAAAGTGGAAGCCCTGTTTTTGCTTCGATGAAGTTCGCAGAAACCGATGCAGAGACAGTGAAGATAGGGGAAGAAGACAGTGCCTTGGTGAGAAGGCTGATCTCGAAACTTCCGGAAGAACAGCGGGATGTGTTGGTCATGCGCCATTTCGCAGATATGAGTTTTAAAGAAATTGCCGATGCGACAGGAGTGAGCATCAATACGGCATTGGGAAGAATGCGGTATGCACTTATTAATTTACGTAAACTGTTGGAAAAACATCAAACGGCCTATGAAGCAAACTTTTACACATTTGGAAATCACCCGGTTGGCATACAACGAAACCAACCCAAATCACAATAATGTACCTTTAGGCAAAACATCGGAAGAGTACAGGATGTTAAAAGACATGCAAGCGAAAGTAGACGCATGCCTATTGCAACCATCGGAAAATAGCCTGGCAAAAATATATGCGGCCCTTTATTCCTAGATGAAAGGGTTTGGCGTATTTTGCCGAAATTTCAAAGAGGGCTTTGTAGTACTCGCGTACTCCTAAATTTCACGTTGTTTTGTCAAAATCAATTCTTATTACCGGCGTTGCTGGTTTTTTAGGCTCGCATCTTAGCGAAGCCCTACTCGCGCTGGGTCATGCGGTAACTGGGATCGATAATTTCGATCCTTTTTATCCGGAAGAAATCAAACGAAGGAACCTTTCTTCCAGCTTGGCCCATCCCAATTTCCGTTTTCACCAATTGGATATCCGAAATGCATCGGACCTGGACGGATTGGAAGGGGATTTTGACCTTCTTATCCACATTGCGGCAAAAGCGGGTGTTTTGCCCTCCGTTCAAAATCCGTCCGATTACGTCTCCGTGAATATTGCAGGTACGTTGCACATGCTGGAGTTCATGCGCAAAAGAAAGATTTCCAAATACCTTTTTGCTTCTTCTTCTTCGATCTACGGAAATTCGAAAACGACTCCTTTCGCCGAGGATTCTCCTGTGAATGAGCCTATTTCTCCCTATGCACTGACAAAACGGAGCGGGGAGCTTATGAACTATACCTACCATCATTTGTATGGCTTGGATGTGCTCAATTTGCGGCTTTTTACCTTGTATGGTCCCCGCCAGCGACCCGATTTGTCCATTCACAAGTTTGCAAAACGGATCGAAAAGGGACTGGCAGTGGAAATGTACGGGGACGGGAGCACGGCGAGGGACTATACGCATGTACGCGATGTGGTACAAGGCTTTCTACTCGGAATGGACTATCTTTTCAGTCATTCCGATGTCTATGAAATCATCAACATCGGCAACCATCACCCCGTTCCTTTGCGGGAATTAATCCGGCTGTCGTTCAAAGCATGGGAGAAACCTGAGAACGTGATCCAGATGCCACCCCAGGCGGGCGATGTGGAAATTACCTATGCCAGCATCGAAAAGGCACAGGCGCTTTTAGGATATATGCCCCAAGTGTCGTTTGAAGATGGGTTGCGGGATTTCGTGCAATGGTACCGAAGTCAATAAGAAATCAATTTTGATAGGTGAACTATGCGTGCGATCCTCTTTTACATTTGCTTGCCATTTTTGTACGTCTTTGCATGGTTGCCCTTTCCATTGATTTATGGGCTTTCCAGTGTGTTCTGCTTTTTATTGCGGGATGTGGTGGGGTATCGTAAAAAGGTGGTGTTGGCCAATTTGCGACACTCTTTCCCTGAAAAATCGGATCAGGAAATCCGGAAAATCGCCAAGGAATATTATGTGTTCTTGTGCGACGTGTTTCTGGAGACATTCAAAATGCTCACGATCTCAAAACAAACCATGCTGCGACGGTGCGGGGTAAGTCCGGCTGGATATAAAGTGTTTGATGATTTATTTCAACAGAAAGCAAATTTTATCGTGGTGATGGGCCACTTCGGCAATTGGGAATGGGGCAGCCATCGTTATACCTTGCTTGGGAAAAACCAATTGTATGCCATCTACCATCCCTTACAAAATCCGTATTTCGATCGGCTCATAAAAAAGATGCGCAGCCGGTTCGGGACCAAATTGATTCCCATGGAAGATACCTTCCGGCAAATGCTTTCCCTGCGGAACACCGTAAGTGCCACTGCTTTTATCGCAGATCAGACGCCCCCTCCTGACCATGCCTATTGGACTACCTTTTTACATCAGGAAACACCTATTTTTTGGGGCACTGAAAAAATTGCCAAAAAGATGGATTTGCCCATCGTATATGCTTCTGTGAATAGGAAAAAACGCGGTTATTATGAAATAGACGCAGAGCTGTTGGTGGCACATCCGGCTCAAACATCGGATGGCGAAATTTCGGAACTGCATACAAAACGCCTTGAACAAGACATCGTGCGCCAACCGGAAACCTGGCTCTGGTCGCATCGCAGGTGGAAACATAAAAAGCCCGTTCAGAAGGAAGGGAATTGATCCTCTTTGGAGCGCATTTTGTAAGTTTGAGTGATGATTTCTGCAACGCTTGCCTACCTGCCTGTTTGGTGGAAGATCTTAAAATGGGGATTGTTTTGCCTGATTTTGGGATATGTCTGCTACAAATTGCATGACTTGGGACATTTTTTCGTAGAGCAGAAGGCCTATTTTGCTGAAAAAATATGGACAAAGACGGGAGGATGTTGGTGGCTGGCAGTAGGGTTGTGCGGCTTTAATTGGCTTTTTGAAGCCTTGAAATGGAAAGAAGCGACACGGCATTGGACCACTCTGTCTTTGTGGAAAGCCCTGCGATCTGTCGTAATGGGACAAGCCCTGAATTTGATCGTACCGGCCAGTATGGGCCATGTGGCGGGAAGATTGGCAAGTTTGGAAGACATGTCTCTCCAAGATTCTTGGCGAGGAGGAGCGGCCGTATTGGTTTGCCAATCCATGCAAATGACAGTGACATTTTTTGGGTTCCTCATCGGATGGGCTTATTGGCAAAACCATGTTCGGCCGATAGAAATAGCATGGGTATATATCGGAGGGGCAGTTTTCTTAGGAGGGGCGGCTTATGGTTTGGCTACATGGCTCCGTCCTTTTTGGTGGGAGAAGATACAAAAAGGATGTGCCGAAATAACCTCCGTTTCTCTGTTTAAAATGGCTCTTTTTAGTTTGTTGAGGTATGCCGTTTTTACCGCCCAGTTTGTGCTGGTCCTTTATTTCCTGGGAGTGAAGAATGCTTGGACGGAATTGGCTGCTGCCATCAGTCTGGTATACATGGCAAAATCGCTGATGCCCACCTTCCACTTTATGAGCGACTTGGGGATCAGGGAATTTTGTGCCCTGCTTTTTCTCCCTACCATCGGAGTGCCCGAAAAATGGGTGATCGCTGCCAGCCTTTGGGTCTGGACCATCAATATTCTAATGCCTTCGTTATTCGGGGCATGTTGGATAGTGAAGCTTAAAACAATGATGGGATGGAGGCAATAGTTTTTTGCATCTTCCTCCTCTATTTTTTATTCCTGGTTTGGAGTATCTGGATCTGGCATTCCTATCCTGAGACGAGGGGAGCTTCGGAATATCCTAGCGTTTCCATTCTGGTAGCTGCCCGAAATGAAGAAGCCCATTTGCCACATTTGTGTCAAGGATTGGAGAATCTGTCATATCCTGAAAAATCATTGGAGATCATTTTCGTGGACGATTTTTCGGAAGATGGCACCTTGGAGGTAGTGTTGAACTACCAAAAGAAGAGCCGTTTTACAGTACAGGCATTGAAAAGCGAAAAAGTATCGCCTACACCAAAGAAAAATGCATTGCAACTGGCCGTTCGGCATGCCAGAGGCGAAGTGTTTCTTTTTACGGATGCAGATTGCCGAGTAGGAGAAAATTGGGTGTCCCATATGGTGAGCCTCTTTCAAAATCCGAAAGTAGGGCTCACGTTTGGCCCTATTCGCTATTCAGATGCCTCTTTTCTTGAAAAAATGCTCTCACAAGAACAGGCAGCATTGTTAAGTTCCTCGTTGGCGAGTATATGTCTCCATATTCCCACTATGTGTAATGGAGCCAATATGGCCATTAGAAGAACGACATTTGACGCAGTGAACGGCTTTGCATCCACGGCCTCTTCTGCTTCCGGTGACGATGAATTGCTTTTACATAAAGTATTTAAGCATAATTCTCAAGCAATCCGTTTTGTCAAATCCACGGAAGCGATCGTGGCCACGGAAGCGGCTGCCGATTGGAAATCGCTCTACCAACAGCGGCGAAGATGGGCAGGGAAATGGGAAAAATACCTTTTACGAAGGACTAAAACCTTTGCCTTCTTTATTTTTCTCCTCCATGTCAGCTGGCTGATGTTGACCCTGCTGGGAGTGCTTCACTTGTTTCCGTGGCATCAGGTAGCGGCACTATGGGCAGCAAAAGCCATGTCCGAAGGAATACTTATCGCAGGAGTCATGCGATTTTTAGGGAAAAAAATAAATTTGTGGGCCTTTCTGGCTTTACAGGTTGTATATAGTCCCTACGTAGTTTTCTTTGCATTGATTTCTAGAAAGCAATCCTTTACTTGGAAAGGCAGAACATTGAAATGACATGAGCGACGCGGAGTATGAGATTTTGGACGAGCTTTATTTCATAAAGACGTTCGGCGAACTGCAAGGGTTGTTCATGTCAGGAGAGTTTCATTTGGAGGAAGAACTCTGGAAACTGATCCAGAAAGAGTGGGTCAAGATCTTGGGCGATCAGGACGAAGAAATTGTACTGGAGAAAGATGAATTTATGGAGCAAAAAACTAAATTTCGGTTTAATGCGACCAAAAAAGGCCTAATGGCGCATAATCAAGTTTGATGCAGCGGAAGTCCAATTTTTATTATTTCAAAAAGAGGTTACTGAAAAACAAACCGGCCATTTTTGGTTTTTTTATCATCCTGATGGCCATTCTCATTACCCTGCTCGGGTATGGGATCATGCCGGACGATTCTCCCAATGCGAACGAAGGAGCAGTCCAAATTCAAAAAATGTTGCCTGGTTTTCGGGTAAAGGTGATCACTATCCAAAAAAATGTACAAGTAAAGCAGGTCAACTTCCTAGAGAAATTGTTTTTTGGACAAGAAAAGGACTATACGTTCTTTCCTGTCGACACGTTTTGGTTTCAAAATAATGAAGTGAAATTTATTCATTATGGAAGGCTCAGAAGGATGGACGATGTTCCGTTGGTGCAGGCTGTGAGGGGAGTGTTTGTAGGGGAGTCGCCATTGCTTCCCGAAAAAAAAGGAGCCAATTTTATCACGAAAGGAGATACCACTTGGTATATCGATTTGCATGGCCAGGTACAAAAGGTAGCAAGGCAAGACTTGGAGCACGAATTTGTCCAGGAACATGTGAAGACAAAAACCTATTGGTTGGGGACTGACAAAGTAGGCCGGGACATGGTCAGCAGGTTGCTTTTCGGTACCCGTATTTCCTTGTCCATCGGATTTATCTCTGTTTTGATATCGTTGGTGGTAGGAGTGAGCCTAGGTGCGATTGCAGGATTTTTTGGAGGGAGGTACGATGCCTTCATCCAATGGTTAATGACAGTAGTGTGGTCTATTCCAAGTATCATGTTGGTCATTGCCATTAGCCTGGCTCTGCAGAGCAAAGGCATTTGGGTGTCGTTTGTAGCCGTCGGGTTGACTACTTGGGTGGAAGTAGCCCGTGTAGTAAGGGGGCAGATCCTCAGTTTGCGGGAAAAAACGTATGTGGAAGCCGCCCGTGCTTTGGGTTTAGGAAATGATCGGATCATTGTGAAACATATCTTGCCCAATTTAGTGGGTCCCATCATTGTGATCGCCACCTCCAATTTTGCCAATGCGATTTTGGTGGAAGCAGGGTTGAGCTTTTTAGGATTGGGCGTACAACCGCCAATGCCCTCTTGGGGAATGATGATCAACGAGGGTTTCCATTCTATCGGCACCAAAGGAAGTTGGTATTTGATCGTGTTGCCGAGCGTATGCATCAGCATGATGGTCTTGGCTTTCAATCTGTTTGGAAATGGACTCAGGGATGCCTACGATCCGCAATCAAAAGTGCAAGTATGAAGCATTTTCACGATTCCATGTCTTTGTTTTTTTATATCGATCAAGTTCTTAGTTTTGAAAAAAAATCGCCATGAAGTACGTTACTTTTTTATTCCTTGTATTTTCTTCCTCTTTCTCATTTGGACAAGCAAAACCGGCTCCGGCCAAAACAGTCACCAAAGATTCCGTCCAGTACAATCTTGAAAAACAGATTTACAGGAGTGCTCTCAAATACAACGATTTGGCTGTAGCAAAAACGTCTGTGTATAAGATGATGGCCTTGAGCCCGGCCGATAAAAGCCTCCGCGACACGCTGCTTTTTCTGTACTTCAATGCAGGAGCTTTCGGACAGTCCGTTTTGTTGAGTCGGGAAATTTTGGCGGAAAACTCGAATAATCCCACCGTTCTGGAAATAAAAGCGATCTCCGAACAAAATCTTGGATTGACAAAAGAAGCGTTGGAGAGCTACGAAAAACTGTATCCCCAAACAAAAAGCTTGTTTCACCTCTATCAAGTAGCTGTGATGCAATACCAATTGAAACGCTATGGAGAGTGCAACGCCAGTCTCGAAGAAATCTTGAAAAGTGAAAAAGCCGTAGGGGAGAAGGTGACAATCAATACCGCCCAAAATGCAACGCAAGAGGTAAGTCTCAAAGCAGCCGCATTGAACATTCGCGGGGTGATGTTCTTGGAAGGAAAGAGGGAAGAAGACGCTAAAAGCAACTTTTCTCAAGCTTTAGCCGTCCAGCCCGATTTTGAATTGGCAAAAAATAACTTGGCCTTGGTGCAGAAAAAACAAACCCCTGTGGTTTCCAAGCCTTCAGCCAAGAAGGCGGCCGGAAAGTAATTTCCTCCGGCTTCTGTTTCTTTATGCGTAACAGTGCCACGTTCTTCCTCGAAGACCTAGCCAGTTTTAAGAAAAAGGCCTTGCAATGGGCCGAGCAATTTTCTTGCTTCCAGTATTTGAATGGAAATGGGTTAGCCTACCACTATGGTACATTTCCATGCTTATTGGCGGTTGCAAATCGGGCATCTGTTGTGTTGAAGAATCGCTCTTCCGACACCTTAGATAGCCTTTTGCAACAAGGAGAATGGCAGTTTGGGTATTTGGGATATGAATACGCAAATACCTATGAGTATGTGCCCGAAGAAGGTTTTGGGCTGGGGGAATGGTTTCGGCCGGAGACGATTCTTTTTTTCGACGAAGACCAAGTACGCATAGAGAGCGAGTCAGCTCCCGACGAAATTTTCTCCCATATCAGTACATTAGAAATCGGGGTGCCTGTGCATTGGCACATGGTCCCTGTTCCTGCTCATTCAAAGGAGAGCTATGTAGAGACAATTGACAACCTGAAAAAGCACCTGCTGAGAGGAAATATCTACCAAGTGAATTTTTGTACGCGGTTTGTGGCCGAGCAAGCGGTGCTGCATCCGGTTCAGGTGTATGAAAAGTTGAACACGCTTTCCCCGACTCCTTTTTCAGCTCTCTTGAAACTGGGAGAGAAATACATCATCTGCGCCTCTCCCGAACGTTACTTGAAACGGATGGGCGCTCACGTGCTGTCGCAACCGATGAAAGGTACCGCCCCAAGGGGAAAGAATGAGGAGGAAGATGTTGAAAATGCCCTACTACTTCAACGGCATCCGAAAGAAAGAGCCGAAAATATCATGATCGTGGACTTGGTCCGGAACGATTTGTCGAAAGTTTGCCAAGCGGGGAGCGTCCACGTAAGCGCTCTTTGCGAAGTGAGGTCTTTCGGAGCGGTACATCAGATGATTTCAACCGTAGAAGGGCTTCTTCCCCCAGAAGTGACGACAGAACAATTGATTCAAGCTACCTTTCCGATGGGAAGTATGACGGGTGCCCCTAAAATAAGGGCCATGGAATTGATCCGCGAATTTGAAGGCCATCCGCGCGGCCCTTTTTCAGGAACCCTGGGTTATGTCAAGCCAAATGGGGATTTTGACCTGAATGTGCTCATCCGCAGTATTTTTTACAATACCAAGACAAAGCAATTGACCTACAGTGTGGGGAGCGGGGTGACGGTATTGTCGGACGCTGAAAAAGAGTATGAAGAATGCCTTCTGAAAGCCCAAGCGATTGCACAAATTTTGAACGGGAGTTGATAGTTGGTTTTTGTTTTTTTTACATATCTTTGCAGTCCTTTTGCAAAGGCACTCATAATATTTAAAAATACAATGAAAAAGAGCATCCATCCAGATTACCATCCAGTTGTATTCCACGATCTGGCCAGTGGCACCGAGTTTATTACCCGCTCGACGATGACGTCGAAGGAAACCATCAAATGGAAAGACGGAAAAGAATATCCACTTGTCAAAATTGAAGTAAGTTCTGCATCGCATCCCTTTTATACAGGCAAGAAATTGTTTGTGGATACGGCAGGTCGCGTAGAAAAATTCAACAAACGCTACAACAGGAGCTAATCCTTTTTATACTAAGAACAAGAAGCCCCTTGAGACTCAAGGGGCTTCTTGCGTTAAAAGACCTCAACATCGCTTCATGAATCCTCTTTTTCAAAATATCAGGGTGGGCAGGCACTATGTATTGGTGAATTATGGGGAAAAAACGGAATTCCAAGTCCTGCGCAAGCTTTCAGAAAACAATTTTTTGGCCAAAAACACCCTTACGTGGGAAAAATTCGAATTGGCTTCCCTCGTAGAATTTGGCGTGGGCAAGGATTTTTATTTCTACGAGGTGGAGAAGGGGTGAAGTTTCCCACTTCAGGAAACTTTATTCCCGCATCAATTTTATTTTTCTGTTTTGTCCTTTCGAGGTAAAAGTAGCAACATATATTCCTTTCGGCAGATTGGAAATATCCAAGATGTTTTCTTGCCACGACGAGGCAGTGAACGACTTGCCCATCATGTCCTCTAACAAGAGAAGTGTTTCTTTTTCTGTTCCTATGAGTTGGAAAATACCAGAAACGGAAGGATTGGGAAATACAGCCAGGGAAGGATTTGAGGTTTCGCTTTCTCCGTTTAGATCTGTGACCAAGGCAATACAGGAGCTTTTGGCCGTATACAGGGCGTTTATTTCGGATTCTGTCAGTATATGGTCATAAATGGCAATATCGTCCAGACAATAAGAACCTGGATTGGAATAAATGGCGCTTGCAATTATAGTTCCGGAATAAGCAAAAGTTCCTACAATCGTACCATTCAAATAAACAGCAAGATGGGCGGCATCCGGCTTGGTGAGGACCAAATGGTTCCATGCGTTTGCCAATGCTTTAAAACTGGCAATAGGTGCACCTGAGGGTTGGCGGATGGTAATAGTGTCGCGTAAGGACGATCCGGTTACAATATTGCCCATAAAGCTAGCAGATCTATCTGGTAGCTTTACCCAATAAGAAAGGGAGGCCGTGGAGGGGGGCGGATTTGGAAAATCTATTTCCAAAGTCCAGTTTCCAAAACAAAGGGCGCATAGATTGCCGTTTCGGTCGGCGTCACGTTCCGCTGGAAGAGTATAGGAATTGTTGAGTTTGCCATGGTAGCCATGTCCGCTGGTATCGCGGGCGCTGCCATCCAAAGGATAATAGGCAAACAGGCCGTTTTGAGGCACTTGGGCCCATAATGTACTTGAAAATGAGAAAAAGAGAATGAAAAGAATGTGTTTCGGCATGTCAAGAAGATTTGGAAGTAGGAATATATTTGCACGTATCCAAAGGTAGGATAGTTTTTAATCCATGCGATTAAAGTTGAATAAAACATGGAAGTCTTATTGGGCAGATTTTCGTATATTTACTTTACAATAAGTCTATGACAGACTGCAAGCTATATGAAACAGCTTACTATCAATATTCCTGATTATTATTTTGCCACGTTTATGGAATATTTAAAGAAAATTCCTGAAGCTTCGTTACTTCATGAATCAACTTTTGTTTTGACGGAAGAACATTTAAGAATCTTAAATGACAGCAGTTCCTTGCCAGAGGAAAATTGCTTTTCAAGAGAAGAATCTAACTTAAAGCTCAGAACGGCAAAAAATGGCCAATAGGCTACTTATTACTCCTTCTGCTCATCAACACGTTGAAACAGCATATCTTTATTACTTGGAGAATGTAAGTGTCGAAGTAGGAGATCTGTTTTATGAGGATGTTCAACTGGCATATGATGCCCTTGAATTAAACTATTTTACCAAATACGTACAAAGCACTACCGAGCCATCCCGTTAAAAAGATTTCCTTATTTAATGTTTTTTGAAGTCGATGAAGGGAAAAATCAAGTGAAAATATTGGCCTTGTTTAATACGCACCAAGATTCTGTCAAATGGCCCGAATAGTGTTACATTTCTTTAAACTTCTCCAAAAACTCGTCTTTTTTGTTCGGGGACACTTCAATCTCCGAATCGTCGCTCATGATCACTTGGCCGCCTTTGCCCTTTTTGTATTTTTTCACATACTGCAAGTTGATCAAATGGGACTTGTGGATGCGTTGGAACCCGAAATCCGTTAACGTTTGCTCGTAAAACTTGAGCGTGCGGCAAATGAGCAGGTGTTTGCCGTTGGTAAAGAAAAAATCGGTGAAATTGTCGTTGGCCTCGCAACGGATGATGTCTTTGATCTGTACCACGTCAAAACCGTCTAAAACGGGAAGGACCAGTTTATGCAATTGCTTGTTGGAGGTATGGATATTCTCGATCAAGATCTGCGTGTGCAGCAAATGGCTTTGTTTTTCTTTGGCCTTTTTGATTTTTTCCACGGCCGCCACCAATTCGTCGATATCGATGGGTTTCAGCATGTAATAGGCAGCACTTACGTTGATGGCTTGGATGGCATAATTGCTGAATGCCGTCACGAACACAGTCTCAAAACGGATGTCCTTTACCTGTTCCAAGAGATCAAAAGCGTTTCCAAAGGGCATTTCAATGTCCAAAAAGACGATATCCGGGGCATGTTTCTCTATCTCCACCAAGGCGGTTTTGACAGAATCGGCCATGCCTACTAGTTGTACGCCCGTACAATACTTGGTCAAATAGTTCTGCAGCGTTTCGCGGCTCGCCGCTTCGTCGTCTACAATGAGGGCTTTTAGGATCAAGGCAAAAATAAAAAGGAAAATTAGGTAAAAATTCCCTGTTCCTAATGGGCGTTTTCGACGAATTGTTTTCGATTATCTGTTCTCGGGTACGCTTGCCTGCTTCTTAGGTAAGCCGATCACGACTTTGGTTCCGGTATCTTTTTCCCCGCTTCTGGAATCTTGGATCTCCAATTGGATGTTTTTGTGGTACAGTTCGTTGATGATGGCGATACGGCTTACGGTGTTTTTTATTCCGGTGGAATTGCCCGTTTTTTGATTGAGCGTTTTCAATTCGGCCGACCGCTTGCGTCCGATGCCGTTGTCCTCGATGGTGATCACGATGCCATTTCCTTCTTTTTTGTGAAAGGCAACGTAAAGCATGCCTTTCTCTTCTTTGTAGCGCAGTCCGTGCCATACGGCATTTTCGATGTAAGGCTGGATTAACATGGGCGGCACTTCGTAGGCATCGGGGTCTATTTCAGGGTCCACCGTGAAGGTATAGTCGAATTTTTCCTGGAAGCGGAAATGTTCCAAGCTGAGGTACAATTCCAAGATGTTGATTTCCTGCGTCAAGGAGACAAAATCCTGTTGGGAATTTTCCATCACCATGCGCATCAATTTTGAAAAGTCGGAGAGGTATTTGTTGGCGGATTTTTCGTCGTGTTTGGAAATGAAGGCATTGACCGAATTGAGCGCATTGAAGATAAAGTGGGGGTTCATTTGGCTGCGCAAAGATTTCAATGCCAACAATTGGTTGGCGATCCTTCTTTTCTGCATGTTCTTGTACAGAAGGTACGAAACGGCGATGATCAACACGATGCCGATGGCCAAGGAATAGATAATGACCCATTGCCGACTCATCCGTTCTTCTTGGGCCACTTTTTCATGGGTAAGGGCAGAAATGGTTTGGCGGTTCAGTTCCATGTCTTTTTCGAGGAAATCGATTTTTTTCTGCTTGAGCGTGAGCGCTGTATTTATGGAGATCATTTTCTCCATTTCGCGTTCTTTTTGTATGAGAAGACAGTCTTTCACCGCCATGTAACTCGAAAAGGCCTGCAAAGCCCTTTCGAAGTTTTTTTGTTGTTTATAGGCTTCCGAAAGGGCTTTGAGGGCTTCGCCTTTTTCTGCCAGATTGCCCAATTTGCTGGAAATGGACAAGCTGCGTTGGAGATAAGGAATGGCTGTTTTGGATTGGTTCATCTCCAAGTAGGTATTGGCAATGGCGATATTTTCCTTGCTTTCGATCTCTGGTTTCCGACTTTCTTTACTTATTTCCAAGGACTTTTTACGGATGCTCAGCTCGTCTTCATAGTTCTTTTCTTCTTTTAACACACTGCTGATGTTTTCGTTGAGTTCCGAATATTTCACGGCATCCTGCTTCTTTTCTGCCACATCTTGGGCTTGTTTGTAATATTCAAGGGCGAGTTTGTTCTGCTTTTTAGATTGGTAGATTTCCCCGATCCGTTTGTTGGCTTCCGATACGCCTGCCGTATTGCCTTTTATTTCTTCGTCTTTCAAGATTTCTTGGTAGCTGTCCAATGCCTTGCCGCTGCTCCCTTTTTTTGCCTGGATTTCCGCTATCTTGAATTTCGACTTCAACGCCTCCTCTTCATTATTTTGTTTTTCAGCCACCCGCTGGTGTTGCTGGTACCACACCAAGGCCTCGTCCAATTGATTGTTGCCATAGAAGGCTTCTGCCAATTGAAAGCGGGTTTTATTGGCTTCATACCCATTTTTAAGTTCTAGATAAAGCGCCAATGCTTTTTGGGAATTCTGGATGGCCAGCGCATTCAGATTGCTGCTTAGATGTATGTCGCCCAAGATTTGATAAGATTTGGCTTCATAATTCCTGTTGCCTTCTGCGATGCTCTGTTTGAGTGCTTCTTCCACTTTTTCCACTGCCAAGGTAGGATTCCGTGTTTTTAATGCTTCGGCTTCTTGCAAAAGGCCCCAAGTGTCGTCCTTTTTCGAAAAAGAAGGAAGTGATTTGCTAGGGGCAGGAGCCGATTTTTCGAGTTTGTAGTCGGAGGGGCTCATCGACTTCTTTTTCTTTTGGGCAAAGACCGGCAGGCCAAGGCTGAGGAGCCAAAGGCACAATAGAAAGGGGTATTTAAGAAATCGCACGTGGATCATTTGGTTGGCAAATAAACGACAATTTTTAGTGGAAGTAAAAAATTATTTCGGAATAATTTTCTGTAAATCAATAAGTTAAATATTTTTCTGGAACTAAACTAAGTCATCGGACCACTTCACCCAGTCAGTCGGCAGGTTCCCTAAGTGGTCCTGTCCTCGCGCAAATGCCTCCCGTAGATTTGATCAAAACTAAAAACGCACCCGATATGAAAAAGCCCCTTCTTTTTCCCGTCATCCGCCGTAAGGGGATGGCACTTTTTTTGGCAGGAAACCTCTTGTTTGGCTGTTCGTTTGCCCATGGGGGAGAGGATTCGTCGATCGAGGAAGTGAACACGCTGCAGGAAACCAAGAAAATCAAGATCGCCCTTTTGTTGGATACCAGCAACAGCATGGACGGATTGATCGAGCAAGCCAAGTCCCAACTTTGGACCTTGGTAAATGAATTGGCAAAAGCCAAATGTGGAAATGGGGACGTAAAACCCGACCTGCAAATTGCGCTCTATGAGTATGGGAACGACCGGTTGAGTCCCGCCGAAGGATATATTCGCTTGGTGACGCCCCTTACCGGCGATTTGGATCAGCTCTCTGGCGATTTGTTTGGCCTGACCACCAACGGAGGAAGTGAATTTTGTGGACATGTGATCCAGACCAGCCTCAAGCAATTGGACTGGAGCGAATCCGGGCAAGACTTACAGGTCATTTTTATCGCAGGAAACGAAGGGTTTAATCAGGGGGGTATCGATTATAAAAAGGCCTGCTTGAATGCCCGCGACAAGAAAGTGGTTGTCAATACGATTTATTGTGGCGGTTTCAACCAAGGGGTAAATGAGTTGTGGAAAGACGGTGCCGAGTTGACCAACGGCACTTACATGAGCATCGAACAAGACCGGAAAACCGTGTACATCGATTCTCCCTATGACCAGGAGATTTTGCAGTTGAACAACAAATTGAATGATACCTACATTTACTACGGCAACAAGGGCTACGAGAAAAAGGAAAACCAGGTGAAACAGGATCAAAATGCCAGGTCTTTGGCACCTGCCAATTCGGTGCAACGGGCCGTGAGCAAGACCAAACATTTCTATAAAGCAGAAGATTGGGATTTGGTGGACGCCAAAAAAGGAGGGAAGGCCGACCTGAAAAAAATCGACAAGAAATCGCTCCCTGCTCCCATGCAAAGCATGAACGAGGCGCAGATGGAAACCTATGTGGACACCAAGAGCAAAGAACGGGAAGAAATCAAAACCAAGATCGATGCCTTGAACAGAAAGCGGGAAGCATTTGTAAAAGAAAAGCAAAAGCAGTCGGCATCGGCGACTGGTGCCCCTATGCTGGACGATGCCCTCTTGAAGGCGATTAAAAGCCAAGCCAAGGAAAAGAGCATGCGGTTTGAGTAAAAGATGTAGGCCCAGGACTTTGGAAGAAAGTTCTGGGCCTTTTGTTATAAACGACCGACAGGTTTTCAACCGCTGTCGACGTGGGTCCCTACGTTGACAAGGGTCCTCGGCTTATCAAACGTATCGCAGAATTGGCGCAAGTTACCCTGCCCCAATTTCCACGCACAAAACTTGCACCAGTTTGGGGCGCGCTTCCGGGCGCGTGCCTATGCCATTGGAAAGTAGTTACTTAAACCTCACTCCCACACCTTCCAAGGAGCGGAAGTGTGTTCCCAAAGCTCTTCCAGCTTGTGCTTGTCGCGCAGCGTGTCCATGCACTGCCAAAAGCCGTGGTGCTTGTAGCCCATAAGCTGGCCTTTTTGGGCCAAGGTTTCGATGGGGTCTTTTTCAAAAATGGTGCTGTCGCCCGCGATATAGTCGAAGACTTCGGGTTGGCACACGAAAAAGCCGCCGTTGATCCAAGAGCCGTCCCCTTTCGGTTTTTCCAGAAAAGAGTTGATTTGGTTTTGGTCTCCAAAGTCCAAGGCCCCATAGCGCCCCTCGGGTTGGATGGCCGTCATGGTGATCAGTTTCCCGTGCCCTTGATGGAAAGAGACAAGTTCCTTTATGTTCACATTCGAAACGCCATCTCCATAGGTACATAAAAAGGGCTCATTTCCTACAAATTTTTGGGCCCGTTTGATCCTGCCGCCTGTCATGGTGTCTTTGCCGGTATCGATGAGGGTCACCTTCCAAGGTTCGGACGAGGTATTGTGGATGTCCAAGGAATTGTTCTTAAGATCGATGGTCAGGTCGCTTTGGTGCAAGAAATAATTGGCAAAAAATTCTTTGATCACGTAGCCTTTGTATCCCAACAGGATCACGAAATCGTTGAACCCGTGGGCGGAATAGATCTTCATGATGTGCCAGAGGATGGGCTTGCCCCCGATTTCCACCATGGGTTTAGGACGGATGTCGGTCAATTCTCCTAAGCGGGTGCCGTATCCTCCCGCTAAAATGACTACTTTCATAAAAGGGGTTAATTTCCTGCGAATTAACGGGAAATTTTATTTGGTAAGGCACTTCCCGCGGGAATTGTTTCGTCGCCCAACAAGGTTTTCAACTTGACCAAAGAGGCTTGGTTGTTGTCTTCGTTGAACATGCGTTTGAGGCTTTCTTTTTCGCGGATCGTCAAATGCCAGCTCAGGGAAGCACGTTCCAGCAAGTCCTTTTTTTCTGCGGACAATGTATCTTTTTTCGGTTTTTCGAAACTCCAGTGTTTGAAACTGGGAATGTATTCGAAGTTCACGATGTCCAACGGACCATTGAACCATCCTTTGGCATAATCCACCACATTGTCGTTGTTGATGTCTTGCAGCATGTCCCAATTATTATATAAGCTGCCGATGGGGTTCAGGAATTTCTCCGCGATGGTTTGTCCTTTGCGTTTTTCGATGATGTTCTCTTTCTCCGAATCGCGTATCGACACAAGGATGACGCCACTCGTGTTTTGCGCGATCCAATCTTTGAACACAAAAAGGAAGCGGACGGCATCCGTGATCCCGAAATTGTCAGCCAAGCCTGCGTCCATGATTTCCATGGCGGGATAACTGGGGAGGACTACATTGGGCGTAATGTAAGGGAAAGTGGCGTTCATCCGCAAGCCGCTCATGAAGCGAAGGCTGTCGGCCATTTGTTTGGCGAACATCCTTCGGAATTCCACTCCTTTGATGCGTTGCTCGGTATTGCGCTTGGCGTCGATCTGCGCCGTGCACATGTAGGAAATGTTTTGAGGGGAAATATACAGCTTGCGGCCATCGTTGACGATGGTGGGAGCAAGGAAAATCATCGGAATAAAGGCATTTTTTTCATAGTTCTTGTATTGCATGACGGATTTGTTCATCATGTAATCCGTGTTTCGGCAAAGCTGTTGTTCAAAGGCGAAACCCCTGTCTTTAGTGTATTGGAGTCCGTTCAATTCAAAGTTGCGCACCCGAAAGAAAATGTCGTTGACAAAGAAGGTAGAAAGCAAGGGGTTCAGTACATCTTTGGAAATATTGTCCACATATTTTTCGTCGTGGTAGTTTCCCAATATTCCCAATTTGTTGCGGAGATAAAGTTCCCGGAAATAGGCAGATCCGATCATGCCCCCAGAAGCGCCCGTCATCAAGATGCAATTGTTCATCAATTTTCCTTGCGTGGCCCGGTCTATTTCCTGCAAAGAGCGTAGGGACCAAACGGCCGCTCTCTGGCCGCCCCCGCTTGTGCAGATGAAAATCATTTTGGGTTTGCCTTCCAGCACGAATTTGGCTTTCCAGTTTTCCAAAATCCGTTCTGTGCTTTTCACGTCCGTCAAATAGTTCTGATCGGAAGTGAGGTCGGCCAAATTATCGAGTGAAAAATCAGCTTTGGAACTCTGGTAATTGATGCCGAATGCTTCGTTGTCCAACTTTAGGATCCCGTTTTTCGTGAGATAATTGAGGCAGAAAGTCAGGATGACCACCGTGGTGATGGCCCATCCTTTGAGCCAATACGACAGGGCGCCGGTGAGCATGATGATAAAGGAACCAAAGATGAGGGCACTCGCTCCGGCAGGGATTTGCAAGGAAGGGATGTCGTTGAATTGGCTGAACACGACAATAAGGACAAAAATCAGCAATTCGATGAATACGGCGTTGATGTGGTTTTGGTCAAAGACTTTTACCAAAAGATGTTTTTCTATCGTTCGGTCTTTTTCTACTGGAATGAGATGAAAAGGGAATTTGTAATAATATTCCACTTTGTATTTCGATTTTTTATTGACGCTGATTGTTTTTAGGACATTCACCCGGTTGAATTTGTTCTTACGCAGGGTGTTTTCGACACTAGAGGCCAATACCATAAAAATATCCTTGTTGGACAATTTGAAATAAAACAAGAGGATCACTTTGATCAATAAGCTGCCGAAAAGGAATGCCGCGGCCTCCAACACAATGCTCAAATGGTCTTGTAGTCCATTGTGGTATTGAAACACGAAAAAATTGTAAAAATAGACGATGATGAAAAGTGTAGGGATTAGGCTGTTATTTTCAAAAAAACGAAGGAAAGGGCTCTTCAATGTCCCGATAAAGCTAAATCGGTTGCTGTCAAGGATATAGCTCGTGATTTGAAAGGACATGTTGAAAATCCCAAACGAGATACCCAATAAAAACAAGCTTTGCGCATTGACTTTCCCCATGTATTCAGGGTCAAGAAAAAGGTATGGGATGCCCATCCATCTCCCAAATTGTTGCGAAACAAACCCAAACAAAAGCAACCAGATGAACAACATCACCTGATTCTTTTTCAGATGGTTCACGAGCAATTGGACAGGCAATGAATAAATAATTTTCCCCTTGGTCATGATGTGGGCAAAGTACAATTAATTCTAAAAATATGTACGTAATTAACGCAAATTGTTTGCACAACGGTCCAAAAACTGTGTTATTTGAAGGCCTTTTTAATACTGCAAATGGATAAGAGAATTCTCATCACCGGAGGAATGGGGAACCTTGGTTCTTGGCTCGTGGAACATCTCCTCCGCCAAAACTGGGAGGTGACGGTTTTGACACGTAAGCTCAGGAAAATAGAAGATGTAAAAGGATACAAAGTCATCCAGTGCGACATCGCCGATGAGGAAGATTGCAAAGCAAAGCTAAGCGGATTGACGATTCCTTTCGTGGTGCATTGCGCCAGCGTGAATGATGGATTCGTTCCCGGCTATGCCAAAATGGCCCTGGACGTGAACGCTTGGGGAACGCGCAATGTATTGGAAGCGCTAAAGAGCCAACCGATCAAGCACTTTCTCTACTTTTCGACCTTTCAAGTATATGGAGTCTACGAGGGAGCTATTACCGAAGAGACGCCTACGCTTTCCAAAAATGACTATGGGTTGACACATCTGTTTGCGGAAGGCTATGTGAAAGAATACCATTTGAACCATAAGATTCCCTATACGATCGTCCGTTTGACCAACAGTTATGGCTGTCCGAAAGACTATGCCTCTTCCAAATGGTACCTGGTCTTGAACGATTTGGCACGAACGGCCTTTGAAAAAAAACAAATCGTCTTGAAGTCCAATGGATTGGCCCCTCGGGATTTTATTTGGATGGGAAATGTTTGCCAAATTGTCGAACAGTTGTGCCACTTGGAAAATGCCACTTTAGATACCTTCAATATCAGCGGCGAACAAACGTGCCGGATGCTGGAGATCGCACAGCAAGTGCAAATGGCCTATCAGGAAAAATTTGGTGAAACGATCCCGCTCCATGTGAATACAGAAGATAAGACCGTGTATTCGGATACACTTTTTGTAAGTGCCCAGAAACTGAAACGTGTGGTACCTTACGAGGCACAACCTAGATTTAAGGAAGAGGCATTGCGCATCTTTGAATTTTTGGAAAAAGGACAGCTTGCCTAACGGACGAAGAGAGGTCACATCTTGACATGCAACATGTTTTCTGTAGCCAGTAAAATAGTGGCCTTGGCTTTCATGCCTTTTTTCAAGGAAGGCACATGCGCTGTAGGGACTGTTTTTTTTATTATCCCGTAGACGGAGAGAGAATAGTCTTCTTCTAAATTTCCTGGAATAGAAACGATCATGCCTTGGTACGATGTGTTTGGCTGCATGTAAAAATGAAAATCGATCGTCTGTGAGGGCTTTATTTCAGGAAATTGTTCTTGAGAGATCTTTACCTGTATGAGGTATTCGTTTTCATCTTCGCGCACGACGATGGCTTCTGTCTCGATAAATTTTGGGATTCGGGTGTTGAATAAAAGGACAAAGACAAATAAGATCAGTGCGAATAGGAGAAAAGGCCCCCATTTGGCGATCCATTTTGGGGGAGCCTGCAGCAACTCTTGCAGGTCATCTGTTTTCATTTCAATGGGAAATCTGTTCTTATCCATGGGTGAGTTCTAAGTCTAATTGATTTTTTACAAGCGAATAATAATAGCCGGGTACTTTTACCAGTTCTTCGTGATGGCCTATTTCCACCACCTTTCCTTTGTCCAAGACAATGATTTGATCTGCATTTTTCACCGTACTTAGCCGATGTGCGATGATGCAGACCGTTCTATGGTGAAAGAAATGGGATAATCGGTTCATGATGATGCGTTCGTTGTTGGTGTCCAAACTGCTCGTGGCTTCGTCAAAAAATAGATAGTCAGGTTGTTTATAGGCAGCTCGCGCGATTAAGATCCGCTGTTTCTGTCCCCCGCTTACGCCAACTCCGTTGTTCCCTATTTTGGTGGTAAATCCCAAGGGCAGGTTTTCGACGAATTCGTTCAAATTGGAAACTTCCACGGCATTCCAAAATGCGGCTTCCTGTATATCGCCTCCTTCCACGGCAATGTTTCGGGTGATGGTGTCCGAAAATAGATACCCTTCTTGCAATACCACTCCGCAAAGGGAACGCCACGTTTTGATGGATAAGTCGTTCAAGTTGTGGTCTCCTACTTGTATGGAACCGGACGTGGGAGTATAATATCCCAATAGAAGCTTCATGAGGGTAGATTTCCCGCTCCCGCTTGCCCCGACAATGGCGGTGATTTTTCCGGCCGGTATTTTAAACGAGACATTTTGCAACACATAAGGAGAATGTGGCCCTTCGTACTGGAACGAGACATTTTCCAGGACAATATCGCCCGTCGTTTTTAAGTCTTGGATGAACGTGTCCGCAAGTACCAAGGCTTTTCCTTTGGTTTCTTCTGCATCGAGGTGTTGGATCTCCTGTAGCCTGTTCATGCTGATTTTTGCATCTTGGGCAGATTGGAGAAACGTCACAAATTGTTCGATGGGACCATTTGTTTGGCCTATGATATAGGAAATACTGAGTAAGGCACCCAAAGTCAAGGAACCTTGAATAACAGATTCCGCAGCAATAAAAAGAATGACGATATTTTTGAATTGCGTAAAAAACGCGAACCCGATCCGTTGAAATTGTTCCAAGGAGAGGCTTTTCAGATTGAGTCGGAATAACTTGATCTGGAGCCTTTCCCATTCCCAACGTTTGAACGATTCACCGTTGTTCAGTTTGATGTCGTGCATGCCCACAATGAGCTCATAGAGTTTGTCCGAACTTTCCCTATTGCGTTGGAATCGTTTGTAGTCCAATTGTTTCCTTTTTTTCAAGAAAAACAACACCCATGTCACGGCAAGAGTGCTGAAAACAAGGAAGAGAAAAAAGATCTTCACATTGTAGGCATAGAGCACGAAAGAGAAGACCAGGATATTTAAAAGAGAAAAAAGAGTTTCGAGGGATACGCCCGTCAGGAAATTTTCGATCCGTACGTGGTCATTGATCCGTTGATTTAAATCCCCGATGGATTTGCTGTCGAAGAACCGGATAGGAAGTTTGAATAATTTAAGAAGGAAATCTGACAGGATGCTGAGACTGACCCGAGTATTGACGTGCAACAAAATGTATTTCCGTAGGATCTCGATGGCGGTTTCTCCCAAGAAGAGGAATGCCTGCGCCGCCAACACAAGCCAAACAAGGTGCAAATCTTTGTTTTTGACCGCTACATCCACGATTGTCTGCATCAAAAAGGGAAGGATCAAGGAAATGAGGCTGGTGCCAAGCATTCCCAATATGATCTGGAAGATCAGCCTTTTATAGGGCTGAATGTATTGGAAAAGAAATCCGAACCCTTTGTCTTTCGACTGGATGCCCTCATTTTCATAAAATTTAGGGGAAGGTTCTAAAAGTAGCGCGACTCCTTTATGGTCTCCTGTTGCTATCCAAGACCTTGTAAAAGAAGCCTCGTCCATGGCAATGATTCCATGTTCTGGGTCGGCCACCACATAGCGTCTTTGTTTTTGGAATTTTTTCAAAAGACCATAGGTCGTTTTGACTTCATAAAGTACCACGAAGTGATTTTGATTCCAAAAGAGCACACATGGGAGGGGGCAGTTTTCCACCAGTTGCCCCAAGTCCGATTTGATCATTAATGTTCGGAATCCGATTTCTTCCGCAGCATAGTTGATGTTGGCCAAGCTCACTCCTTCTTTGCTCAAGTATGTCTTTTGCCTCAACGAATCAAGACTGAAGTCTTTGCCATAATAGGCCGCGATCATTTTTAAGCAAGCAGGCCCACAATCCATCTGGTCAAACTGGGATTGGAAATTTTTGCGGTATTTTTTTTGTGAAATCATGTAACAGCAGGCATTGGGAATCATTCGTGGTGGAGCATGTCCGTAAAATCGGGCTGGCCCATGAGATACGCCAAGGAAAGCCGGTCTTTCATGTTGAATTTTTCCGAAGGGCATGGCGGAATTCCGTCTACCCATGATTTAGGGCAAGAGCCTCCGCATACCGGTAATATTTTGCACGCGTGACAAGGAAATGTATGTTCCGCGATGAGATCATTCCAGTTGGACAGCGGTTTTTCGGAAAAAGAGGCGGTCGGATCATTTTTAATGTTTCCTAATTTGTATTCGGAGTTTTCCAGTCCAGGTACGTAGGAAATTTCACTGCAATTGAAAATGTTCCCGAATGCGTCGACAAGTTCCGCTTCTTTGTCCACGATCATGCACACTTGTTTCTTTCGTGTGCCCACCATGTCCAAAGGCATTCCGAGGCGAAGCTGTTCGAGCAGGATGGAAATTTCAAAATCGGCAAATTCTTCGATAGGAAGCGATGTTAAGTGGGCGTCGTTTCCCCATGCATGGACTGGTGCCAAATAGAATGCCGAGATTTTTTCAAGGAGCCCATTTGACTTCAAGGTGTGCAGTAAAGGTTTTATTCCTAGGTAGTTGTGTTTGTCCACGTTGCATCGAATGGTAATGGCGGCTTTTGTGGGATCATATTCTTTGGCATGGACGATTTCGAGGAGATTTTGTACAATGACGTCAAATGTTTGATTGCCTTTCTTTGTGTTTCTCCTCACGTCGTGAAATTCCTGGTCGCCATCCAGTGTGATTTCGAAATGGGTCAATCCAAGGGTGTTGACCAATTCGAAATATACCTCAGGTTTGAGGCTTACGCCGTTTGTGGCCATTTTGGACATGTAAGCCAAGCGGTGTTCAGCGGCGAGTTTTTTTAACTTTGGCGTTAAACTTCGGATCGACTTAAGGCCGAGCAGCGGTTCCCCGCCAAACCAGGCGATGCTCAATGTTTCAAATTTGGAGGAGGCGTCCAGTTTGTCCTTGATGCGTGCGATAATTTTTTCTTCCGTGTCTTCTTGTAGTGTGTCTTTTGAGTGCGCTTGGCCGCAGTACGAACACCCCAGTTGGCAATTTGCAGAAGGTTGAATGATGTAGTAAAAAACAGTGGATTCTTCATTGAAGCGATTGTTTTCAGTTAGGATCGTCTCCAGCTCATTCTCTTCTTTGGGTACCAGAATGTGATGGCGGAGAAGGGATTCCTGGAGGTGTGGAGGAAGTTCGTTCAAACGGTTTTCCAGCAACAACTTGTACGTATCGGAATGTATGACCATCATCTGGGCCGATCT
>OUNM010549387.1_pt1 | contig 42248 bp, 40 predicted proteins | sample 1769961 | NCBI WGS metagenome assembly OUNM01 (sample SAMEA3914820, study PRJEB12502) | metagenome | biome: forest; material: soil | place: USA | collected 2012-03-12 | depth 0.3 m | reverse complement strand
GCAGACCAGGATCAGCATCGGCGTCGCCGAGAACGGATCGACATAGACCGCGTCGAGATCGGGCTTGAGGATCATGTCCGACTCGTTGATCGCCTTCCAGCCTTCGATCGACGACCCGTCGAACATGAAGCCGTCGGTCAGCTCGTCCTCGCCGACTACCGACGAGACCATGGTCAGATGCTGCCACTTGCCCTTGGGGTCGGTGAAGCGAAGATCGACCCACTCGATCTCCTCGTCCTTGATCTTCTTCAGGATGTCGTTCGCGGACGTCGCCATTGTCATTCCTTCTTCAATTCCCCGCCCGCTTGCGGGAGGGGCTAGGGGAGGGCGTGTTGCTTTTTAAGCGAGGAAGGTTGCCGCCCCGAGACAGGCCCTCCCCCGACCCCTCCCGCAATCGGGAGGGGAGATCATTCAAATCGCCGCCTCGTCGCGTTCGCCGGTGCGGATGCGCAATACCGTCTCGACCGGGATGACGAAGATCTTGCCATCGCCGATCCGGCCGGTCTGTGCGGCCTGCGCGATTGCCTCGACCACGCGGTCGGCGAGCGAATCCTCGACCACCACTTCGAGTTTCACCTTGGGCAGGAAGTCGACGACATATTCGGCGCCGCGATAGAGCTCGGTATGGCCCTTCTGGCGGCCGAAGCCCTTGGCCTCGGTCACGGTGATGCCGGACACGCCGACTTCGTGCAGCGCCTCCTTCACCTCGTCCAGCTTGAACGGCTTGATGATCGCCTCGATCTTCTTCACGCAAACGCCCCCGGTACCGCCCTGATGGGTTCTTCGGGCATGCGCCTTACATGAAGCGTGCCAGTCCGCCGCGCGAAGGGCAAGGCACGCGAGGCGGTCGCCAATCGGTCTAACAGATGCCTCGAAATTAGGCAGCCCCGTTTCGGTTGCCCGTTGCGGCGGCACGCCCCGTACGCACGCTGGCCAGCCGATCGGCGAAAGGACGCTCGGCGAGCGCGGCATTGGCGCGGTTGATCACCTCGACCAGCACCCCGCCGGTCTCGGTATCGAGCGTCGCGGTGGCGATCCGCGCGGCGCGCCAGTGATCCTCCAGCCGCGGCAGCATCGCATGCCCGGCGCGGCTCAGCGCGACGATGCGCTGGCGAGCATCGTCCTCGCCGCGCGTCACCGCAACCAGACCGGCTGCGGCCATTTGCGACACCGTCTGGCTGATCGCCGAATGCGACACGCCGAGCCGCTCGGCCAGTGCGCGGATCGATTGCGGGCCGTCGGCGACCAAGGCGCGCATCACCGGCGTGTAGCGCGGGCGGAAATCGAGCCCGTCGTCGCGATAGGCCTGTTCGAGCGCGCCATCGAGCTGGTCGATCAGGCGCCGGAGCGCGGCACCGAAGCTGGCGGCAGTGTGCTGGGTCGTCATCGCGCGATGACTAACCGCTTTACAGCCAGGGTGCAAAACGTATAAGCGCTTACGCTTACAAGTGTAGTCGGGAGCGGGATGCATGGAGCGACGCGCGTTTCTGGGACTGTCGGCGGCGGCGATCGCCGCGCTCGGCAGCGGCGGGGTGCTGGCGCAGGAGGGTGCCGGCGCCCCGCTTACCGGCGCGGTGACCAAGCTCGCCGACCTGCTCGAGGGCGGCTATGTCTTCCCCGATATCGGCAAGAAGTACGCCGCGATGCTCCGCCAGAAGCTCGCGGCCGGCGGTTACGCCAGCTTCACGGATCCCGTCGCGCTCGGCCAGCAGCTCAGCGCCGACCTCAATGCCGTGTCGCCCGATCGCCATCTGCGCGTCGTGCCCGAAGCGATGGCGGGTGGCGGCGGTCCTCGCCCCCGTCCCGGATCCGGCACCGGGCCGGCGCCCGCGGGACCGCGCATTGGCCCGGCGCCGCGCCGCTCGGTCGAGGATGCCGGATGGCTGGCGAAGGACGTCGCCTATATCCGCTTCATCGGCTTCACCGGCGAGCCCGATGCGGTCGCCGCCACCGCCGCGTTCATGAAGGCGCATGCCACCGCCAGGGCGCTGATCATCGATTGCCGCTACAATGGCGGCGGCGGAGTCAGCGAGATGAACGAGATGCTGCCCTATCTGTATGCCAAGGAAACGGTCCTCGTGCAGATGCAGATGGCCGAATCGGTCGCCAAGGCGCGCGGCGGCACGCCGTTCGACGAGGACCGCTTCATTCGACCCATCGCCAAGGCGCCCGCCGGGATCGTCGCGCGCGAGCATTATGTGGTGCCGAGCACGACCGAGACGCGGCTGTTCGGGGCCAAGGTGTTCTACCTCACGTCGAACCGCACCGCCTCGGCGGCCGAGCACCTCACGCTGGCGTTCCGCCATACCAAGCGCGCGGTCCAGATCGGCGAGACCACCGCGGGCGCCAATCATTTCGGCGGGTTCGAGCCGATCGGCGGGGGGCTTGTCGTGTTCCTGCCGGTCGGACGGACGATCGATCCCGATACGGGCAAGGACTGGGAAGGGACGGGGATCGCGCCGGACGTCGAGGTCCCGCCAGCCCAGGCGCTGGAGGAAGCGCTGAGTCGAGCGGGCGCGATTACCTGATCACATGTCGTCATCCCGGCCTTGTGCCGGGATCCGCCGGGCCGCTAGTCATGGCCTTTGAGTCTCCAGCCCTGGGGCCTGCCTCCCGGCGGATCCCGGGACGGGCCCGGGATGACGATCGAGGAAAAGCCTACCGTCCCACGAACGCCGCGATATCCGCCGTGAACCGCTCGCCACGGGTCAGCGGCAGGGCATGCGACGCCCCCTCATAGACGATCAGCTCGCTACCCGGGATCATCGCATGCGCCAGCCCGCCGCTCGCCTCGATCGGACAGCTCGCGTCGGCGCTGCCGTGGATGATCAGGGTCGGCACGGTGAACGCCGTCATGTCGCCGCGGACATCGGCGTTGATGTTGGTCCGGGTATATTCGATCGCGGCGTGCAGGGTCGCCCGCAATGCCAGCCCGCAGCCCCAGGCGACGGTGTCGGGCGACACCTGCTCGGGAGCAAAGAAGGGCTGTGCCATCGCACCGACGAACGCGGGACGGTCGGCCATCAGCGCGGTGACCTGAGCGGCAAGCGCTTCCATCCGTTCCTCGGGCTCGGGATAGAGGCCCGGCGCCGTGCCGGAGGCCAGCACGACTCCCGCCACGCGCGCGCTGCCATGGCGCGACAGATAGCGGGCGACCTCGACCGCCGCCATCGAGTGCGCGATCAGGGTGACGCTGCGGAGGCCCAGACCCTCGATCACCGCCGCAAGGTCGTCGGCCAGCCCGTCGAGATCATAGCCGCGCATCGCCGGCGACGAGCGGCCGCAGCCGCGATGGTCATAGGCGATGCAGCGATGCCCCTGCCGCGCGAGATCGGCGACCTGGCGTTCCCAGAAATCGGTGCTCATCGACCAGCCATGGACGAACAGCAGGGCCGGTCCCTCGCCGGCGTCCTGGTAATAGAGCTGCTCGCCATCCGCGGTCGTGACGAATCCCTGGCTGGGGCGCGAGCGATGCGCGGTGATCGCGACGGGGGCAATGTCGTGGGGGGCGTACATGGTCGGTCTCCTCGATTGGTGGAGCCATGGTCGGCGATCCGCGGAAGCGATCCAATTACCTGGCAGGTAATGGCGCGGCGCCGCTTTGCTTCTATCGTCGGGCGCGAAGGAGATCGTGGTGACGCAGGAAAGCGATGTCGGCGACATGTTGCGCGGATGGCGCACGCGGCGGCGGGTGAGCCAGCTCGACCTCGCGCTCGACGCCGAGGTGTCGGCGCGCCACCTGAGTTTTGTCGAGACCGGGCGCGCCCGGCCCAGCCGTGACCTGCTGCTGCGCCTCGCCGAGCAGCTCGACGTGCCGCGGCGCGACCAGAACGCCTTGCTGCTCGCCGCCGGGTTCGCGCCGGCCTTTCCCGATCGCGATCCCGCCGATCCCGCGCTCGACGTGGTGCGCGCCGCGCTCGACACGATCCTGACCGCGCACGAACCGTTCCCGGCGCTGATCGTCGACCGTCACTGGAACATGGTGTCGGCCAATCGCGCGATGGAGCCGTTGCTGGAGGGCGCCGATCCGGCCTTGCTGGCAGGGCCGGTCAACGTGCTGCGGCTGGCGCTGCATCCGGACGGCATCTCGGGGCGGATCGTCAACCTCGCTGAATGGCGCGGCTTCCTGCTCCGTGCGCTCGATCGCGAGATCGCGCAGACCGGCGACCGGACATTGGCGGCGATGCGCGAGGAGTTCGACACCTATCCGAGGGTTCCCGCATCGGATGTCCGCCCGCGCGATTTCGCCGGGATCGCGGTGCCGTTCCGGCTGCAGCATGGCGACCGCATCCTGTCCTTCTACAGCGCGCGCACCGCCTTCGGTTCACCCATCGACCTCGCGCTGGATGATCTGGCGCTGGAGACGTTCCTGCCGGCCGATGCCGAGACGGCGGCGGCGATGCGGGAATTGTGTCCGGCCTAGAAACTCCCCTCCCTGCAAGGGAGGGGAATGTTCAAGGCTTCCCCGCCTTCGCTGCCCCCTGCGGCAAATTCTTCTTCGCCCAGTTTGCCTCGTCGATCACGTACATCCGCACCAGTTGCGCCTGCTCCGGTGACATCACCTTGGCGAAGCTGACCATCCCGTCCTTCGACAGCGCGCCGTCGATCAGGATCGACTTCCACGTATCGGCATCGGCCAGCACGCCCGAGCGCTGCAGATCGGGCAACACCCCGGCACCCCCGGCGCTGGCGCCGTGGCAGACCTGGCAGAAGCGGCCGAACAGCGCCTTGCCCGCCGCGATCTGGTCGGGCGTGCCGGTCGCTGGCGGCGGGTTGAACGGCGCGGTCGAGGGTGGGGCGAGCGAGGGCAGGGCTGCCTTGCCGCCGATCTTGAACACCAGCAGGCGCGGGAGGTTCGGCACGTTCTTCGCTGCGCCGATCGCATAGCCGATCGACAAGGGCAAAGCGCCGCCGCGGCCGCTCAGCACCGCGACATATTGCTCGCCCTTGACCGTGAAGGTGGCTGCGCCCGCCATGATCCCCGATTGCACCGGATAGGCCCAGAGCTGCTTGCCGGTATCGGCGGCATAGGCGCGGAACTCGCCGAGCGCGGTCCCCTGGAAGACGAGATTGCCCGCGGTGGTCATCGTGCCGCCGTTCCACGGCGTCGGGTAATCGACGCGCCAGCGTTCCTTGTTGGCGACCGGGTCCCAGGCGACGAGCGCGCCGGTCGCGCCCGCGGTGATCGCGGCGATCATCTTGGGATCGCGCGGATACATGCCGTTGACCATGTCGGTGCCGGTGTTGAAGCCGAGCGGTTGCGGCTTCGCGGCATCGGCGCTTTCGGGAATATAGGCCAGCCCGACCTGCTCCTGCGCGGGGACGTAAACCAGCCCGGCGCTCGGATTGAAGCTCATCGGCTGCCAGTTATGCGCCGCCAGCGCCGACGGCACCGCGAGGAACGGCTTGCCCGTCTTGTAGAAGCGCGCGTCGGGATTCTCGATCGGACGGCCGGTCTTGAGGTCGTAGCCGCTCGCCCAGTTCACCGTCTTGATGAACTGGCCGGCGTTGATCAATTTGCCGTTGGTGCGGTCGACCACGAAGAAAAAGCCGTTCTTCGGTGCCTGCATCAGCACCTTGCGCTTCTGCCCACCAATGCTGAGGTCGGCGAGGATGATCGGCTGGGTCGCGGTGAAGTCCCAGCTTTCACCCGGCGTTTCCTGATAGTGCCAGAGATATTCGCCGGTATCGGGCTTGAGCGCGACGATCGACGACAGGAACAGATTGTCGCCCTGGCCCTCCGATCGCACGCCATGGTTCCAGGGCGAGCCGTTGCCGACGCCGAGATAGAGCTGGTCGAGCTCGGGATCGTAGACGATCGCGTCCCACACCGTGCCGCCGCCGCCCGATTGCTTCCATTGGCCGTTGGCCGACCAGGTCGCATTGGCCGCCTTGGACAGCACGGCGTCGGACGCCTCGCCATCGGCGGTGAGATCGGGATTGGGCACGGTATAGAAACGCCAGCGCTTGGCGCCGGTATCGGCGTCATAAGCGGTGACATAGCCGCGCACGCCGAACTCGGCGCCGCCATTGCCGATGATCACCATTCCCTTCACCACGCGCGGCGCGCCGGTGATCGTATAAGGCTTGGCATTGTCGGTGGTCTGGACCGTCCACAGCGGCTTGCCGGTCGGCGCGTCGATCGCGATCAGGCGGCCGTCGATCGTGCCGAGGAAGAGCTTGCCCTTCCACGCCGCGACGCCGCGATTGACTACGTCGCAACACGCCTGGACGCCCTTCGACTTGTCGATGCCCGGATCATATTCCCACAGTTTCCTGCCGCTGAGCGCATCATAGGCGAACAGCTTCGACCACGGGCCGGTGACGTAGATGACACCATCGATCACGACAGGCGTCGATTCCTGCCCGCGCGCATCGGGCAGGTCCGCGAACCAGGCGAGGCCGAGCTTGTCGACATTGTCGGCATTGATCTGGCTGAGCGGGCTGTAGCGCTGCTCGTTATAGTTAAACCCGGTCATCGCCCAGTCGGCGCCGCTGCCGCCGCTGGTGAGATAGGCGGAATCGATCTTGGCCGCGCCGGTCGCGCCCGCGGGAGCCGGGGAATTGTCGCTCGACGGCACGCATGCCGCCAGTGCCGCCGCGCCCATCAGGGCGAACCATCCCCGCATCCAGCTCTCCATCGCCATACTCTTTCTTCGAAGAGTCGGTCCGATCGATAGCGCGCTTGGGCGTCGCGTGGTAGAGCGGGCTTAACCACCAGCGGGATAGGGGCGTCCCATGGCAAATCCTCTCGATCACCTCCGCGACGATCTCGAAGCACCGATCGCGGTCCGCAAATTCGGTTCCGGCTGGTATTCGGGCTTCTTTGCGCTCGTGCTGGCGATTGCCGGGCTCGGGCTCGTCGTCGCGTTGCGCTGGCCCGGCTGGTTCGCCACGCCCGAGCTCGAGGCGGCGGAGAAAGCGGGGTGGTTCCGTCCGGCCGTCCATGGCGTGCTGATCACCAGCTATGCGCTGGCCTTGCTCAGCCTGATGCTGCGCACGAAAAAGGCGATCGGTTTCACCGCGCTGGCGATCGGCATCACCGCGGCGTTGCTCGGCGGCGCCAATGTCACGCCGCGTGAGACGCATGACTGGGGCATCTTTTTCGGGGTCGACTTTTTCGTCGTGAACCTGGCCGCGACCGGTCTGATGTTCGCGCCGATCGAACGCTTCTGGCCGCATAACGACAAGCAGCGCCTGTTCCGTTTCGAATGGCGCGAGGATCTGTTTTATTATCTGATCAGCTCGATGCTGGTGCAGATCGCGACCTATCTCGCGCTTGCGCCATCGAGCTTCGTCAACGCGCATACCGGCTCGTGGCAGGCGTTCCGCGATCTCGTCGGCGGGCAGCCGTGGATCGTCCAGTTCATCGAAGCGATGATCATCACCGACTTCTGCCAATATTGGTTCCACCGCGCCTTCCACCGCGTGCCGTTCCTGTGGGGTTTCCATGCGGTCCATCATTCGGCCGAGGCGATGGACTGGCTGGCGGGCGCGCGGATGCACCTGGTCGAGGTCGTGTTGCTGCGCGGGGTGACCTCGCTGCCGCTCCTCACCTTCGGCTTCGAGCCGTCAGTGATGCAGGCCTATGTGACGATGGTCTATATCTATGCCGGACTGGTTCACGCCAATCTGAAGGGCGATTTCGATCGCTTCGGCCACGTCATGGTGACGCCGCGCTTCCACCATTGGCACCACGGCATCGAGAAGGAAGCGATCGACGTCAATTTCGCGATCCACTTTCCCTTCTGGGACAAATTGTTCGGCACCTTCTACATGCCGCCGGGCAAATGGCCGGCCGGCTACGGCATCGCCGAGCGCATGCCCAAGGGATATCTGAAGCAGCTCGCTTACCCGTTCGTCCGCAGCCAGAAGGCGATCGACGCGGCGAAGGCGGAGTAAAGCTCAGCCCTGTTCCTGCCGCTGAAGCGCGGCGATGATCGAACGGCGCATCGTCGCCAGGTCCGCCGGCGAATCCGCGCCCAGGATGCCGCGCACCTTTTCGGGCAGATGCGCCGCGGGATCGGCGTCGGTCATGAAGACATAATGGTCGAACATCGCCCGCCACGCGCGCCGCTGGTCGGCGGGCAATTGGCGCAGCGCGACCATGCCGTGCATCAATGCGTCCCAGGGCGATCCAACGTCGCGGCGTGCTTCATTCCACCAGTAATTGACCAGCAGGTTGAGCGGCGAGAGCGCCTCGACATGATGGTACCAGCCATAGGGAATGTAGATCGCGTCGCCGGGCTCGAGCTCGGCGGTGCGGGCATCGGCGAGCGCGTCGGCGAAACGCGGGAAACGCTCGAGATCGGGGTCGGTGACATGCGCCATGCTGACCGCCGTGCCCGCCGGCGTGACATGGAACGGCCCCATGTAAAGATTGGCGACCTGTTCGGGCGCGAACAAGGTGAAGCGGCGGCGGCCGGCCGCGACGCAGGCGATATTCTCGACCTGGTCGTGATGCGTGGCGACGATCGCGGCGGTGCCGAGCCAGATTCGCGGTTCGACTTCCGCGGGCAGTAGCGGCATCGCATTGGCGGCAGCGAAACCGGGCATGACGCGGTCGGCGGCCAGGCCCTGGATCGCGAGCGTATCGGGCGACGCGCTGCCTGCCTGGCGCCCGAGCTCGGCGAAGAAGCCGGCGATCGAGACCGGCTCGCGATCGAAATTGGGGCGCTCGATCGTCGCGGCATAATGCAGCCGGCCCTGCTCGCCGGCCGGCGCGCGCACCATGGCGACGGACTCGTCGGTGGCCATGGCGGACATATAGCCGCCCAGGTCCCCGCGCATCGCCGCGGCCACGACCGGCCATTGCGAAACGAGTCCGCGCAGGACGACGGGCTCGGCCGCTTCCCGGATCGCTGCGAAGGCGGCGCTGTCGGGCGACTGGCATTCGGTAAGCGCGTGCATGGCCAAGCGCTCCGCTTTTGCTCCGGCCAAGTCAAGAAGATGGCGGCCGCGGCCGGTCTTTGCCGGGATTTGCTCGTCCGGGTCTTGCCCACCGGCCCCGGGAGCGACAGACAGGCGGATCAGACGAAAGAAAGTCGTGTCCGCGTCCTCCCCATCAACCGGCCCTTCATCTGGCATCGCCCAGGTCTATGTGGAGCTCCGCGGCGAATTGCTGCGGTTCCTGACCGCGCGCCTCGGCGATGCGGGCTCGGCCGAGGACGCGTTGCAGGAATTGTGGCTGCGGCTTCAGGCGATGGATAGCGGACCGGTCGCCAATGCGCGCGCCTATCTCTATCGTGCCGCGCAGAACGTTGCCCTGGACATCGTGCGGACGCGGCAGCGCGGCATTGCCCGCGACGGGCAATGGGCAGCCGCGCATGGCGGTTCCGGTGCCGAACCGGTCGACCTGTCGCCCGATGCCGAAGCGGCGATGCTGGCGCGCGAGGAAGCCGCTGCTCTGGCCTCGGCCATCGCCGCCTTGCCCGAGGCCGCGGGGCGGGCATTCCGGCTGCACAAGTTCGATGGCCTGAGTCATGCCGAGGTGGCCGCGCGGCTGGGGATCAGCCGCAGCGGGGTCGAGAAACATATCGCAGTGGCGATGGCCCATCTGCGTCGCGCGATGAAGGACTGAGGTATGACGGATCGGCGGCGTCTCAAGAAACTGACAGGGCGGTGCGGTCGCAAGACCGCATCGATGGGAACCGAATGAACGCGGAGATGGATGAAGCGGCTGCGCGCTGGCATTTGGCGCAGGGCAATGACGACATGGACTGGGCGGCCTTCGCCGCCTGGCTGGAGGCCGATCCGCGTCATCGCGAGGCTTATGACGCGATCGCCTTGCTCGACGCGCGGATCGACGCCGCGCGACCGCTGGTGGCGCCATTACTGCCTCCCGAGCTCGAGCCTGGGCCGGTGGTCCGCCGTTTTCCGCGTCTGGCGATATGGGCGGCCGTCGCGGCGGTTCTCGTCGTGGCGCTGATCGTCGGCATCACCCGCATGCCATTCGCGACCAACGCAGAAACCGTCGTCTATCGTGCTCCGCCGGGCCGGTCGCTGCAGGTCGGCCTCGCCGGCGGTTCCACCGCGACATTGGCGCCTGGCAGCGTTCTGCGCGTCGCCGCGTCACCCGACGTCCCGATGATGCTCGACGGCAATGCCTATTTCGACGTGCATCACGACGCCGCGCGTCCGCTGGTGGTGCGTGCCGGCGGGTATGAGATTCACGACATCGGTACCCGCTTCGACATTTCGGCCGGCGGCGGCATGGTCCGGGTCGCCGTGGCCGAAGGGCGCGTATCGGTCAGGTCCGCCGGATTGGCGGATGCAGTCGACCTGGAGGCGGGCAAGGTGTTGACGCTGACCGACGGTAACGGTGCCGCCGATATCCGGCCGATCGCGGCGCAATCGGTCGGTGCCTGGCGCAACGGGCCATTGGTCTATGCCGATGTGCCGCTGGCGATGGTCGCTGCGGATATCAGCCGGTCGACCGGTCAATTGGTGACGGTCGATCCATCCATTGCCAGGCGCCGCTTTTCTGGAGTGATCGCACCGGGCGATCGCGCGGCGATGGTGGCCGCGATCGGTGCCTTGGCCGGATTGAAAGCACGAACGGAGGGTGATGCGATACGTCTTGGCGACAGCGCTGGGCGTTAGCGCCGCGCTCTGTGCCGGCCCGGCGCTGGCGCGCGACACGAATTATCGAATCGAGATCGGCGCGGTCGACGCGACCGCCGCCCTGGCCATGCTGTCGGCGCAGACCGGCATATCCTTCGCGTCCGACGGACCGTTGCCGCGGCGTGCGGTCCGGCCGGTGCGCGGCAAAATGACGGTCGACGAGGCGCTCGACCGGATCCTCGCCGGGCTCGACCTTCGCGCCGAGCGCGTCGGCGCGCGCGCCTATCGCATCGTCCGGCGCACGGGGGAGGGGGAAGCCGCGCGAGTGCCGGTCGCGTATTCCCCGCCGCCGCCGCCGGCCGAAGACATCATCATCACCGGACGCAAGCGACCGGAAATGGTGTCGGACGTGGCGGCCACGGTCGCGGTCTATGTCCCGGACGCGGTGCGGCGCTCCGGCGCTGCTGCGACCACGCGCGACGTGGCGGATAACAGCGACGGGTTGACGCTGACCAATGGCGGCCCCGGCTATGGCCGATTGTTCATCCGCGGCGTCGCCGACAGCCCGTTCAACAGCTTCAGCCAGTCGACGGTCAGCGTTCAATTGGACGATACCCGCGTCACCTTCGACGCGCCCGAGCCGGCGCTGCGCCTGGTCGACATTGCCCGGGTCGAGGTGCTGAAAGGGCCCCAGGGACCGCTCTACGGCACCGGGGCGCTGGGCGGTGTCTATCGCATCGTCACCAACCGCCCGCTGCTCGGCCGCATCGAAGGAGCGGCGAATGTCGGGGCGTCGTCGGTATCGGGCGGTGGTAGCGGGGTGCAAGCGGATGGCATGATCAACCTGCCGGTGATCCGCGATCGACTGGCGGTGCGCGTCGCCGGCTACACCGCCGACGATCCCGGCTGGATCGACGATGTGAAGGGCGGCCGCAATCTCAACCGGTCGCTGACGCGTGGCGTCCGGGTCGCGTTGCGCGCCGCACCATTCGACGGCTGGACGGTCGATTTGAGCGGCCTGGTGCAATCGATCGACGCGAAGGACAGCCAATATGTCGACAGCCCCGACCAGGGCCAACTGCGCGACCTCACCGAGCGCGAACCGCGCTTCAACCATATCGTCGTCGTCCAGGGCGGTATTGCGGGCTCGATCGGCGGACTGCGACTGACGATCTCCGCCGGGCTGACCGTGCAGCGGCAGAACGAGAATTTCGACGCCACCGCCTCGGCGGTGGTACTGGGGCTTCCGACGCCGGTCCGTTATTTCGGTTCGTGGGAATATCACGTCTTCGATCAGGAAATCCGGATCGGTTCGCCGCTGGGCAGCCGCATCACCTGGGTAGCCGGTATTTCGTACCTGAGGTCGAGCACGTCGCGCGACGCGCTCATCCTGGCGGGTCCATTTTCGGGGGATGGAACATTCCCGCGGCTCGAGACCCTGTTGGTGGCGCTGCGGCGGGTCTCCGAAGCGGCGATTTACGCCGATGGATCGGTCCCGCTGAGCAGCCGGTTGCGGCTGGGCATCGGTGTGCGCGGTTTCCGGGCCGGGACCGAGGACCAAAGGTTCGTGTCGCTGTTCACCACGACGCGCGCCCGGACGTTGCTCGGCATCACGCCCAATGCGTCGCTGTCCTACCAGATATCGCCCGATCAATTGATCTATGCGCGGTTCGCGACCGCGTTCCGGCCAGGGGGTATCGATCCCGACAATGCCGTAACCCGGCGCTACGACGCCGATGAGGTAAGTACCGTCGATCTCGGCGGCCGGATCCGGTTGGGCGGCGGCCTCAAGCTCAACGGCAGCCTGTTCCTGACCGACTGGCGCAACATGCAGGCCGACTATCTGCAGGAAAACGGCCTGATCGCCACGCGCAATGCCGGCCGGGCGACGATTTTCGGGACCGAGCTGTCGGCCAATTGGCGGCCCGGCAACGGATGGCGGGTGGAAGCGGGGGCGATCTGGCAGCGTCCGCGCCTGGCCCGCGCGGCGGACGGGACCAATCTGGCGGAGGGTGTCCAGCTGCCCGTGGTCCCGGACATCTCCGCTCGGCTGACACTGGCGCGCGACATGGACGTGCGCGGCTGGACCATCACCCCGAGCCTGGCCGCCAATGTCGTCGGTGCCGCACGGCTCAGCATCGATCCCCGGCTCGACCGCCGGATGCCCGCTTATGTCGTGGGCCGAGTCGGTGTCGCGGCCGATCGCGGCCGGCTGACGCTCGGCCTGGCGATCGACAACCTGTTCGGCACGACTGCCGATACCTTCTCGTTCGGCAATCCCTTCTCGGTCTGGACCAGCCGCCAATACACGCCTTACCGCCCGCGCAGCTTTTCCTTCTCGATGTCGCGGCGTTTCTAAAAAAGTTTCGCGGCCGACTGCGGTTTCGTCGGGCGAGCACGTCAATGCGGCGATGCGACCCCCAATGACTGCAGGAGAATCCATGCGACTGATTACCGCCGCCATCATCTTGTCCGCGTTCGGCACGGCTCCCGCGTTGGCGCAGGAAACGCCCGACAAGCAGTTCGAAGGGCCGAGCCTCACCGCGATCGGGGGCGTGGATGTCAGCCAGGGCCCTGGCGACCGGAAAGCCGGCGCGCTCTATGGCGGCCAGGGCGGCTATGATTGGCAATCCGGCAAGACCGTGTTCGGCATCGAAGGCGAGGTGACCGGCGCGACCGGCAGTCAGTGCTTCACCATCTACCAGACCGGCGGGGGCGCCGACCGCAGCTGCATGCGGAGCGGCCGCGATTTCTATGCCGGCGGCCGCATTGGCACCGTGTTGGGGAGGTCGACGTTGCTCTACGCCAAGGCCGGCTACACCAACACGCTGCTCAACTTCGATTACCGGATCGGCCAGACCGGGCAGGTCACCGATCTCGGCCGCAGCATCAGCAGCGGCTATCGCGTCGGGGTGGGCGTCGAGCAGCGGCTTGGCGACAGGCTGATCCTCAAGGCCGAATATCGCTATTCCAATTATGAATACAGCTTCAGCCGCCACCAGACCGTGGCCGGGCTCGGGTTTCGCTTCTGAGCCGCATTCAAGCCAGCAGCACAGGGCGTCCCGAACGATGCACGACCTTCTGCTCTATGCCGGAAACGTGATCCTGGCGGCCAGCGTCATCGCGGTGACGTCGATGCTGTTCTGTCTGCTGGCGATCCTGATCCAGTTGCTCGGCCGCCTGCTGGTCGACGTGATCGATTTCATCCTTGGGGTCTTGATCATCGACGAATGACGTCGACGGGGCGGCCCCGACCTTATCCGGAGCACGACGCGCCGCTCCGGCTGCCGCGCGACCCGACCCCCGGGTCGCGCGGCCTTTTTTTGAGCAGCGGTCGCGCCGCGCCTCAAGGAAAGGTGATGAATTCCGGCGCCACCGCGTCGGTCAGCCAGACGCCGTTGCCGGTGAGATAGAAGGCATGTCCAGCGGCCTGCATGGCGCCCGCGCGGACCGTCAGGATCAACGCCGCGCCACGCCGGTTGCCGACTTTCGTCGCGGTCTCGCGATCGGGCGAGAGATGGACGTGATGGCGTCGCATCGGCTTGAGGCCCTCGGCACGGATCGCCGGAAGGAAGCGCTCGACCGTGCCGTGATAGAGCAGATCGGGCGGCGTCGCTTGCGGCCAGTCGAGCTCGACCTCGACCGAATGTCCCTGCCGCGCGCGGATGCGCTCGCCGTCCGCGGACAATTCGAAGCGCTGCTTGTCATTGAACTCGACGACCTGGACCAGCCGGTCCCAGTCGCAGCGATGCTTCGCGCCCAGCTGCGCCAGCACCGCGTCGACATCGGTCCATCCCTGCGCGTCGAGCGTCAGGCCTGCCGCGTCGGGCTTGTGACGCAGCCAATAGGACAGCGTCTTGGAAATCTCGACGTCGCTGGCCACGGGATCAGTAAGGCGGCTGGTCGAAGCCCGCGGGCGAGGAGGTGAAGATCTCGCAGCCGGTCTCGGTGATGCCGATCGAATGTTCGAACTGCGCCGACAGCGAGCGGTCGCGGGTCACCGCGGTCCAGCCGTCGTCGAGCAGTTTCACGTCGGGCTTGCCGATGTTGATCATCGGCTCGATCGTGAAGATCATGCCGGGTTTGAGCTCGGGACCGGTGCCGGGGCGGCCGACATGGACCACCTCGGGCGCATCGTGGAACAGGCGGCCGACGCCATGGCCGCAGAAATCGCGGACCACGCCGTAGCGATGACGCTCGGCATGCGTCTGGATGGCGTGCGCGACGTCGCCCATCGTGTTGCCCGGCTTCGCCTGCTCGATCCCGAGCATCAGGCATTCATAGGTCACGTCGACCAGTCGCCGTGCCTTGATCGGCACGTCGCCGACCAGGTACATCCGGCTGGTGTCGCCGTGCCAGCCGTCGAGCAGCGGGGTCACGTCGATATTGACGATGTCGCCGTCCTTGAGTTGGCGGTCGCCCGGAATGCCGTGGCAGACGACATGGTTGATCGAGATGCAGCACGAATGGGTGTAGCCGCGATAGCCGAGCGTGGCGGGCACCGCGCCGCCCGCCACCATGAACGTGCGGATCAGGTCGTCGAGTTCGGCGGTGGTGACACCCGGGACGACGTGCGGGACGATCATGTCGAGCGTCTCGGCCGCAAGGCGACCGGCCTTGTGCATGCCGTCGAAGGCATCGCGGCCGTAAAGCTTGATCGCGCCGTTGCGCGCGAAATCCATGTCGCTGGTGACGGTAACGTATTCGGTCATGGTGATCATATAGCGGTGACGCGCCGATTTTGCGAGGCTATGCGGATGCCATGAGCGAGAGCGAGAGGATCTGGACCGCCGCTTTGGTGGTGATTGGCGACGAGATCCTGTCGGGGCGCACGCAGGACAAGAATGTCGCGCAGGTCGCCGCCTGGCTCAACGTCCAGGGCATCCGCCTCGCCGAGGTCCGCGTGGTCGGCGACGTGACCAGCGCCATCGTCGAGGCAGTCAACGAATTGCGGGCGCGCAACGACTACCTCTTCACCACCGGCGGGATCGGGCCGACGCATGACGACATCACCGTCGATGCGATCGCCACGGCTTTGGGTGTCGGCGTCACCTATCACCCCAAGGCGCTGGCGACGCTCGAACGTTATTATGCCAGCCGCGGCGGGCTGACCGAGGCGCGGATGCGGATGGCGCGCGTGCCCGAAGGCGCGGAGCTGATCGAGAACCGGCTGTCGGGCGCGCCCGGTATTCGCGTCGGCAACCTCTTCATCATGGCCGGCGTGCCGCACATCACCGCGGGAATGCTCGACGGGCTGACCGGCACGCTCGAGGGCGGACGGCCGGTGATCAGCCGGACGATCGGCTGCTGGGTACCCGAGAGCGAGGTCGCCGACATCCTGCGCGAGACCGAAAAGGCGCATGAGGGCGTGGCGATCGGCAGTTATCCGTTCTTCCGCGACGGCCGGGTCGGGGCGAATTTCGTCGCGCGCAGTCCCGACCAGGCATTGGTCGACGCGACCATCGCCGACCTCACCGCGCGGCTGGAGGCGGTGGGCCGCGAGGTCGTCGCGGACGGCATTTGAGCGATCCGAAATATAGCCTGATCGAGCGCGAGCGGCGCTTCCTGGTCGACGTCGCGCGGATGCCGGCACTCGATGCGGCGACCGCGCGGCTGATCGAGGATCGCTATCTGCCCGGCACCGGGCTCAGGCTGCGCAAGGTGTCGGCGCCCGGGGCCGACCCGGTCTACAAGATCGGCAAGAAATATCCCGGTGCCGGCCTGTCGACGCGGCCGATGACCAACATCTACCTCGATTCCGCGGAATATGAGGCGCTCGCCGCTCTGCCTGCCGCATTGTTGATCAAGCGGCGGCACGATGCGGGCGACGGTTTCGTCATCGACCTGTTCGACGGCGCGCTGGCGGGGCTGGCGCTCGCGGAGATTTCGGGAGACAGTGATGCCGCGCTGGCAGCGATCGACCCGCCGGATTGGTGCGTCACCGAGGTGACCGACAATCCGGTCTTCGCCGGGGGTCAATTGGCGCTGGCGGGTGTTGTAGCGGATAGTGAAGGAGGCGAAGCATGAAGAGCGTGGTGGCGATCGCGATGCTGGGCGGGATGCTGGCAGCGTGCGGCGGCGGATCGGGCGGCAACAGCCAGGCACCGGCGCCGATGCCGACCCGTGCCGACCCGATGGAGGCCAAGATCCGCGCGCTCGACGAGCCGGCCAGGCGCACGACCTTCTTCCGCGCGATCTACGATGCCGAATTCAAGTGCAAGAAGATCCAGTCGATTGCCGACAAGCCCCGCGTCGACGACCATCCGGTGTGGCAGGTCGATTGCGGCGACGATGGTGTGTTCCAGGTGATCCTGATGCCTGGCGGTACGTTCAACGTGGTCGGCGTCCCGCCGCCGCCGCAGACGCGGCCGCATTTCCCCAAGGCGACCTCGACGCCGGAGGCGTTGAAGAAACTGATGAAATAAGGCTGGGCGGCGTGGAGTAGCGGCGCGGCAAAGCCGCGCCGTCGGTCGTGGCTGCGCCACGCCGGCCGAACTTTCGCTTTTCACGATTTAGCGCAGCTAAATCGCTGCGAAAGTTGGAGCGGGTAACGGGAATCGAACCCGTGCTAGAAGCTTGGGAAGCTACTGTGATACCATTTCACCATACCCGCCCGGGGCAGGCCAGCGCCGATACAGAGACTTGGCGGCCCGTGCAAGCGCGATCGGAAACGCTGCGGTTCTGATCACCCGGCTTGCGGCATTGGCCGGTCGCGACCAAGTCCACCCCCATGAAGAAGATCGGTTTCCTGTCCTTCGGGCATTGGTCCCAGTCGCAACATTCGGCAACGCGCTCGGCCAGCGACGTGCTGCTCCAGTCGATCGACCTCGCGGTCGCCGCCGAGGAACTGGGCGCGGACGGCGCCTATTTCCGCGTCCATCATTTCGCGCAGCAACTCGCTTCGCCATTCCCGCTGCTGGCGGCGGTCGGCGCGCGGACCAAGCGGATCGAGATCGGCACCGGCGTGATCGACATGCGCTACGAGAACCCGTTCTACATGGCCGAGGATGCCGGTTCGGCCGATCTGATCGGCGGCGGACGCCTCCAGCTCGGCATCAGCCGCGGCTCGCCCGAGCAGGTGATCGACGGCTGGCGCCATTTCGGCTTCGCGCCCGCGGAAGGGGAAAGCGACGCCGACATGGGCCGCCGCCATGCCGAGGTCTTCCTCGACTTGCTCAAGGGTGAGGGGTTCGCCCAGCCCAATCCGCGACCGATGTTCCCCAATCCGCCGGGCCTGCTGCGGCTCGAGCCGCATTCGCCTGGGTTGCGCGAGCGAATCTGGTGGGGCTCGGCCTCGAACGCGACGGCGATATGGGCGGCGCAGATGGGCATGAACCTGCAAAGCTCGACTCTGAAGGCCGACGAGACCGGCGAGCCCTTCCATGTCCAGCAGGCCAGGCAGATCCGCGCCTATCGCGAGGCCTGGGCAGCGGCCGGGCACGAGCGCGAACCGCGCGTGTCGGTCTCGCGCTCGATCTTCGCGCTGACCGACGATCGCGACCGTGCCTATTTCGGGCGCGGCGATGACAGCGACCAGATCGGCGTGATCGACAATATGCGCGCGATCTTCGGCCGCTCCTACGCTGCCGAGCCCGACAGGCTGATCGAGGAATTGCGCGCGGATGAAGCGATCGCCGAGGCGGACACGCTGTTGCTGACCGTGCCCAATCAGCTTGGCGTCGACTATAATGCGCACGTCATCGAGAGCATCCTGACGCACGTCGCGCCGGCGCTGGGCTGGCGATAGGCTAGCCCAACGCCTCGACCTGCTCGGCCAGGTCGAGCCAGCGTTCCTCGGCCGCTTCCTTTTCGGCGCGTGCCTTCTCGATCGCCGCGGTCAGCGCCGCGAACTTCGCCGGGTCGCGTGCATAAAGCGACGGGTCGTGGAGCGTTTCCTCGTCGCGGGCGATCGCGGCGTCGATCTCTTCGATCCGCTTCGGCAGCAGGTCGTAGTCGCGCTGGTCCTTGTAGCTGAGCTTGGCGGCCCTCGGCTTTTCGACCGCCGGTGCGGGAGCCGCCTTCGCCGGCGCCTTCTTCTCCACTCTCGGTCTGCGCTTGGCTTCCCAATCGGCATAGCCACCGGCGACGACATCGACGCTGCCCGAGCCGTCGAGCCCCAGGGTCAGCGTCACCGTGCGATCGAGGAAGTCGCGGTCGTGGCTGACGATCAGCACCGTGCCCTCATAGTCGGCGATCACTTCCTGGAGCAGGTCGAGCGTCTCGAGGTCGAGATCGTTGGTCGGCTCGTCGAGCACCAGCAGGTTCGAGCGCCGCGCGAACTCGCGCGCCAGCAGCAATCGCGACCGTTCGCCGCCCGACAACGTGCCGATCCGCGCCTCGACCATATTGGGGTCGAACAGGAATTCCTTGAGATAGCCGTGGATGTGCTTCTTGGTGCCGAGCACGTCGATCCAGTCGCCGCCATCGGCCAGCACGTCGCGGACGCGCTTGTCGGGTGCCATCAGCTTGCGCTGCTGGTCGATCACCACGCCGTCGAGCGTCTTGGCCAGCTTGATCTCGCCGCTGTCGGGCTGGAGCTCGCCGGTCAGCAGCCGGAGCAGGGTGGTCTTGCCCGCGCCATTGGGGCCGACCACGCCGATCCGGTCGCCGCGGGTGACGCGCAGGTTGAGGTCGCGGATGATGATCCGCCCGTCGAAGCCCTTGGTCGCGTGCTTGGCGTCGATCACCACCTTGGTCTTGACGTCGTCGCTCGCGGTGACGAGCCCCGCGGCGCCCTGCGGCCCCAGCATCGCGGCGCGCTCGGCACGCATTTCCTTCAATTTGGCGAGCCGGCCCATGTTGCGGCGGCGGCGCCCGGTGACGCCGCGCTGCAGCCAATGTTCCTCGAGCTTGAGCTTGGCGTCGAGCTTCTCGGCGGCGCGCTGTTCCTCGGCATAGACCTGTTCGGTCCACGCCTCGAACCCGCCATAGCCGATCTCGGCGCGGCGCAGATTGCCGCGGTCGAGCCACAATGTCTGGCGCGTCAGCCGGGTCAGGAAGGCGCGGTCGTGGCTGATCGCGATGAAGGCGCCGGTGAAGCGGTCGAGCCAGTTTTCCAGCCACTCGATCGCCGCGATGTCGAGATGGTTGGTCGGCTCGTCGAGCAGCAGCACGTCGGGATTCTGCGCCAGCGCGCGCACGATCGCCGCGCGTCGCCGCTCGCCGCCCGACGCGCTCTCCGCCTCGCGCGACAGGTCGATGCCGAGCTGGTCGGCAATCGCATCGGCCTCGTGCCGCGCCGGGGCATCGGCGCCCGCCATCACGAAATCGGCAAGCGTGGTGAAGCCCGCGACCTTCGGGTCCTGTTCGAGCAGGATCACGCGGGTCCCCGGTACGATGGTGCGGCGGCCCTCGTCGGAATCGATCGTGCCCGCGATCAGCTTGAGCAACGTGGTCTTGCCTGCGCCGTTGCGCCCGATCAGCGCTAATCGGTCGCGCTCGCCGATCTGCAGGTCGAGATGACGGAACAGCCAGCCCGCGCCTTGAACGAGGCCGAGGTCTTCGTAAGAGAGGATTGGTGCCGCCATGAGCGCGGCTACTTAGGGGCTTGGAACGGGGGCGCAAGCTGTTCCCAAGCTGACAAACACATTCACAGGGTGTTCAACACCGTCTCCCTATGCAACCAGCCATGTCGATGTACGCGTTGCTTGCCCTGACCTTGTCTGCCGCCCCCGTTCTGGCGGCCGATGCCGTGTGCCTCGAACAACGCAACGATCAGCAGCGCGCCTGGGACGCTCGGCGCGAGGGGCGGATCCTCCCGCTTCCCGAAATCGAGCGGCGCGTGCTGCCGCAGATGAGCGGTCTCAAATACCTTGGCCCCGAGCTGGATGCCGACAGCAACATTTACACGCTGAAGTTCCTGCGCAATGACAACGCCGTCATCTGGGTGAGGGTTGACGGCCGTACCGGCCAGATCATCAGCCGCACCAGCTAAAACAAGCGCTCGCCGAGAGCGGGCCGAAGGGGAAGACAATGCGCGTTCTGATCGTCGAGGACGAACCCAATCTCCGCCAGCAACTGCAGAACACGCTGGAAGGCGCGGGCTATGCGGTCGACACCGCGGGCGACGGCGAGGAAGGCCTCTTCCTCGGCGAGACCGAGGCCTATGACGCGATCGTGCTCGACCTTGGCCTGCCCGAGATCGACGGGCTGACCGTGCTCGACCGCTGGCGCAAGCAGGGCAAGACCACGCCGGTCCTCGTCCTGACCGCGCGCGACAGCTGGTCGGACAAGGTCGCCGGGCTCGACGCGGGTGCCGACGATTATGTCGCCAAGCCGTTCCAGACCGAGGAATTGATCGCTCGCCTGCGCGCGCTGATCCGCCGCGCCTCGGGCAATGCCTCGTCCGAGCTGATCGCGGGCGATGTCCGGCTCGACACCCGCTCGGGCAAGGTCACGCTCGCCGGCGACCCGGTGAAGTTGACCGCGCAGGAATACAAGCTGCTGTCCTATCTGCTCCACCACAAGGGCAAGATCGTCAGTCGCACCGAGCTGATCGAGCATATCTACGACCAGGATTTCGACCGCGATTCGAACACGATCGAGGTGTTCGTGACGCGCATCCGCAAGAAGCTGGGGCAGGACGTCATCACCACGATCCGCGGGCTGGGCTATAGCCTCGACGATCCCGATGGTCCGCCGCGCGCAACCGACTGAAGTGACGCCCGGTGGCTGAGTCAGATCCGGTCATCGGGACCATCGACCCGCCGGTCCCGCCGGTCATCCCGCGCTGGCGAGTGTGGCTGCGCGCGATCCGCCGCCCGGGGGAGATCGCCTTGCTGCTGGCGATCGGTGTCGCGGGGATCGCCGCGGCACTGCTGATCGTCACCGACAATGTCTGGGTCCCGCGCGCGCTCTACGCGATCGCCGCCATCGCCTTCATCCGGTTGATGTGGATGGTCTGGCGCAACACGCCGGTCGGCCCGCGCGTCTCGGTCAACGGCTCGCTCGGGCGCCGCATGATCGTCATCGCCGGGCTGTGGATCGGCGTGCTGCTCGCGGGCGGCGGCTATGCGCTCGACCGCGTGCTGACCGATGCCGTCACGCGCAATTTCGACGACCAGCTCGACTATGTCCTGACCTCGCTCTTCACCTCGGCGGAGATCGGCCCGGACGGCGAAGTGATCTTCAACCGCACCGCCGCCGACCAGCGCTTCCTCGAACCCTATTCGGGACTCTACTGGCAAGTCGCAGCGCCTGGCCGCGAGCCGTTTCCGTCGCGCTCGCTCTGGGATCGCCGGCTGGCTTATGGGAGCCAGCATACCGACCTCGAGGTCCATACCTACGACAGCGACCAGTTTTCGGGCGAGAAGCTGCGTATCCTCGAACGCGACGTGAAGCTGCCGGGATCGCCGATCCGCTGGCGTTTCCAGGTCGCGCAGAGCCGCGACCAGCTCGACGCACAGATCAATGCGCTCAGGCGAACCCTGGTGCGCAGCTTCCTGCTGCTGGCGCTCGGGCTGATCGTGCTCGCCGGCCTGCAGACGTGGTACGGCCTGCGTCCCTTGCGCCGCCTGCGCCGCGAGATCGCCAGGCTGCGCGGCGGCCAGGCCAAGACAATCGAAGGCGCGATGCCCGCTGAGGTCGCGCCGATGGTCGAAGAGCTGAACGCGCTGATCGAGCATAACGACAAGCAGGCCGAGGAAGCGCGGCGCCATGCCGGCAATCTCGCCCATGCGCTCAAGACCCCGCTGACCGTCATCATGAACGCCGCGACCGCCAAGGCCGACGATCTCGGCGAGACCGTGGTGCGCGAGGCGCGGACCATGCGGCGCCAGGTCGACCACCATCTCGCGCGCGCCCGCGCGGTCGGACGGCGCGGCTCCGCGCACAGTCGCGCCGAGGTCTGGCCGAGCCTCGAATCGGTCGAGCGCGCGGTATCGCGGCTCTATCCGAACGTCCGGATCGACGCCGATGGCCCGCACGACCTCAAGGTCCATGTCGAGCGCCAGGATCTCGACGAGATGCTCGGCAATCTGATCGAGAACGCGGCCAAATATGGCGGCGGCAGCGTGTTCGTCACGGTCGGCGCGCAGGCCGGCTTCGTCGAGATGCTGGTCGAGGATGACGGCATGGGCATTCCCGAGGAGGAACGCGTCCGCATCTTCGATCGCGGCGTGCGGCTCGACACCGGCAAGCCGGGGACCGGCCTCGGCCTCGCGATCGTCCGCGACGTCGCCGAGATTTACGAAGGCACGGTCAGCCTCGAGGAAAGCGACGATCTCGGCGGGCTGCTGGTACGCCTCAGGCTGCCGGCCGCGACCTGAATCCGATCCACGAAGCGCATTCCGCCATGCGCTTCCCGTGTCTATGATCGCGCCGAAGCGGGAGATTGCCGATGCGATATGAGATCACCGGAACCGTGATGCAGGCGCTCAGCATCGAGCTCGAGCGCGGTGAGACGATCGTCAGCCAGACCCACCAGATGGCGTGGATGACCGATGCGATCGCGATGAACACGCATACCGGCGGCGGGCTGTTCGCCGGGCTCAAGCGCGCCATGTCGGGCGGCAGCCTGTTCATCACCGAATATAGCGCCGAGGCGAGGGCCAGCCTGGCGTTCGCGCCGCGCTTTCCGGGCAAGATCATCGCGATGCAACTCGCGCCCGGCCAGTCGCTGATCTGCCGCCGCGAGACGTTCTTGTGCGCCGAGAAGTCGATCTCGCTCGACATCGCGTTCCAGCAGCGGCTTGGCGCCGGATTCTTCGCGGGCGAGGGCTTCATCCTGCAGCGTGTCACGGGTCCGGGCACCGTGTTCCTCGACCTGTCGGGCGAAGTGATCGAGAAAGTGCTGGCGCCGGGCGAGCGATTGCGCGTCCATGCCGGCCATATCGGCATCCAGGAACCGACCGTGTCGACCGACATCCAGATGGTCCGCGGTTTCCGCAACGTGCTGTTCGGCGGCGAAGGCCTGTTCCTCGCGACGCTGACCGGCCCGGGCAGGATCTGGCTGCAGACGATGCCGATCCTGAACCTGGCCGAGGAAATCGCGCGGCATCTGCCGGGCTCGGAATCGAGCGTGGGCAGCGGCGGGGTCGGCACGCTGGTCGGTGGCGCGGCGCTCGGCGGGTTGCTCGGCGGGATTCTAGGCAGCGAATAGGCGCCGGCGCGGGCCTGGAGTCGCTAACTTCGCACCTCTACGCGTGAGTCATTCTTCCTCGTCACCCTACTCCCTCGTCATCCCGGCCTTGTGCCGGGATCCGCCTGGCCTCTCTGCCCGGCCCCATGCCCTCCAGTCCCACGCCTGCCTCCCGGCGGATCCCGGCACAAGGCCGGAACGACGACTTGGGGGAATAGCCGCAATCGAGCGCTCATCGCGTCGCTAAAGTACCAGCCCTACGCGCGCGAGGCTTCTTCAGGTTCAACAATGTCAAAGAGCGAATCGCTCTTAACCCCCGCCGCCGCGGCGTTGAATCGAACATTGCCAACCCCCGCTGCGGCGGTAGGGTGCGGACATTCCACGGGGAGGGACCATGTTGGCGTCGATCGGGGCACGGATACGCCGCTGGCCGAGGCTCGCGGCATGCGCCGTCATCCTTCTCGCTTTCTATCTCGGCGTGCGCCTGTACGAATGGGCGACCGGGACCAGCATCACGGTCAGCCAGGGCAGCACGATCTGGATCACCGTCGACCGCAACACGCCGTGGCTGTCCAGGGCGGTCAAGCTGGGCCTGACTCGACCGGTGCCTGCGGCGACGCCGGGGACGATCGAATGGCGGACGCCACGCCCGGGCTTCGAGGTCGGCGAGCTGCCGGTGATGGTCGACGGGCAGGAGATCGATCGCATCCTGTTCGCGCGGATCGACCCCCAGCATTACCGCTTCGAAATACGCAACGATCCGAGCGGCAAGCGGACCCTGCCCGACTGGATGCGCGACAGCGGAGCGACGCTCGTCGTCAACGGCAGCTATTATGCACATGACGGCAAGCCCGCCACGCCGGTGGTGATCGACGGCAAGCGCGCCGGGCCGGCCGAGTATGAGGCGACCCAGGGCGTGTTCGTGGCCGGGCCCAGGGGCGCGGCGATCGTCGATCTCGCCAGAAGCGACTGGCGCAAGGTGCTGGTCGGATCGCACGCGGCGATGGTGTCCTATCCGATCCTGATCGGTGAGGACGGCAAAAGCCGGGCCCCGGTCAATACCGGCTGGCTCGCCAATCGCAGCTTCCTGGCGCAGGACGCGCAGGGGCGGATCCTGGTCGGCACGACGAAGGACGGGTTCTTCGCGCTCGACCGGCTTGCGGCGTTCCTCAAACAGGCGCCGCTCGGGCTGACGCGGGCGATCGACCTGGATGGCGGGCCGGTCGCGTGCCAGGGGATCGCCTTGCCGGGCTACGCCCGGTCGCAATGCGGCAAATGGGAGCTGCAGATCGACAAACAGGGTTATGCCAAGATGCTGCCGACCTGGCCCTGGGCTTATCCGTCGATGCCGATGGTGCTGATGGTCTATCCGAAATGAGCGACAGCGATCGCCTCAACTGGCTCAATGCCGGACTGATGATCTTGTCGTGCGTCGCCGCCTTCGTGCTGCCGTTCGAACTGTTCCTGATCGCTTATGCAGTGCTCGGGCCGCTCCACTATCTGACCGAGATTTCGTGGCTCCACGACCGCCGCTATTTCCTGAAGCGCGATGAGCGCTGGCAGCCGGTCTTGGTCTGGCTGGGCCTGGTCGCGATCACGCTGGGCGTGATGATCGTCGGGCTGGTGCGCGAGCATCTGCTCCACGCGACGCCGTCGCCGGTGTGGGAGATCGGGCTGTTCTACGTGGTGTTCGTCGCCGCGGCCCTGTTCGCGTTCGGCGGCAACCGCATCGCGATCGCCGGCGCTATCGTGTTGACGGGGCTGGGCGCCTGGGCGTTCAGCGCGTCGCCGCTTTACGGGCTGATCGCGTTCCTGATCATCACCATCATCCATGTGCTGGTCTTCACCGGTGCATTCGTCGCGTTCGGGGCATTGAAGGGGCGCAGCGTCTCGGGCGGGCTGTCGCTGGCCGTGTTCCTGCTGTGTGCGCTCAGCTTCTTCGTTCTCGCGCCCGATTGGGTAACCCCGACAAGCGCGTTCATCCGCCAGAATTATGCGCCGTTCGAGCAGCTCAACCAGGCGCTGATCCGCAGCTTCGGGCTGGGCTCGACCCAGGCCGAGGCGCTCTATGCCTCATCGGCGGGGGTGACGGTGATGCGGCTGATCGCGTTCGCCTATACCTATCATTACCTCAACTGGTTCACGAAGACCTCGGTGATCGGCTGGCACCGCATCTCGAAGGGGCGGGCGGTCGCGATCCTGCTGCTGTGGATCGTGGCGATCGGAATCTACGCGTACAGCTACGTGCTCGGTTTCGTGGTGCTGTATTCGCTGAGCGTGCTGCACGTGATGCTCGAACTGCCGCTCAATCATCAGAGCTTCGCCGGGATCGGGCGCGAGGTGAAGACGCTGCTGACGCCGAAACCCGTCGCGGCGGGCGCGCGGCCCAAAGCGGCGAAGCGCGCGCTGCGGCGCTAGGAGGACGATGTGATCGCGTGGCTCGGCATCCTGCTTGCGATCGGTGTAACGGCTCCCATGTCCGACTATCCCGGTGATTTTTGCGAGGAGTTCGTCTTGCCAGGCGACCCCGGGACAAGGGTGCGGAGTATCATCCAGCAGGATCGAACGCTGGGTGACCTCACGTTCGAGTTCATGACGCGATATGACGGCACGTCCGAAGGCTATTCACAGCGATGGGCATGGGACGGCGCCTATCTTCGACAGGCGCTGGACCTCAACGTCAGATATGGTTGCGATAGGGACACGGTGCCGCCGCCGGGCTCGTCCGCTGTGCTGCTGCTCGACGAGCAAGAGATCACTCGCGAGGCGCTAAAGGTGGTGCCTGGCCAAGGATTGTCGACCAACTTCCTTTTCGAAGATTCCGACGTGGTCCCGGATCTCAAAAACCATCGCATACTATCCCTCGTGATCGTCGGGCCCGATGGCAAAGCCCATTATCGTAAAGACCATAAGCTCCCCGATTGGTCATTCCTCCGGCGAAAGGCCGCGGCGGCGTTTTCCCGGATGATCAAGGGATATCGTCGCGACCCTGACGATTACTGCTCCCCCGGCAACGTGATCTGACGGGTCAGGCCGGGACCTTCAGCCCCTGCATCGCTTTTGCCGCCAGCGCGACGCTCTTCTTGCGCGCCTCGTGATCGTAGATCGAACTGGTGATCATCACTTCGTCGACCCCGGTGCGCTCGACGAACGCGGCCAGCCCGCGCGCGACCTTCTCCGGCGTGCCGACCGCCGAACATTGCAGGACGTGGTTGAGGATCGCGGCATGCTGCGGCGGCAGGCTGTCGCGATAGCCCGCCACCGGCGGGCGCATGCGGCCGGGGTTGCCGGTCCGGAGTGCGACGAAGGCCTGTTGCTGCGAGCTCGACAGGAATTCGGCTTCCTCGTCGGTATCGGCGGCGAAGACGTTGAACCCGGCCATCGCGTACGGCCGGTCGAGCTGTGCCGAAGGGCGGAAGTCGCGGCGATAGATGTCGAGCGCCTGGTCGAGCGCGTCGGGCGCGAAATGCGAAGCGAAGGCGTAAGGCAGGCCGAGCATCGCCGCGAGCTGGGCGCCGAACGTGCTCGATCCGAGGATCCACAGATCGGGTTTCGCGCCCGCGCCCGGTGTCGCACGGATGCCGGTCTGGCCGTCATCGGCGAAATAGCTCTGCAGTTCGAGCACGTCGCGTGGGAACGCCTGCGGATCGCTTTCCAGCGTGCGGCGGATCGCCCGGGCGACGCGCTGGTCACTGCCCGGCGCGCGGCCGAGGCCGAGATCGATGCGCCCGGGGAACAAAGCGTCGAGCGTGCCGAATTGCTCGGCGATCACCAGCGGCGCATGATTGGGCAGCATGATCCCGCCCGCGCCGATGCGGATCGTGGATGTGACCGCGCCGACATGCGCGATCACGACGGCGGTGGCAGAGGACGCGATGCCGTCCATGCCGTGATGCTCGGCGACCCAATAGCGGTTGTAGCCATGCGCTTCGGCGTGGCGCGCCATGTCGGCGGCGTTGGTCAGGGCCTGGGCGACGGAGCCGTCTTCGACGACGGGAACGAGATCGAGCAGCGAGAATGCGGTCATGGGTGGGGAAGTAGGGAGGCCATTGGCGTCCTACTACCCCCCGTCATGCCGGACTTGATCCGGCATCCCGCTTCTTCCTCTTTCCGTTAAAAGCGGGACCCCGGATCAAGTCCGGGGTGACGAAGGATCAGAAACGGAATCCGTACCTTAGCGCCATCCCATAGTCGTCCGGCAGCGCGGCGAAATTGCCCGGATCGCGGCGGTAGAAGAGGTTGGTCTGCACTTGTCCCGGCCCGACCCGCCAGGCGTACATCGCCTCGACATCCAGCTCGCGCCCGGTCGGTGCCAGGTTGAGCCGTTGCGTGGTCCAGCCCGAGACATAACCGGCGCCATCATAGCTCCAGTCGGTCGGCAGGTTGAGCGTCAGCCCGCCGCTCGACACGCGCAATGGCTGGGCGAGGCGCAGGCCGAACGCGTCGGCCTTGCCGAACAGGCCCTGTTTGGTGACGTCGGCGGCAAACGCGCCGGTACGAATCTTGCCGCCGCCGGTCAGGCCGGCGCGGATGTCGGCAAAGGTCCAGCCCTGGCGCATCGACCCGCCGATCGACCAGCCATGGCCGGCATCGAGCCGCGCGGCGGTGTCGACGAACCAGCTCGTCGCGCGCGGATCGCCCAGGCCACCGCTGAACCGCGCGCCGAGCAGGGAGTCGCGCTCGGCCAGCCGGCTCGCGCCGAACCACAGGCCGAGCGGACCGAAGCGGCGATCGAACGTCACGCCGGCGCGGCCATAGCCGGTGCGGTCGTAGCGCCATTCGGCGCCGTAGAGCGTGTCGCGGTCGCCGCGGACCAAGGCATCGCCGCTCTCGACCGCGGCGGTCAGTCCCCAGCGCCCGAGCTGGCGGCGCACCGCGAGCGAGCTCGACACCCGGCTGTCGAAGCCGAGATTGGACAGCGGATCGCGCGCGACGAGGAAAGCAGGGGTAGGCTGGCTGGTCAGCCGTGCGGTCAAGCCCTGCGCGGTTTCCGAAAAGCCGATCGCGAAGCTCAATCTGTCGCCGAGCCGCTGCATGATGCTGCCGGCGATCGCGCGCGCCTGTTCGGCATCGCCGCGGCTGAGATTGTAGCTGCTCATCACCGTGCCGACGCCGCGGACCGGGGCGATCGTCACCGCGACGCTGGTCGTGCCGCGATCGAAGGTCAGGTTCTGCGAGCGGCTGGTGAGGGTGTTGGCGAGCGTGCGTTGCGGCCCGGCGCGATTGATCGTGCGAGCAAGATCCATGGCGAAGGCGCGATCGAATCCGTCGAGGATGATCGCCCCCATCGATCCCGTCGCGGCATCGCCCATCGGTGCCGACAGCGACCCGTTGGCGCTCAGCGAGACTGTTCCGCCGGTCGGGGTCGAGGTGCTGCCGAGCGGCGCGAAGGCCTTGGTCAGGTCGAGCACGCCGCGACCGTAGACGGCGTCGGTGCCGGTCGCCCCGGCATCGCGCGCGCTGGTCAGCAGGATCTGGACGATCTGCGCGCCGGTCAGGGTCGGGAAGGCCTGGGCGAGCAAGGCCGCCGCGCCGGCGATCTGCGGTGCGGAGAAGGACGTGCCCGACCACAGGCAGACCGAGGTATCGTCGCACGGCGCGCGGACCTGGGCGCCGACCGCCGCCAGATAGAATTGTGCTTCGGGTCCGCTGCCGGCGCGGTTGGAGAAATCGGAGATCGCGTCATTGGCTGGGTTGCGGCCGTCATTGGCGCCGACCGATCCGGCGATGATCACCAGGTTGCGCGACGCACCCGAATTGACCAGCCCGGCCCCGAATGGATCCGGGGTGACGCCCTTGGTCGCGTCCTTGCCGTCATTGCCCGCCGAGACGACGACGATCACGCCTTTCGCGGTCGCGCGGTTGAGCGCGGCGATCACTGCCAGCGAGGGCGGGTCGCCGCCCAGCGACAGGTTGATCACCCGCGCGCCGGCATTGGCCGCGAGGTCGATTCCCTTGGCGATATTGGCGTCGTCGAACTCGCATTTGTCGTCGGTCGCGGTCGAGGAAGCGCAGGTCCCCGGTGTATCGGCGCGCGCGGAAATGATCGTCGCGTCGAACGCCACGCCATGCGTCCCCGTGCCGTTGCGTACCCCGGCGATGGTGAAGGCAACCGCGGTACCGTGGCCGTCCTCGTCGTCATAGGTCGTCCCGCCGGCGACGTTGGCCGAGGCGGGGTCGACGCGCCCGATGAACTGGTCGCTGGCGATGTCGAGCCCCGTATCGACCACGCCGACCTTGATCCCGGCGCCGGTGCCGCCGTGATCATAGGCAGTCAGCGCGTTCATCGACACCGCGCCGATCGTCGCGCGATATTCGGTGGTGTCGAAGGCGGAGGGCGTGGGGGTCGGTGTCGGGGTCGGGGTAGGAGTCGGCACCGGCGTCGGCGTCGGCGTTGGCGTCGGGACCGGCGCGGGGGTCGGTGTCGGTGTGCTGTTGACCCCGCCACCACCACCGCATGCCGCGGTCACCAGCGTTCCAGCAAGCGCCACCGATTGCAGCAGCCGCAGCCGCACGACCCTCGCCATCATCACACCCCCAGATACTCGTGTGACCGGCATGAACGCCGCCGGTTGACCGAGACTTAACACGCGTGGCGGGCGATCTCCTTGCCCCGGAGCATTATCCTGCCTAGAGCCACCGTCCGCATGCTCGCGCGTCTCCACCCCATCCGCAACTGGATCTTCGATCTGGACAATACTTTGTACCCGCACGGGGCAAGATTGTTCGAACAGGTCGATCGCCGGATCACCGCCTATGTCGAGCGCTTCTTCCAGGTCGATCGCGACGAGGCGTATCGCATCCAGAAGGGCTATTTCCATACGCGCGGCACCACGCTCGCCGGGCTGATGGCCGAGCACGGGGTCGATCCGCACGACTATCTGGCCGACGTCCACGATATCGAGATGGACATGCTCGAGGAGAATGCCCCGCTCGCCGCAGCGATCGCGCGGCTGCCGGGACGCAAGCTGGTCTTCACCAATGCCGACGCGCCTTATGCGAGGAAAATCCTCGCGCGGCTCGGCCTCGGCGACGCTTTCGAGGCGATCCACGACGTCCACGCGCTCGACTACAAGCCCAAGCCCGAGCCCTCGGCCTATCGCCATATCTGCGATACCTATGGCCTCGATCCGGCCGAGAGCCTGTTCGCCGACGACATGGCGCGCAATCTCAAGCCGGCAAAAGATATCGGCATGACGACCTTGTGGGTCGACAACGGGTCCGAACAGGGCGAGGACGCCAATCGCGACTATGTGGATTTCACCACGCGCGACATCACGCACTGGCTGCACAACATATTGGAGGAAGCATGACCGACCTGGCCGCGACGATCGACGCCGCGTGGGAGGATCGCGCCAACGTCAACACCGGCACGACCGGGGCGGTGCGCGAGGCCGTCGAGGCCGCGCTGGCGATGCTCGATGCCGGCGAGGCGCGCGTGGCCGAGCCCAGGGACGGCGGCTGGGTGGTCAACCAGTGGCTCAAGAAAGCGGTGCTGCTGTCGTTCCGGCTCAACGATAACGAGGTGATCGACGGCGGCGCGGCCGGTGCCCCGGCGTTCGACAAGGTACCGTCCAAATTCGCCGGCTGGGGCGCCAACCGCTTCCGCGACGCGGGCTTCCGGGTGGTGCCGGGCGCGGTGGTACGGCGGGGGTCGTTCATCGGCAGGAACGCGGTGCTGATGCCCAGCTTCGTCAATATCGGCGCCTATGTCGGCGAAGGCACGATGGTCGACACCTGGGCGACGGTCGGCAGCTGCGCGCAGATCGGGAAGAACGTCCATATCTCGGGCGGAGCCGGGATCGGCGGCGTGCTCGAGCCGCTCCAGGCCGACCCGGTGATCATCGGCGACGGCTGCTTCATCGGCGCGCGGGCCGAGGTTGCCGAGGGCGTGCGCGTCGGCGACGGCGCGGTGTTGTCGATGGGCGTCTATCTCGGCAAGTCGACCAAGATCATCGACCGCGCGACCGGCGAAGTGCTGATGGGCGAAGTGCCGCCTTATGCGGTGGTCGTGCCCGGATCGATCGGCGGCGGAGACGGCAAGCCGGCGCTTTATTGCGCGGTGATCGTCAAGCGCGTCGACGAGCAGACGCGGTCGAAGACCAGCATCAACGAGCTGCTGAGGGATTGATGCCTTTTGCCGCCGCCCTGCTCTGGCTGATCGGCCTCGGGCAGGTCGGGACGGTGCCGGTGCGCACGTCCGCGCCGCCACCCGCGCCGGCTGCCAAGGCGGAGATCGTCGCGACCTATCCGCACGATCCGCGCGCCTTTACCGAGGGGCTGTTCTGGCAGGACGGCTTCCTGTGGGAATCGACCGGCGAGCTGGGCCGTTCGGGGATCCGCAAGGTGCGGCTGATCGACGGCAAGGTCATGGCCAGCGTAGCAGTCGAGCCGCCTTATTATGGCGAAGGCATCGCGCCGTGGAACGGCACGATCCTGAGCCTGACCTGGAAGAACCAGACCGGCTTCCGCTGGTCGATGAAGGATTTCCGCAAGCTCGGCAGCTTCGGCTACCGGGGCGAGGGATGGGCGCTCGCCGCCGATGGGCAAGGCGGGCTGATCATGTCCGATGGCTCGCCATTCCTGCGCTTCGTCGATCCCGCGACCTTCAAGGAGACGCGGCGGCTCGAAGTGACCGATGGCGGGCTGCCGGTGACCAATCTCAACGAGCTCGAGGTCGTCGATGGCGAGATATTGGCGAACATCTGGCTGAGCGACGTGATCGCGCGGATCGATCCGAAAGACGGCCATGTGATCGGCTGGATCGACGTCACCGAACTCCACCGCCAGTCAGGCGCGACCGAGGAGAATGACATTCCCAACGGCATTGCCTGGGACGCGAAGAAGCGCCGGCTGTTCGTCACGGGCAAGGACTGGCCGTACGTGTTCGAGATCAAGGCACCGAAGGACGTGAAGCCGGACTGAGTTTCCTCCGCCGCCATCCCGGCCTCGTGCCGGGATGACGATGGGAATTGGGCCGGGCACTTATCCCGCACCGTCTCGACTCCGTAACGCGGCAGGCCTATCGGCCGCGCAACTATCGAACAAAGAGGATTGCCTTTCATGACGACTGCCAGCGACGTTCTCGACCGCGTGCTCGTGCTCGAGATGGTGCGCGTGACCGAGGCCGCGGCAATCGCCGCCTCCACCCTGGTCGGACGCGGCGACGAGAAGGCCGCCGATGCCGCCGCGGTCGAGGCGATGCGGGCGGCGCTCAACAATCTCTACATGGACGGCACCGTCGTGATCGGCGAGGGTGAGCGCGACGAGGCGCCGATGCTCTATATCGGCGAGAAGGTCGGGATGGGCAAAGGGCCCAAGATCGACATCGCGCTCGATCCGCTCGAGGGCACGACGATCACTGCCAAGGCGGGTCCCAACGCGCTGGCGGTGCTGGCGGTGGCGGACGAAGGCAATCTGCTCAACGCGCCCGACGTGTACATGGACAAGATCGCGGTCGGCCCGGGCTATCCGGAAGGGATCATCGATCTCGACAAGTCGCCGACCGAGAATGTTCGCGCGATTGCCAGGGCCAAGGGTGTCGAGCCGCACGAGATCATCGTGTGCGTGCTCGACCGTCCGCGGCACGAGGCGATGATCGCCGAGCTCCGCGCGCTCGGCTGTGGGGTGATGCTGATCGGCGATGGCGACGTCGCCGGGGTGATCGCGACGACCAATCCCGACACGACGATCGACGTCTATATGGGCTCGGGCGGCGCGCCGGAAGGCGTGCTGGCCTGCGCGGCGCTGCGCTGCGTCGGCGGGCAGTTCAAGGGGCGGCTGCTGTTCCGCAACGACGACGAACGGTCGCGCGCGCGCAAATGGGGGATCACCGATCTCGACAAGCAATATGACCTCAGCGAGCTGGTCAAGGGCGATGCGATCTTCGCCGCGACCGGGGTGACCGACGGGTCGCTGCTCGATGGCGTCAAGCGCCGCGGCAACAAGATGACCACCAATACCGTGGTGATGCGCGCCTCGTCGGGCACCGTCCGCTGGGTCAAGGGCGAGCACCGCATCGGATGACGATTGCGGCCGCCTTGCCGGCGGTGTCGCTGATATGAACCGCTGGCTGCTCGCGGCGGGATTGCTCGATGGCGTAGCGGCGCTGCTCCATCTCGGGTGCATTATCGGCGGGCCGGCCTGGTATCGCTTCTTCGGCGCGGGCGATGCGATGGTCGCGATGGCCGAGCGCGGGATGCTCAAGCCGACCCTGGTCACGCTGGTGATCGCCGCAGTGCTGGCCGGATGGGCGCTTTTTGCGGTGTCCGGGGCGGGGGTGCTGCCGAGACTGCCGTTGCTGCGGCCGGCGCTGGCGGCGATCGTCCTGGTGCTGCTGGTGCGGGCGCTGGCCTTGCCCTGGCTGTTCCGGGTCATGCCCGATCGCAGCGCGGCGTTCCTGTGGATCAGCTCGGCGATCGTCCTGCTATTGTGCCTGATCCACGCGATCGGATTGGCGACGCTCGCGGCCGATTGACCGTCTGCGTGCGCGTCGACAGGGTGCGCGCCAAAGGGAGACTCGCATGCGCAAGACATTGATCGCCGGGGCATTGCTGATCGCGGTGAGCGGGATGGCCATGGCGCGGCCGCAGACCGCCCCGGCACCGGCGCCGGCGGCCGAGGAAGCGCCCTTCACCTATGAGAAGGTGATGGTGCCGATGCGCGACGGCGCGAAGATGGAAACGGTGATCATCCGTCCCAAGGGCGCGACGGACAAGCTCCCGATCCTGTTCCAGCGCACGCCTTATGGCGTCCCCAAGAGTGCACCCGGCTTCGTTCCGCCGAGCTGGAAGCCGCTCGTCGCCGATGGCTATATCTTCGTCTTCCAGTCGATGCGCGGGCGGTTCGGGTCGGACGGCGTGTTCACGCTCTCGACCGCGGTGCATCCCAAGGATCCCAAGGCGACCGACGAGGCGACCGACGCCTATGACGCGATCGACTGGCTGGTGAAGAACGTGCCCGGCAATAACGGCAAGGTCGGGATGTGGGGCGTGTCCTACCCCGGCTTCGCGGCGGCGGTCGCGCTGGCCAAGCCGCACCCGGCACTGAAGGCGGTCAGCCCGCAAGCGGCCTGGGTCGATTACTGGCAGTCGGACGACCTCCACAGGAACGGCGCGCTGCGGCTGAGCTATGCGACCGAATGGGTGTCGAGCCTGCAGCTCGACAAGACGCAGAACGCCGATCTCAGCCTCGACGGCATGACCGACGCCTATGACTGGTATCTCAAGGTCGGGCCGGTCGAGAATATCGACAGGCTCTATTTCAAGGGCAAGGTGCCGATGTTCACCGCACTGCTCGACCATCCCAATCACGACAGCTTCTACACCGACCAGAACTGGCAGAATGCGCTGGGCAAGACGACCGTGCCGACGCTCAATGTCGCCGGCTTCTGGGACCAGGAGGATCCCTGGGGATCGTGGCAGATCTACGCGAAGCAGAAACAGAACGACCCCAACAACCTCGCGCAGATGGTGGCCGGGCCGTGGCGCCATGGCGGGTGGCAGGGCAAGGGCGATTTCCTCGGGCCGATCCCGATCGGCACCGATAGCGGCACCGAATTCCAGATCCAGATCCAGGCGCCGTTCTTTGCCTATTGGCTGCATGGCAAAGGGACGCGGCCCGACTTCACCGCCAAGATGTTCCAGAGCGGGTCGAACGTCTGGAAGACCTATGATTCATGGCCGGCCAGGGGATCGACGGCGACCGAGCTCTATCTCCATGACGACGGCTCGCTGTCGTTCACTGCGCCGGCGGCTGGCGAAGTGTGTCGCGATTATATCAGCGACCCCGCCAACCCGGTGCCGTTCCGCAAGCGGCCGATGAGCCGGACTTATGCCACGCCCGACTGGGTGTGGTGGGAATCGGACGACCAGCGCTTCGTCGATCATCGTCCCGACGTGCTGAGCTACGTGTCCGAGCCGCTGGCCGCGGACCTGACGGTGACGGGCAAGATCGCCGCGACGCTGATGGCGTCGACCAGCGGGACGGACAGCGATTTCGTGGTCAAATTGATTGACGTGCTGCCCGGCGATTTCGTCAACACCGAGGGCAAGAGCTGGGGTGTCGGCGACTATGCGAAGACGCTCAACGGCTACCAATGGCCGATCGCGATGGACGTCCGTCGCGGGCGCTTCCTGGCGAGCGACACCAACCCGCAGCCGCTGGTGCCGGGCAAGGTGGTCGCCTGGGACGTGCCGCTGCGCGACCACGACCATGTCTTCAAGAAGGGGCATCGTATCATGGTCCAGATCCAGTCGACCTGGTTCCCGGTGATCGATCGCAACCCGCAGAGCTTCGTCGCCAACCCGTATCGCGCCAAGCCGAGCGATTTCGTCAAGGCGACGCAGAAGGTCTGCGCGGGCTCACGGGTGACCTTGCCGGTAATGGGCGGCTGATCAGCGCGCCGCCGGCGGTTCCCTGACGAAGACCAGCGCCATCATCCGCCATCCGGCGGGGGTGCGCATCACCAGTGCCCGGTCGGTCCAGATGCTGCCGTCGGGCGTCCGGAACGACCAGCGCGCGATGCCGATATCGCCGCGCGCGTCGATCACCCGGCTGGTCTCGACCACGGGATTGCCGGCGGAGGTCGCGCGCCGGTCGACATAGCGCGCCCGCCATTCGGCCAGGGTCGCGGCGACCAGCTCGCCATCCTCGACCGTCATCACCAGGGCGCGAGTGTCGATGCTGTTGGCGAGCAGGTCGACGTCCCAGGCGCGATCCGAGGCGAGCTTGGTGTCGATCACCGCGCCGACCGCGGCGCGCGATGCCGGGAGGTCGCGCGCACCGGGCTGGCAGGTCTTGCCGATCACGCGCCAGCTATCGCCGAGCCGGGCGAGCAGCAGGTAATCGATGTAGCTCTTGTTTCCGCGCACCGCCGCGACACGAGCGAGCGCGGTGCTGGCGCCCTGATCGAGCCACTCGATCCTGGTCGAGACCGGTCCGGCGGGCGGCGTGCCGGTGCGCATCCTGGCTTTCCACTGCGCCTGGTAAGTGGCGTGGATCGCGTCGTCGCTGATGCAATACATGATCGCACTCGGCTGGAACGCGCGGGCGAGCAGTGCCGGGTCGTTGCGCGCAATCGCCTCGCCATAAGCGGCGACGGCGGCTTGCGGGGTCGCGTTGGCGGCGGCGAGCGCGGCGCCAAGGGCAAGCAACATGGCGGTCTCCGGCGTGACCGCCTTGCCCTAGCCGCGCCCGCAATCGTCCGGAATTCCGAAGATCAGACCGTGTCGTTCGCCATGGCCGAATGATCGGACATCAGTTCTTCAGCCGGTATCCCGTCCGGAAGATCCACCCGATCATGCCGAGGCACAGCACCAGGAAGCCGGCGGTCGCCGCCAGGCTGATCCAGATGTCGACATCGCCCTTGTCGAAGAAGCTCCAGCGGAAGCCACTGACGAGATAGACGACCGGGTTGAACAGGCTGAGCATGTCCCACGGATGCGGCAGGTTGCGGGTCGAGTAGAAGGCGCCGCCAAGGAAGGTCAGCGGCGTGATCAGCAAGGCGGGCACGAAATTGAGCTGCTCGAACCCCTTTGCCCAGACACCGATGATGAAGCCGAACAGGCTGAACGCGATGCTGGTGAGCAGCAGGAAGGCGATCATCGCGAACGGGTGGTGGATCGGGATCGGCACGAACAAGGCCGCGGTGCCGAGGATGATGAGGCCGAGCACGACCGACTTGGTCGCCGCCGCGCCGACATAGCCCAGCACCATTTCCATCGAGCTGATCGGCGCCGACAGCAATTCGAAGATCGTGCCGGTGAATTTGGGGAAGTAGATGCCGATCGACGCATTGCTGATCGATTGGGTCAGCAGCGACATCATGATCAGCCCGGGGACGATGAAGCTGCCATAGGCGACCCCGTCGACCTGCTTGATCTGCGACCCCAGGGCGCCGCCGAACACGACGAAATAGAGGCTGGTGGTGATCACCGGGGTGACCAGGCTTTGCCAGAGCGTGCGAAGCGCGCGGGCCATCTCGAACTTGTAGATGGCGAGGACACCATGGACGTTCATCGCGCGCCCTCCTTGACCAGGTCGACGAAGATGTCCTCGAGGCTCGACTTCGAGGTCTCGAGGTCCTTGAAGCCGATGTTCATCTCGCCGAGCTTGCGCAGCAGCGAGGGGATGCCGGTGCGTTCGGCCTGGGCATCGAACACGTAGCGCAGGGTCCTGCCCTCATTCTCGAGCTTGAGGTGCCATTCGTCGAGGTCGGCGGGCAGCTCGGTCATCGATTCGTTGAGCGCGATGTCAAGCTCGCGCTTGCCGAGCTTCTTCATCAGCGCGGCTTTCTCGTCGACGACCAGCAATTTGCCGCCCGAGATCACGCCGACGCGGTCGGCCATTTCCTCGGCCTCCTCGATATAATGCGTGGTGAGGATGATCGTCGTTCCCTTCTCGCGCAGCTTGTGGACGAGCTTCCACATGTCGCGGCGCAGCGCGACGTCGACGCCCGCGGTCGGCTCGTCGAGGAACAGGATGTCGGGTTCGTGGCTCAATGCCTTGGCGATCAGCACGCGGCGCTTCATGCCGCCCGACAGCTCCATGATCTTGGACTTGCGCTTGTCGTAGAGCGACAGGTCGCGGAGCACCTCGTCGATATGATCCGAATGCGGCGGCAGGCCGAACAGTCCGCGGCTGAACTGGCAGGTCGCGGTCACCGTTTCGAACATGTCGGTGGCGAGTTCCTGCGGCACCAGCCCGATCTGGCGCCGTGCGCGCTTGGGCTGGCGGAGCGCATCGGCGCCGCCGACGGTGATCGTGCCGGTGGACGGCGTGACGATGCCGCAGATGATGCTGATCAACGTCGTCTTGCCGGCACCGTTGGGCCCGAGCAGGGCGAAAATCTCGCCCTTGTTGATGTCGAGGTCGACGGCGTGCAGCGCGTGCACGCCCGAAGCATAGGTCTTGGAAACGCCGCGGACGCTAAGGATCGGTTCGGTCATGAGGCTCCCCTGGGTTGCGGGGAGATGGGGGCTACCGGTTCCATCCGCAACCATCTTTCGTCATGCCGGACTTGATCCGGCATCCATGTCCGCGGCGTGCCCCGGGCGGTGTCGATGGAGGCGAGAACAGGACATGGACCCCGGCTTTCGCCGGGGTGACGGGAAGGGAATCAGGCCGCCTTGTTCTTCCGCGCCGTCGCCACCGCGTCCTTCATCTGGTCGAGCGTCATCAGGCCCGAATAGACCTGGTTGCCGATGATCCAGGACGGCGTGCCTTGCTGGCCGAGCTTGGTCATCACGCCCATGTTGGTGCGGATGCCCTCGTCGACCTCGGGCGCGGCGAGCGCGGCCTTGATCTTCGCCGGATCGGCTCCCGCGGTGCGGAGCGCGGCATCCATGCTCGCGTCGCTCAGCGGGCCGCCGGCATATAGCGCGTCGTGGAGCTTGCGGTAATTGCCGCCCGTCCGCGCCACGGCCAGGCCGTAGCGCGCCGCGGTGACGCTCTCGCTGCTCAGCACCGGCCATTCGCGATAGACGATCTTCACACCGGGATCGGCGGCGACCAACTGGTCGACGATCTGCACGCTGGCGCGGCAATAGCCGCAATTATAGTCGATATATTCGACCACGGTCACATCGCCCTTGGGATTGCCCACCCAGGCGGTACCAGTCGGCATCACGATATCGGCGCGATTGTCGGCGATGGTCTTGAGCGTCTCGCGTTCGCGCAGCCGCTGCATCGCCTCGGGCAGCACTTCGGGATGTTCGAGCAGATAGTCGCGCACGATCGACCCGTTGGCCGGCTTCTGGACCAGCCAGGTCGCGCCCGCGCCGAGCAAGGCGGCGACCGCCGCGACCACGGGGAGCGCGGCGCGCGAGCTCAGGAAACCGCTCATTTCTTCTTGCGCCTCTTGTCGTCGAGTTCGTTCTGTCCGGTCATCACGATGTCCTGCGCGCGGATCCAGTCGGCGCTGTTGGGCGGCAAATTGGCGAGCGCGGCGCGCGCGCTCATCACCGCGCGCGCGGTCTGCCCGGTCAGGCTGGCCTGTTCGGCGGCGGCGAGAGATGCGCGGGCATTGTCGCCGGTCAGCTCATAGACGGTGCCGAGCTGGTACCAGCCGAACGGATTGTCGTCGTCGCGATTGGTCGCGATCCTCAACACGCGGATCGCCTCGGGATAATTCGCCCTGTCCTCGGTCGCGATCAGGGCGTGGCCGTAAGTGGTCGCGATCAGCGGGTTGTAGCGCGAATTTTCGGTCGCCGCCTTCAGGGGGGCGAGCGCGAGCGCGGGCTTGCCCGCCTCGAGCAGGATCTGGCCCCTGATCTCCAGGAAATAGGGATCGTTGGGCTCGGCCTTGATCAGCGCCAGCGTCTCGGCATCGGCCTTGTCGGGAAAGCCGGCCTGGTGCCAGGCATAAGCGCGCGCATAATGCGCGTAGAGCGACTGGTCGCTTTCGGGATATTTGTTGAGCGTCGTGGCGTAGGGCGAGACGTATCCGAACAACTTGGCCTTCACGCGCTTGAAGCGTTCCTCGAGCGCATTGTCGGGCGGGTTGTTCCAGGCCGGCGACGCCTTGAGGTCTGCCATCAGCGTATTGACCCGCTCGTTCGACAGCGGGTGGGTCTGGGCGTACGGATCGATGTTCGCCAGGCCGTAGCGATATTCCTCATTGGCCAGCTTCTTGAAGAAGCTGATCATGCCCTTGCCGCTGATATTGGCTTCGCGCAGGAACTTGGCGCCGGTGGCGTCCGCGGTCGCTTCCTGGACGCGGGTGAAGGCGAGGAACTTGCCCATCGCGGCCTGCTGGCCGGCGGCCATGATGCCGGCACCGGCATCGCCCGCGCCCGCCGCCATCGCCGCGATGCCGAGGACGAGGCTCAGCAGCGAGATGCCCAGCGCCGGCTTGACCCCGGCATCGGCCAGCACGACGTGGCCGTCGGCGATATGGCCGAGCTCATGGGCGATCACGCCCTGGACCTCATTGGCATTGTCCGCCGCCGAGATCAGTCCCGAATGGATGTAGACGATCTGTCCGCCCGCGACGAAGGCGTTGATCGAATCGTCCTGGATCAGCACGACCTTGACGTTGGCCGGGGACAGGCCGGCGGCGATGATCATCTGCCGCGACATGTCGTTGAACAGCGACTCGGTCTCGGCATCGCGCAGAATGCCCTGCGCCAAAGCCGGCTGCACCCACAGCAGGGCGAACACCGAAAGGAGCGCGATCAATCGCCTCATGAGCTTTTCCCCTGATGCCCCGGCTGCAGCGATGCTGCCGGTCCCTGCGCCCAAGCGGGTGAACCGCCCATGAAGCGCAGGGACCGGCGCATCGTCACGCGCCGAAGGTGCGCTGCCACCAGCCGCGGCGCGGTTCGCCATCGGGACCGTCGCCGGCAGCGTCGTCGGCCGGCGCCGCGCCATCGGCATCGGCCGCGACCGGCGTTTCGTCGGCATCGTTCGCCGCCGCGGGGGCGGGGGCAGGAGCCTCGGCCTCGGTCTTCTTCTTGCGCGTGCGCCTGGGCTTGGCCGGCGCCTCTTCGGCCACCGGCTCGGCGACTTCGACAGGCTCGGGCGCCGGCGCTTCTTCAACGACCGGCGCGGCAGCCTTCTTGCGCGAGCGCTTGGGCTTGGCCTGCGGGACTTCCTCGGCGACCTCGGCCACCGGCTCGGCCGGCGCTTCGACCGCAGGCGCAGCCTCGGCTTCGGCAGCCGCGCGCGCCTTGGGACGGCGACGCGAGCGCTTGGGCGCTTCGGCCTCGGGTGCGGCATCGGGCTCGACCGCGACGGGCACGTCCGGATTGGCGTGGGTGGCGATGACCGCGCCGGCGTCGGCTGCATCGGCCTCGGCGTCTTCGGCAGTCACCTCGACCGCTCCCTCGCCGGCACCTTCGCGGCGACCGCCGCGACGGCCGCGTCGACGGCGACGGCCACGCGTTTCGCCTTCAGGCGCCGCGTCGACCTCGACCGCATCCTCGTCGGATTCGGACGCGGCATCCTCGGCCGACTGCTCGACGCCTTCGTCGGCAGCTTCCTCGGCGCCTTCCTCACCCTCGGGGCGACCGCGGCCGCGACGGCCGCGACGGCGGCGGCGGCGCTTGCCGCGGCCTTCGCCTTCGTCGTCCGACCGTTCGCGGCGCTCACCGCGCTGCGGACGATCCTCGGCCTCTTCCTCTTCCTCCTCGTCGATCTCTTCCTCGACGAAATCCTCTTCCTCTTCGTATTCGATCAGCGCTTCGAACTTGGGCGCATAGGCGGGCGGCGGACCGCTCGCCTCGACCGTCATGCGCGAGCCCTCGGGCTCGCCGTCCGACAGGATGACGACCTGGACGCCGTAGCGATCCTCGATCTCGGCAATGTCGGCGCGCTTGCGGTTGAGCACGTAGAAAGCGGCTTCCTGGCTGGCGCGCAGCGTGATCTGCGAGCCGCGGCCGCGCGCGGCCTCGTCCTCGATCATGCGCAGCGCCGACAGGCCTGCCGACGAAGCGGTGCGAACCAGCCCGGTGCCTTCGCAATGCGGGCATTGCCGGGTCGAGGCTTCGAGCACGCCGGTGCGCAGGCGCTGGCGGCTCATCTCCATCAGGCCGAAGCTCGAGATGCGCCCGACCTGGATGCGGGCGCGATCGTTCTTCAGCGCCTCCTTCATCGCCTTCTCGACCTT
>OUNM010598538.1_pt1 | contig 42299 bp, 34 predicted proteins | sample 1769961 | NCBI WGS metagenome assembly OUNM01 (sample SAMEA3914820, study PRJEB12502) | metagenome | biome: forest; material: soil | place: USA | collected 2012-03-12 | depth 0.3 m | reverse complement strand
CCCGTTTTTGTTTCCTCAGGCAAAACAGCAAGCGTAACAGTAAGCGACACAGGTCGATACATTGTCCGAGTAGCAGACGGGGATACCACGAAAAGTACCTGTTACATGACCTTGGCCACTCCTGCCAAAGTCACCTATTCTTGCGTACCGCCTACCAGCGTCACCCTTGGAAACGCTTCGCTAATCAAAGGTGATTCCGTGTTATTGACTGCCGTAGTCACGCCTGCCACATCGGGACTCATCTACAATTGGTACAAATTGTCCGGAAATGGAAGTATGGCGAGACTTCTATTGTCCCGAATAGATAAATCATCCCTAAAAGTGGGGGATACGGGACGATATGTGGTGCGCGTGGCAAGTTTAGACACTTCGAAAACCTCTTGTTACAAAGTTTCGGGCACAGCGAGAGTAACCTATGGTTGCGTTGCCCCTGATACCGTGACAGTGAAGGATACAGTTTTGGCAGCAGGTGGAAGTACGGTACTCATTGCGGTGGTAAATCCGGCCATTTCAGGAGCTACCTACAATTGGTACAAATTGCCCAATACGACTACTCCTCTTCAAGCATCAGGAATTGATAAAAGCAGATTGACTGTGACAGATACAGGGCGGTATACCGTCACTGTCTTGGTAGCGAATTCCCCGTCTTGTTCCAAAGCCTCAAATACGGCGAGGGTACGTTTCCTTTGTGAAAAATCTGTCATTCAGGCCTATGCCGATGGCAAACTGCTTTCTTCCCCATATCAGGTGAAATTTTGTGAGGATCAGACAGTAAAATTGACTTTTGCACCTCAAAAGTATGATTTCGAGTATGATTTAAGGGGAACGCAAGGCGTGCTATTGAACAGCGTATCCGTAAAAGCGGGAGACTCTGCCAAGGTCGTATTAAATAGCGCCAATGGGAGCACTTCTCCCTACTATCTGAATGTGTATGCGGATCCCGGGAATCAAAATCATAAATACTGTTGGTCTTCCAGCGATTCATTGGCAGTGCCATTGACAGTGACAGTTACTCCCTTGCCAACTGCCGCTATTATCTCCCCAGATCTGAGTTATTGCACAAATGAGGGCGGAGTGACGCTCACAGCTCAATCTGTCACAGGAGCGATTTACCAATGGTACAAAGGGACATTGACAAAGAGAGGAAACGACAATGTTCTTTCCAATGCGGATTCGGGTGTTTATACAGTAAAAGTCAGTGTAGGAAATTGTTCCGTGATCTCGGCTCCTGTTACGGTGGTTCAAAAAGAACAACCTCATGCGGAGATCGACACGGTGGCATCGAAACTAGCTTATTGCATTGGCAGCGCAGGAAGTTTGGCAGCCAAAGACGCAGGAAGTACCGCTTCCTACACCTGGCGATTGAACGGCGTGGCACAGTCCAATGGAAATTCGACTTCGGCCACATTTTCCCCTGCTTCTGAAGGAGTTTGGGACGTGATTGTCACCCAGGGAGGTTGCGCGGATACCTCCACTTCGGATTCAGTAAAAGAGGTATTGGCTATTCAGACTGCCATCCAAATAGGAGGCGATACGGTGGCGTGTGTTGGAAGTCTTGTCAACGTATATATCGTAGATAAAACTCCCGGCACAGTGCAATGGTACCAAGACGGAGTGCCTCAACCTACCGCCGATAATACGCTTTCATTCACATTTTCAAACGAAACGACTATCAAGGCGGTGTTGACTACCCAAGAATCGTGTGCTACGCCCAAAGAGGCAAAAGATTCCCTCACTGTAAAACTGAATACGGTGGCCGCCGGGTTTAAGATCCAGGCCCAAGAATCCCTGCCTATCTGCGAAGGGCTTCCCGTACATTTTACGGCGCATCGGCTTACGGGAGTAATTTCTTCTCGTTATCAATGGTACATCAATACAGCTGTCCAACCTTCTACAGACAGCACGTTCCAAAGTGCCGGATTGAAAAATGGGGATGTGGTGCGTGTGATGTCCACAGATGCTTGTTCGCCCTCCGTTTCTATCACGGACAGCCTTCCTATCTCGTTGACTCCTACAGAAGTACCCTCTGTGTCGTTGCAGCCTGCTGCAAGTCCAGTTTGTGCAGGACAAACAGTAAAATTCGAGACTGCGGCCGTCAAAGGAGAAGGACAAAACCCGCTTTATATTTGGATAATGAACGACCTGCCTGTTGATACGACGACATCGGGCACGTTTTCAACCACTCTTACCTCTGCATCCACTGTCTATGTGGAACTCCTAAGCGGATCTTCGTGTGCGAGTACGCCAAGTGCTATTTCGAACATTCTTTCGCTTGATGTAAGTACAGGTGTGAAACCTTCCGTCACGATCGATATGAGCAGGCCAAGTCTTTGTCCTTCATACCGATTGGCTCGTTTTTTCGTCACCGGACTCAACGGTATAGGAGCTGATTCGGTATTTCAATGGTATAAAAACGGACAGCCAGTTACAGGAGCGACAACATCCAGTTATACCAGCTCATTTGCAACCGGAGATCAAATTTGGGTAGTGATGACCAGTGATTTGGCATGCCGTACGCAAGATACTGCCGTATCCAATACCTTGGTTTTTTCTCCTCAAGATCCTTTCAAAGTTTCGATAGCAGGAAATAATGGAGGCATTTTCTCGGATGGCATTTGTAAAGGAAATCCTCAAACTTTCCAAGCCTCCACGACAGTAGATGGAGGGCTTTTCAAATGGTATGTGCAAGGCACGGAACAACCAGGACAAAATGAGGATGTTTTCGCGTCTTCCACATTAAATGACGGCGATAAAGTGAAAGTGACGGTCTCTCTTCCTACATGCCCAAGTGCCGACATGGCCCAAGATGAAACAGCCGTCTCTGTAAGTACAAAACCACAACAAGGTTTCGTATCCGGAGCATCCCCCATCATTTTCTGTCAAGGAAAAGATACGGTACTGTATCCGAACGAAAACAATGCCAACTACGCCTATAGCTGGCTACAGGATGGAACCCCCATTTCATCTGGGCAAAATAGTCCGGTGATTAGCACCTCGGGCACTTATTCGCTTGTCATCACCAATGGTGCGTGCAGCGATACCAGTGACGCCACCGTAGCCACGATAGGGGCAGCTGTTAGAATCGATCCACAAGTGACGGAATTTTCCCCCGGCGACGCAGTGAAGTTATCCGCGACAGGAGGAACGGATGGCAGTTATTCTTGGACTCCGAGTGATCTTATTCCATCGACGCAATCTGTGATTACCTTCTTCCCTGTGGAGACTATGAAAGTCTGGGTGACGGTCATGACCGCGCAAGGATGCAAAGCATCGGATACCGCATGGGTGAAGAAGGTAGACAAATTGTTCGTCCCCAATGCCATTACACCTGAAACCGGCGACCAAAATGCTTTTTGGAATATCAAAGGGGCAGAAGCCTATCCTGAATTGGATGTAAAAGTATACAACCGATGGGGGAGCTTGGTGCACGAACAGAAAGGGTATGCGACTTCTTGGGACGGCACATTGAATGGGAAAGCCTTACCGACGGGAACCTATTATTATGTCCTGAAAGATAAAAAATTCGATAAGCCGAGGGTAGGGGATTTGACAATTGTCCGATAGATGCCCTATTCCCATATTTTTTGGGGAAAAATGGGATTTCTCGCTTTTTGTGGAGAACGAAGCAACCATAATTTTCGTAGTTTACGGAACATTCAGAACGGCACTTCCTAGTTGGATGGAAGCGGTCCGTGTTTTTGATGATGTGTCCCTTTTTATCGGATCATTGCTATGACGAACCTTTATTTTCAGCGTTTTATTCCCAAGAGGTCGGAATATATTTCCTTTTTCACCTTGTTGTCGGCGACTTTTTTCATGTGGGGGTTTCTTACGTGCAACAATACCATTCTCATCCCACATGTGATGAATATTTTCCAATTGAGCTTTTTACAGGCCCAAATGCTTAATTTTTCTTTTTTTGGAACCTATTTGATCATGTCGGCTCCTATGGGGAAATTGGTCAACAAAATCGGATATAAGAATAGCATGATCGTTGGGCTGATCATCGCAGGATATGCCTGTACACTTTTCGGGCCAGCCTCTACCATCCGTTCGTACAGTCTTTTCCTGTTGGCCATGGTTGTGATGGCATCCGGGATTACCTTGTTGCAAGTGGCGGCAAACCCCTATGTTGTCCTACTGTCGGATTATACGCAATCTGCTTCTAAACTTACCCTTAAGCAGGGATTTAACGCCCTTGGCACCACATTGGCGCCCATATTGGGGAGTTTTGTTTTTTATTTTATGAGCTTTACTGCAGAGGAAATGTCCTTGATGAGTCCGGCCGATTATCGGAAGGCAGAAGCAGAAATTGTGCAGATTCCCTATCTGGGGCTGGCTGCTATTATGTTTATGTTGGCTTTTGCCATGTTTTTTTCCAAAATCCCCAATTTGGAAACCCACCAAGCAGAGCCTGAAGTCAAAAAAGGAAAGGGTACATTGAAGTATGTCCTGCAGATCCCCCATCTATATCTAGGGGTTATCGCGATCTTTCTCTATGTAGGGGCCGAGGTAGGGATTGGGACTTTCCTAGTGAACGTGCTTGTTTCTCCTACATTGGGAGGAGAGGATTTTTATGAAGCTCCCCAATACGTTACCTTGTATTGGGCAGGAGCCATGGTAGGCAGGTTTGTGGGGTATTTTTTCCTTCCAAAAATTGAAACAGGGAAAGCAGTGGCCATCGCGGCCATCATTTCTGCATTGCTTGTTTTGTGTTTCATATATGGTTCCGGGATGTTTGCCGTAAGTCTGCTCATTTCGGTCGGCCTGTTCAATTCCATTCTTTTTCCTTGCATTTTTACGTTGGGAGTGGAACGTTTGGGGAAGTTCTCGGAAGAAGGTTCCTCGCTTTTGGTGATGGGAATAGCAGGGGGGGCGATTATCCCCTTGATGATGGGCGCCTTGATCAATGAAATAGGCCTTCAAAAAATCTTCTTTATCCCCTTGTTGTGCTATGTCGTGATCATATTTTATGGATTGGCAGGAAGTAGGATAAACAAAGAATAAGGAAAATGAGATGGCTGCCCAGGCGAAAGTAAACCAATATATTTCATTGATTTTCCTCATCCTATTGGGAGGGATGATCCTTTGGGGATTGCTGCCTTTTCTCCCTTCCTTTTTAGGTGCCATTGTCCTCTATTTTTTGATGAAGCCTGTCATGTTATGGGGAAGTATCAAGTGGTCTATTTCACAGAAAATAGTCTCGGCCTTCCTTCTTTTTTGTTCTTTTCTGTTGGTCTTGTTGCCTACGGTATTGATCGTCTATTCCTTGGCAAATAAAGCAAGCGAATACTTGGAGCATCCTGAAACGGTATGGGACCAAATCATGATTCTGGAACGGTATCTTTCTAAAAAACTCAAATTGGACCTTTTTTCCGACCATAATCTGGAGGTGGTAAGAGAGAAAATGACAGCCTATTTGTCGGAGTTTTTAAGCCAGACCATGAGTCTCTTGGCAAACATCGGGATGATGTATTTTTTGCTTTATTTCATGTTGGCCTATTCCAAAGAGATGGAGCGGCAAATACTGAAAATTTTGCCTTATGACGAAGAAAAAGCCTTACGTTTAAAAGCAGAACTCCAAGGCCATATCTATTCGAATGTGATCGTTTCGCCTTTGTTGGCCCTGCTTCAGGGTATTTTTGCTTCCTTGGTCTTTTGGATGTTCGGTCTTCAGGAGCCCTTCTTTTGGGGAATAATCTGCGGCATATTTTCTTTTATCCCGTTTGTGGGAAGTGCGCTCATCTGGGGCCCTGCCGGGATTTATTTGTTGATAAATGGAAATACGCTCCAAGGGGTAGGGATCCTGCTTTGCGGATTGTTGCTTATTTCAAATGTCGACAACGTATTCCGTTTCGTGTTGCAGAAACAGTTTGCCGACGTCCACCCGATTATTACGGTCCTTGGAGTTGTGATTGGATTGTACTGGTTCGGATTCACCGGGATTATTTTTGGACCCGTCCTGATATCTTTCTTTTTGATTTTATTAAAAAGTTACCGTTTGGAGTATATATTGCCAAAGTAATGGTCGTTTTTGTTCATGATATGCTTGGTATAGGATCTAATAAGAGTTTAGTTGGCAAGTGGGGCATCCTAAAAACCGCAGTCTTTCTTTCTCTTTTTTCTTTGATGGGATGTGGAGGGTATTCCTTCACGGGCGCCTCGATTTCCCCCGATGTCAAAACGATTTCCATTCAAAATTTCCTAAACGAGACAGGTTTGGGGCCCACTCGGCTGAGCCAAAATTTTACCGAGAAATTGAAGGAATATTTTTTGCAGAACTCAAACCTTAAATTGGTAAAAGCGGACGGTGATTTACAATTGGACGGATCCATCACAGGATATGCGATCGGCCCAGTGGGTGCTCAAAGTGCCGGGACTGTCCAACAGGGGCAACAAAATAGGCTCCTTATCACAGTGAAAGTAAGGTTCGCGAATACCAAAGACGAAAGTCAGGATTATGCCAAAGATTTCTCTTTCTACGATGATTTTCCTGTGAGCCAGTCGATCAGTTCAGCAGAAAATCAAAAGGTCGAAACGATTACCGATCAAATTGTACTCGATATTTTTAATGCTTCGGTGGCAAACTGGTGATTTATTTCTAAATTGAATCATGGATAAGGCCACGTTCGATAAGCTTGTCACCTCCCAAACGAATATAAGCTCCAAAGAAGCGTCACAATTGGAGGAGCTGTTATCTAGTTTTCCGTATTGCCAAACCGCCCATTTGTTGTTGGCAAAGGAAAGCCACGATAAAAATTCGATGTTGTTTCCCCAAAAATTGAAAAGAGCGGCCGCGTATGCCTTAGACCGCAAGGTATTGCATGGGATTATCCATAAGCAGGAGGGGCGTCAGAAATTGGAAAATAAAATCCCAGAAGCGGAAATACAAAAAAAAACGGCATTTGAATCGACTGTAAAACTCAATAACCCTCAGAATTTCACGCTTTTAAAAGAATTAGAAGACAATTTGAGGTTGTTGAGAGAACAAAAAAACGCGTATGCTCCTCTTTTAAAGGAAGTAACAGAGGAACAAACCTCGGAAATGCCCAGCCCGGTTTCTCCCATAGAGGAAGTAGAGGACGTAAAATTGTCCGACAAGAACATCGAGAGACACATTCCTTTTGAAAATAGGTCGTCACTTTTCATTGAAGAAACCCAAATGGGGGAAGAGTTGACAGCCGATACATCTGTAGGCAAAAGTGAAGTGGACTTATTGCTTTCCTATTTGCATGCAGATAAGCCAACAATGTCGATTCCTGATCTGAACCAAGGTGAAATAATTAAAAAATTTATCGAAAGCGACCCCAAAATAAGCAGGCCCGTCACGTTTCACCAAGATAAGCATATGGCGGATCTCTCTGTTTCGAGTGCAGAACTAAAAATAGAACTTGTGACAGAAAATTACGCGCAGATTTTGGTGAAGCAGGACAAGTTAGAGAAAGCAAAAGAGATATATACCAAATTGATGTTGAAATATCCGGACAAAAGTGCTTACTTTGCGGCCAAAATCACCGAATTAGATTCCAAATAATGTTTACAGCCGCGTTAATCCTTATTCTCGTCCTTGCCGTATTGCTTATCTTGATTGTGTTGATCCAAAATTCGAAAGGCGGGCTCAGTCCGACCATGGGGTCCGCTTCAAGTCAATTGATCGGTGTAAAAAGAACGACAGATTTATTGGAAAAAATCACCTGGGGTTTGGCCGTTTCGATTATGGCTTTATGTTTGGCGACCAACTTTTTGCTTGAAAGACCCGGTACGGGAGAAGAATCGGACGTAAGTACAGTAAACATGGAAAGGGCACAAGAAGGAGGAGCTCCCGCGCAACAACCTGCCGCTCCTGCTCCTACCTCCCCATCGAAAGCTGATTCCGCTGCAGAATAGAGGGCTTCTTTTTGCCCGAATGAGACCGAATTACAAGAATTGAGATCAGATAGAAAGGCATCATCGGTATTTTATACCGTACCAATGTGCCAAAATTCGATGTGGATATTCCTACCGCGAAAGCAAAAGTAAGGGAAAATACCAACGAAGAGGCAATGATAGGGTGCGAGGCGATGATTGAAAAGGTCTTTTTTATCCCAGCTTTAAAAAGCATGTTCAAGGTGATGTAGAGAAAGAAAAGGCTTTCCAAAGAAGACAATAGCATTACGACATTTTTAGATTCCCATAAATAAGGCCTGAAAAGCGTGACATTCACCGCGGCTGGAAATTTTTTCAACATACCCAAAGGAGTAAATTCGATCTGGCCTAAATTGTATCCAGATCCCTTTTCCATCCTGCTCACTTGTGATAACCAATAAGAAGTTGTTTCTGCCGTTTTGGTCAATTTTGTCATGCTGTATTTGTCGTCTTCTTTTGAAATGTAGTCGGCTGCAAAAAAACCCGAAACGCACCCGATCAAGATCATAATCGGCCTGATCAATATCCGGGTCATCCTGGATTTTATTTTGTCGTTGTATACCATGAACATCCACAGGGCAGCGGCAGGGATAAAGCAGAGGATGATATAGATTTTGATAGTTTTTATGACCCAAAAGCTGACAAGGAAAATGAACAGAGTAGTTTTAGAGGCCTTCCTTTCGATAAAAATAGTATGGAAGGAGTTGAAAAAAAGCCCTAAACAGCCAAATGTGATCGAATCTTTCATCAAACCCGAACCCCAAAAAATGACGGAAGGGAGCAGGAAACAGGCCATCACGATTTGTTTTCGGAGCGCTGGATAAATACGGTGAAAAGTAAGGAACATTTTCCACACGCCAATGAAACTGATAAGCGCAAAAAACATGGCATTGACGATGTAGGTATGGAATGTAAATAAACCTATGAAACCCGATATACGGATCACGAAATACGAGCTCGCATCACAGAAGTAGAGCATGCCTTGCGCATAAGAAGAATATTCGTGGTCATAGGCACAATTTGGGCCAAATATGAGCCATAGGCCAGCCGATGGATTTTCCAAAAACGCTTTCCATATATAACTGCTCCCGTAGGTGAAATAGCTAAACGTATCTCCGCCTTTGTAATAAAATTGGTAAATAAGGCCGAGTGCGATGGCCCCAAATAATTTCAACGAAAGCGCTGGAATAAAATAACTGCGCAGCGCCTTGTCTTTGCATACGCTGTTCCGGACGGAATAGGCGATGAAGTAAATGAGAATAAGGTAAATAGGTCCAATAAAGAGATCTTTATATCCCATGTTTTGTTGAAAGCAAATCTTCTAAGATCCCTAATGACTTAATGGAAAAAGTGCCCAAGTGTTCCATATAGTAATGTAAAATCCACTTAATGAGCTTGGATCTCTCCTCTCTGGAAAACCCCATCTTCTGGTAATGCCCTGCTGCCTGCTGCAAGAGCACGTCCAACGGAACATCCACCGGATATTCGGGCGACTCTTTCGGGACAAAGTTGCGAAAAGATTTCAAAGAGAGGCCAAGAATTTCGGCATACTGATAGAGGAAGTAGAGGTGTACATCCTGTAGTCCTTCATCGGTGGCTTCGATGAGGTGGGCGGTATATTCCAAAAGAGCAAAAAGTCTGCTGTCTTCTTCTTTTTCCTTTAAGGTACGGAGCACCGTTTCCGAAATAAAAAGTGCCAATGTGCATTTTATGATGTGAAGGGAAATTCCTGCCGGACTTAACAGCAAAGAAAAATCGGCACCTCGAAATAGACTTGCATTTTCTTTATAATACAGTAAAAACTCTATCCGTGAAAGTGGCTGGAAATAGGCCATGCTCACTTTGGCCCTTTTTGTTCGCACTCCGTTGACAAGGATCGATACCAATCCGTGTTCTTTGGTATAGACTTTGCAAATCAGCGAGCTTTCTTTGTATTTAAAAGAATCCAGTACAATGCCTTGAACTTTCTCTTGCATCAGTCAAGAACAGCGATTTTGGTGACGACAGCTTGAGTGCCATCGTCTTTGGAAGAAAAAATCAAGTAGACACCCGGTTGGGCCCTTCTTCCTGTATAATCTTTCACGTTCCAGGAAGCCAAGGTGCCTTGTGCTTTCGTTTGATAAATCAGTTGCCCTGAGATGTCCGTTATTTTTACTACGGCATTGTTGGCAAGGCCAGAAATGCCCACGCTACCTGTAAAATCGTGTGTGACCGGGTTAGGGTAGGCAAATGCCGCAGAACCATTGCTTTCATCGCTTCCCGAGGTACCGTCGCTCTGGTAGGAAATCACACCTTTGTCCGTGGAAAAAAATACCTCCCCGGTTTTGTTATCAATTTCGATATCCAAGATAACGTCAGAAGGCAGGGGGCTATTTGTGTGATCGAAATGTAAGACCATAGAGGTGCCGTCACTGCTGAAAAGCCAGGCTCCAGAGTTGTTGGTTCCCACCCATTTGCGGTTTCCTCCATCTATTTCTATGGCATTTATTTGGATTCCGGAAAGCAGGGCTCTATTTTCATAGACAGGCAATGAAGCGGCGACTGCTGTTCGTTGGAACACTTGCATAGGGTCCGAAAAATAACAAATGCCGTTTTCCGTCCCTATCCAAATGGCACCATCCAAGTCTTCCGTCAAATCGTATACTTTCGTCCCGCAAATTTCATTGATGCTGTATTTCTCATAATGGAGGTAACGGGGCATGGAGGCAACACTCTCGTTGAAAGCCATGAGTCCGACATAGCGGCTCGTGATCCATTTTGTGTTGTGTTTGTCGACAAGGATTTTTTGAGGCCAATGCACATTATTGTTTGAAGTAAAATCCGTACTTCCCCAAGGATCTGTACCGGTCCATTTGAAAACCTGCCAAGTAGAATCCAGAGAATAACTGAATACGACACCAGGGGTTAGGCTGTTAAAATTGTCCTGCTGATTCAGGACCCAGACTTTTCCCGCATTGTCTACTGCAACATCCAGGACGCGGCAATAATTGCCATTTCCCGAAGGGTTGGGATAGTCTGTATAACAATCGTCAAACAAATTGCACGTGTTCAGGGGACATCCTGGCGTTTTATTGTTGAATAGTTTGAATGTATTTTTTTGATCCCACTCCATCAGCCCCCAGCCATAGGATGGAAAATATACTTTCTTGTTAATCGGATTATAGGCACAGGAAACAACATCCTGCCAAACAGGAGTATTGCCTAGGCTATTCGAATAATTTTGCCATAGTCCGTCTTGAAAAATAGAAAAAGCGCCCGGCTTGCTCAACATTACATAGCCATTGCTATATCCACCTGCAGTCATGACAATTTTGTCTTCAAAACTATTCAGGCTGAAAGCACCAGTTTGGGAAGGGCCATTAAGGCGGATGGGACTAAAACCGAGACCTCCCTTGTTTGACATCAAGCCAAGGGTATTGTCTGCCACCCAGATGTCATTTTGGGAAGTTTGGATCAAGTCCATAGGTTGGGGCAAATTTTGGCTGCTGTCCAATACGGCGATGGCATCTTGGTCGTAATAATAAATGGCGTTTGGGGTTAAAAACCATAATTTATTGTTGGATACTACCAGGTTGGAAAAATTCTGGCTGGAAATAATCTGCGCAATAGAAGGTGTCTGCCAAGAACCGTTATTGTATTCTATAAAATAATAGGGTCTTGCGGCATATACTTTTCCATTATAGGCCGCAAGATAAAGAATCGGGTCCGTCAGATAAGGAGGATAAAGTTGTGTCCAGTTCCGGTAATCCAATTTGTTTGCAGAAGGATTGTTCCAAGCCTTGAAAAGACCGGTGGAGGTGGCCACATAAAGGCTGTCATTCGAAATAGTGCTGGAGAAGACCTGGATTTGATTGCTCGCGGAAGTGAAGTTGCTATAAACCTCTGTTACCTCTCTTTTCTGCAAATTGTAGACCACTAAGCCAAAATCTGTGGAAATAAAAACATGTACTCCGCTGAAATACAAATGGTTGATTTGCTTGCTGCCCGATACTTTGGCGTTTAAAATATCGTTTACCGTGTAAATGGTGTTGTCTGTTATAAGGTCTATCTGGCTATTTGAATAAGCGAGGACCAAGGTCTGCGTTTCATTGCTGTAGCCTAGCTCAGCAATATTTGGCTGCGAGAGGCCGTCTATTTTGGATAATTTTTTTGTGCTTTTGCTTACCGTGTCGTAAGAGAACAAAGAATTAGGGTCCCCTGAGTAGATTTTTGTTCCCGCCATGGCAATCGTGGTGCTCGAATTGTAAGGAAGGTGACTCCTCCAAGAGCCGATAGGAAGCCGTTGGCCGGAGGCAGCATAAAAGAGACCTAAAAAACCGAGAAAAAAGGAAGCGAATCGAAAGAGCATGCAGGGTAGGTTTTTTAAATTGCTGTTTTAAAGGTTGACTGTTCCATTATTAAAAACAGTCTTCGAAATGTTCGATCTGTACATCCCCATTCATATCAACGATGGCGATAATGTCGAATCGTATGTTTCCTTGCCAGTTTTTTTCTAAAATATATTCTTCGGCTGCGAAAATAATCCTTTTTTGTTTGGGAAGGATGACAAAGCTTTCAGGAAATCCAAAATGAAGCGATGACCGTAATTTTACTTCCACGAAAACGAGCAGGGTGTCTTTCTGTACGATAAGGTCGATTTCCGCTTTGCCATTCCGATAGTTCGCCTGGACAAGCGTATACCCTTTGCCCTCGAGATAACGGAGCGCAATTGATTCTCCTTCTTTTCCTCGGGAGGTGGTTGTTTTAACGGACCGTCCTTTGCTCAATCCTTTTTTCGTAATTCTTTCCCTCAAAAATGCGGTGCACGAAGATGCCTGGCGTATGTATTTGATTTGGATCAAGCTCTCCCGCGGGGACAAGCTCCTCTACTTCTGCGATGGTGACAGCAGCGGCGGTGGCCATGATCGGATTAAAATTCCGGGCAGTGCCCTTGAACAGCAAGTTTCCCGCTGTATCTCCTTTCCATGCTTTTATGAAGGCAAAATCCGCCCTCAACCAATTTTCCAACAAATACGTTTTTCCGTTAAATTGTCTTTGTTCTTTTCCGTCAGCCACTTCTGTCCCTACTCCGGCCGGTGTAAAAAAAGCAGGTATCCCGGCACCTCCTGCCCTGATCCTTTCGGCCAGGGTACCTTGCGGCACCAGTTCTACTTCCAGTTCACCAGAAAGCAATTGCCGTTCAAATTCTTCGTTTTCTCCTACATAAGAGGCGATCATTTTCCGGATCTGCCTTTTTTGCAATAATAGGCCAAGGCCAAAATTGCTTACCCCCGCATTGTTTGAAATGCACAAAAGGTCTTTCGGCCCTTTTTTTAATAGGGCAGCAATGGCATTTTCCGGGATCCCACATAGGCCGAAACCGCCAAGCATGAGGGTCGCGCCATCCTGTACATCGTGCACTGCTTCATCCGCATTTTGAATGACCTTGTTTCCCATAACATGTTTTTAATGAAGTATTAAAGAAGCGGTTTGTTTGTCCATTACCAGTTGCGATTTCAACGCCTCCAGCGACGGAAACTTTTGTTCTTCTCTGAGATAATGTACGAAATCTACCGAAATAGTTGTTCCATACAGGTCGGAGGAAAAATCAAAAAGATGGACTTCCAAAGACAGCGTCTGACCCTCTACAGTGGGGCGGTAGCCGATGTTCATCATGCCCTTATACTGCGCTTCTCCGACCCTCACAAGGACCGCATATACCCCCTGTTTGGGGATCAGTTTTTGCGCGAATGGAACGACTAGGTTTGCCGTGGGAAATTGGAGTGTCCTGCCTAATTTTTTTCCTTCTACTACCACGCCAGAGAGGCTATAATTCCTTCCCAACAGTGTTTTTGCTGCTTCTGGGACCCCATCTTCCAAATATTTTCGTATAAGGGAAGAGCTTATGGCCAAGTGATCGATTTCTTGACGTGGGATTTCTTGTACTTGGTAACCAAAACGGGGAGCCAACTGGATAAGGTAATGCAGGTCTCCTTCTCGGTTCCTCCCAAAATGATGGTCATAACCAAGCAATATTTTTTTTACCCCGATTTTTTCGATCAGGATATGTGCGATGAAATCGAATGCTTGGATCTCTGCGAAAGCCTGATCAAAAGGGACGATCAGCAGATGCTCTATGCCCAAGGCTTTCAAAAGGAGCACTTTCTCCTCCATACTTGTCAGAAATCGCATATTCGAATCCCCTGTCAAAACCTGTCTCGGATGTGGCCAAAAAGTCATGACCATGGGAGTGAGCCCTTTTTCTTTTTCCTGCACAAGCGTACGGAAGATTTGGGCATGCCCAAGATGCACTCCGTCAAAATTGCCGATCGTAATGGCTGCATTTCCCAAAAAAGGGGTCTGTTCGAGACTACGATATACCTGCATGCAGCGTGCTCTTTACATGTTGGACAAAATTGCCTACGTCATAGGCATTCTCGACTCGTAAATTCCCAATTTTGGTCCGTCTCAAAGCAGAAAGATAAGCGCCTACGCCAAGTCGATGGCCAATGTCACGCACCAAGCTCCTGACATACGTACCTTTGGAGCAAGTCATTAAAAATACGATTTCCGGAAGCTCCATTTTTAAAATTTCGATGGAAAAAATAGTGACTGCCCTGGGTTCTATCACCACATTGTTTTCTTTGCCTTTCCTGGCCAATTTGTAAAGCCTTTCGCCCCCCACTTTAATAGCAGAAAAAGCGGGGGGGATTTGTTGTATTTCCCCAATAAAACTCTTGATGGCCTCCTCAATTTCCTGTTGATGGAGATGCGAGATATCCGATTCGGAATCGAACGCCGTTTCCAGGTCATAGGAAGGGGTCGTCTTGCCGAGTTGCATGGTGACAAGGTACTCTTTTTCCTCCGCTTGGATATGGTCGATCGTTTTGGTCTTTTTTCCGGTGCAAATGACCAATAGGCCAGTAGCCAAAGGGTCAAGCGTGCCGGCGTGGCCTACTTTTTTGCATCGTATGGTATTCCGTACCTTGGCCACGACATCAAAAGAAGTCCATGTCAAGGGTTTGTCGAAAAGAAGTACTTCTCCTTCTTCGAATTGGAAAGGCGGGTAGTGGGTAGTGGTCAAATCAAATAAAGTAGGATGCAAAATTAAGGTCTTCACAGATAAAATGCCAATAATAGGGCAGGATACTCGGGGACGCGATCCTTGGTACAGTTTTTTGAGGCGTTAAACCAATTATAAAAAACATATGAACTTGAAACGTATATTTGGAGCCATCCTGACCAGTTTGGGGGTCATGATCCTTTTATATGGTGGATATGCTTTTTTGGCGAATTCTGGTGCAATCGTCTGGAAGTCCATCATTGTAGCAGTGGTATTGGGCACTATCTTTTTTGGTGCCGGGATCGGATTGGTAAAGGGAACGCAAGACAATTAGAGGCTGCATCGGCCACGGAAAGCTTAGCGCACTTCTACGCCTTTTCCTTTTAGGAAGTGTTTTAGCGTGGGAATTTCTATTTCCTTGAAATGGAAAATACTGGCTGCCAGGCCTGCATCCGCCTTTCCTGTAGTGAACACATCGACGAAATCCTCCATTTGGCCGGCTCCGCCTGAGGCGATGACAGGAATATGTGCACGGGAGGATATCAAGGCGGTAAGTTCACACGCAAATCCTTGTTTGCACCCGTCATGGTCCATGGAAGTAAGGAGCAATTCGCCGGATCCCCTTTCTTCCGCCTCTTTGGCCCAATCGATTGTATTTAATGAGGTGGGAGTCCTTCCTCCGTGCGTGTGTACATAGGGGATACCGTTCACGTCTTTCGTATCAATGGCGACCACGATGCATTGGCTGCCAAAAGCCAAGGAAAGCCGGTCGATCAATGTAGGATCTTTTACGGCCGAGGAATTAATGGAAATCTTGTCAGCCCCGGCCGCCAATAAGGCAGAAACATCGTCGACAGTGGAAATGCCCCCTCCAACTGTGAACGGAATATTGATGACAGATGCCACCCTTCGTACTAGGTCAACCAATGTTTTACGCTTTTCTATAGTTGCCGTGATATCCAAAAAAACAAGTTCATCTGCCCCTTGCATCGCATAGAGCTGGGCCAATTCCACAGGGTCGCCCGCATCCCTTAATTCCAAGAAATTGACACCTTTTACTGTTTTGCCATCTTTTATATCGAGACAAGGAATGATTCTTTTGGCGAGCATGCAAATGTGGGAGATTGAACTGCGTGGTTGTTCGAATGAAAGAAAATAAGGCCCAAAATACCTTCGGAACTTTTTTTTTCCTAATTTCCTTGTCCATTCTTTTTTAAGGATCAAGTACTCAAAAATTTAGAACAGCGTGTGTGGAATTGCAGGAGTGTTGCGTTTTGATGGCTTATCCATTGACCAAAATGACTTAAGACAGGCAGTAAATTGCCTAAACAAGCGGGGACCGGATGCCAAAGGTATTTTTTATGACCAATATGTAGGATTATGCCACACAAGATTGGCCATCCTGGACCCAGAGCCCAGTTCAAATCAACCCTTTCATGACGCTACAGGAAGGTATGTGTTGATCTACAATGGCGAGGTGTTCAATTTTCGTGATCTTGCCAAGGACCTCGAAGCAAAAGGTATCCTTTTTCAGACAAAATCCGATACGGAAGTGTTGCTTCAACTATTGATTTTAGAGGGGAAAGAATGTGTGTCGAAACTGAATGGTTTTTTTTCCTTTGCCTTTTATGACAAATGGTCCCACACCCTTCTTTTGGTGAGAGACCGGTATGGGGTGAAGCCTCTTTACATTTACCAAGATCGCGATATGCTGGTATTCGGATCCGAAATGAAGGCACTGCTTGCACTTGGTGTGCCCAAAAACATGGATTATACCTCTTTTCTGTTCTATTTTCAGTTCAATTACATTCCTACCCCACATAGCATCATTCAAAATGTAGAGAAGCTTCCACAAGGATCTTGGCTGAGCATCAACAAAAAGGCCCAAAAGGAGTCGGGGTATTATTATATCCTAAGGCCCTCCTCAGAACCTGGCATTTCCTATGAAAAGAACAAGGCTACCCTAAAAGAGTTGCTTTCAAAGTCAGTTCACGATAGACTGGTGAGTGACGTACCTTTGGGGGTGTTTCTAAGCGGAGGAGTAGATTCCTCTATCGTGGCATTATTGGCTCAACGACATAGCGCAGGCATGTATTCCTTTTCGATCGGCTTTAAAGAGGATACCTTTTATGATGAAAGTATGTTTGCCGAAAAGGTAGCGAAACACATCGGAACCAAGCACCATACTTTTTATCTAGGAACTGAGGAAATGATGGCCAATTTGGGAGAAATGTTGGACTATGTCGACGAACCTTTTGCAGACTCTTCGGCCATCGCTGTCTATAATTTATGCAAGTTGACGAGGAACCATGTGACAGTTGCTCTTACGGGCGACGGGGCAGACGAAGTGTTTGGGGGATACACGAAACACTTGGCCGAATGGAAAATCCGGAAACATACCTTTTTGAACAAAGCCATGGATCTGACTTCTCCTTTGTTTTCTTTGTTGCCAGAATCCAGGTCCGGCTTATGGGGCAATGAGTTTCGCAAGGCGAAGAAGTATGCCCGATCCATTTCCTTGACTCCCGAGGACCGCTATTGGATGTGGTGCAGTTTTTCTTCTGAAGATCAAGTACGGAAGTTGCTTTCTTCCGATACCTTGTCCAAGATCGACCACGCGCGGTATGGAAGGGAAAAAGAAGAAAAATTACAATTTTTTAAAAGAGATGGCTCATTAAATGCGGTGCTCGCCTCCGATGTGTCCTTTGTATTGGAAGGAGACATGTTGGTGAAGACCGACCGGATGAGCATGGCCAATAGCGTAGAATTGCGAAATCCTTTCCTTGACCCTAAAGTGGTCGATTTTGCGTTCGGTCTTCCACCTGAGCAAAAGATATCGCACGATGTGGCAAAGCGGATTTTAAAAGATACGTTCCGTCCCTATTTGCCGCATGAAGTATTTGTGAGGCCCAAGCATGGCTTTGAGGTACCTATCAAATCGTGGTTTCAAAAAGAACTAAAAGGAAAAATCGAGACGGAATGGCTGTCTGACAGGTTCATCGAAGAGCAGGGAATTTTTCGCCCGGAAGTGGTTCGGGATATGAAACGCCAACTGTTTTCTTCCAATCCTGGTGATGTTCCACAACGCATCTGGGCTTTGATCGTATTTCAACATTGGTGGCGAAAGTACATCGCATAGTGGTTTAAGAAGGAAACAAGCTTGCATCGGTCAAAGTAGACGGGACGTTTAAGGAAATGCCCAATTCTGTATTTAGTTTTTTAATGAGATAGGCCGATAAGAGGGGAGAGGCCAATTCGACGTTTTGATGGACAAAGAAAAAGAGATGTTGCAAGCCCTGCTTTTCCCAGGCAACGATCCGGGAAATCCATTCATCCAAGCGGCTATAGTCACTGGCGTGGTTGGCACCTACATACCGTACAAAGGCGGTAGGGCTTGTCAGGCGCATGTGTAGCAGGTCGCGGCGCCCGGCAGTATCCACGATCACATTCGTGGTTCGGTTGGCTTCCAACAATCGAAAAAGTTTCTCTGCCGTGGCAGGGTCGCTGAACCATTCCGCATTCCGGACTTCGATCGCCAAAGGAACATGGGAAGGGAAGTCGTGGACAAATTTTTCCACTCTGTCAAAATTTTTTGGACCGAAATTGTCGTGCATTTGAAGGAAAACCATTCCAAGCTTTTCTTCGAAAGCACTTATGGCAGTGCAAAAATCATCCACAAGGGGTTTTACCTGTTCCAATCGCTTGAAGTGGCTGATTGTATTGGGGATTTTGGGGAAAAATTTAAAGTCGGCCGGTGTTTTGCTTTTCCAAACTTCCACTTGCTGCTTTGTGGGGGCTTGATAAAAGGTCGCATTCAATTCGATGCTGTTGAATTGGGTAGCATAATACGCCAGTTCGTCCTTTATTCCTTTCGGATAAAAATTTTTGAGGTCCGTTTTATTCCATTTTGCACAGCCTATGGAAATTGTCATCCCTTTTCCTGTGGAATGTTCTGTCAATACATCTGCCGTCGCAGGATGATCTGGAGGCAATTGAAAATCAATTTCTTGTGGGTTAGGGACTTGTCCGAATTTCATGACGGTGCGTTGAAGGAAGCAAATATACTAAAATTGGATCGCGGGAAAATAAGAGTAAAAATGAAAGCCCAAACACATCTTTTGGCCCGGATTTCCGTACACCTACCTAATTTTCTTACTTCAAATTGGAAAATAGGAACTTTTTGAGTAGCTTTCATGTATTATCCTAAACAATCCGCGATGAACGATCCATTCAATAAAAAATCTCCCAAGTCTCTTGTGCTAAGTGCCAGACTAAATCAACAAGACGTTCTTAGACAACTATTAGGATCAAATAGCAAAGGCTTTTATCCTTTGCTCGTGCTTCTGTATCACACCTGTTTTCCTAACGGAAGAAAATAACTGTTCTCATCTAGACAATAGGCCTCTTCCTTCATTTCGGAACTTGAATAAATGAAAAGAGTAACTTATTGATTCGTCGGTTTGAAAGACCAAAATGATCTTCCTGAATACGATAGACTGAATAAAAAAGCCTGAGGATTTTACCTCAGGCTTTTTTATTATTCAACTTAGTTCGGTTTGTTTATTTCTTAAGATTGACTTTGATCAAAATATCTTCTTTCCCTTTCTTGTACGCTTCCAGAACAAATTCGCTTCCGCTTATTTGGCGGATTCTGTCCACGTCAAATTGGAAGATTTCTGTTCCTTCCACATTCCGTGAGTCAAACAACGAAGCTTTGCTTACAGCTCCTGTTTTATCGTCGATGGTATAAGATGTCAAAAATCCTCCTCTTCCATCTTGGTGAAGGGCTGGCACTTCGTCTTTGCCAATGTTTACGTTTTTCACATTGTCTAGGAACAATAGGTAGTGTTTTCCTTCAAAAGAAGTGGAATAATAGCCCATGCCACCTTGGCCTGTGAGGCCCATTTGTCTTTTGGGCAATTTTTTCATCCAAGCAAGTTTGCCGTTGGCATCTATTTTCGTTACCAACATATCATTGTATTTATATTGATAGCGTGTAGTATTGCAGCTGAAGCAATACTTTTGATATACCCTCGTTCCGTCTGACAGTGTATAATAAGGCATTAAAGGAATGCCGCTAGACTGCATATCAATATAATGTTGTTCGCCAAACAAGACAAGGCTTCCATCTTCTTGGAACGTGATGGAACGCAAGATCAAATCGGCAAATTCCAATTCTCCGGCATCGTCTTTCTTGTCGTTTTTCTCTTTTTGCCTTTTGCTGGCATACATGTTGATGATTTCCAATGGAATATCGTAGGTTGCTTTGTCATAAATCTTACCGGCAGCGTCTATTTTAAAGGCGAAGATTCCTTTGGCATCCGCCGAATATTTTTTGTCATTGCTGTAAAAGCCCGCACACATCATGAATCCCTTAGGGTTTTCGTATACCCAGATCTTATTCACCGATTTTCCTTCAAAGTCGATTTTGCTGCCTGCCAATTTGGTGGTTTTTGCATTTACTTGAAACAATTCCAAGTGGAAGCTTACATCGTCACGGCTTTTTGCCTCTTGGTCAAATACAGCAGCCAAAAGATACGCATTCCCGCTTTTGTCGACACTATAATCCAAGTTGTCCATCAAGGCCTCGGTAAACGGCATGGTGTGCTCTTTCGACCATAATGGTTTTGAAAGGTCGGTGGTGTACACATAGAACCCGATCACGTCAAAGTTCTTGCTATCTTTCTTTTCAAGGGGTTTTTTCCTGTATTTAATCAACAAGGAAGTCTGGTCGGAATTGGTTTGGAAATCAAATTTATTGGTCACGCCAAAAGAAAACATCGAAAGCCCAAGGCCCGCACGGGATCCTGTTACTTTGCCTTGTACCTTTAAAATGGCGATTTCTTTTGCTAACAATACACCGCTTTTAAAGTCGATCTCCCTGCAAAACAATTGTTCAGTTTCGTTCGGTTTGTCCCATACAGAGTAGAAAAAATAAAAGCGGTCGTTTAATTCTACGATTTCTTCAAAAGAAAAGCCCTTGGTCAAGTCTTCATATTCTTTCTTGCTCGTTTCTGTCAATGCTTTAGTGTCGAATTTTTGGATGATCACCAATTTCCCGTCCAATGTAACTTTAAGGAGTTCATCGCCTTTTTGAATGTACTGTTTGAAGCTCCCGTCTACGACCCGGTATGGTTTACTTAAGGTGACTTTTACTTGGGAAAAAGAATGCCCTACAAAACAGGCCCCAAAGAATAAAATTAGCAATAGTTTTTTCATGTTTGTAATATAAAATGTAGTGCAAATCAGTTAAAAAATGTTTACAACTAAAAATACTAGATAGAAGTTTTCATTACATGTTTTATTTGTTATGTATCGCACTATGCTGCCTTTTTCCGTGCGATTCATGCCTTTCGTTTGTTCAAACGGGCAATCGAATGTTGCAACGGTTTAGCATTGGCAGGATTTGTCAATTCCGAGATTGTGGTACCTTTGATCAAAACAAACCTTTACTACTATGCAACCTAATTTTCTTATCATCGCATTGGCCGCATTCATCCCCATGATCGTGGGATTTATTTGGTACAACCCCAAGGTACTTGGAACGGCTTGGATGCAAGCAAGTGGCATGACCCCAGAGAAGGCCAAAGCCGGGAACATGCCCCTGATATTCGGCCTCAGTTTCTTGTTCAGTCTTTTTTTGTCCTTGCAAATGAATTTTTTGGTCATCCATCAGGCGCATCTCTCTTCCATTTTGATGAACGAGCCAGGTTTTCAGGATCCAAACTCAGAGATCCGTATCTGGCTGACGGATTTTATGGCCAAGTATGGGCAGAATTTCCGCACATTCAAACACGGCGCGCTTCATGGATTTATCGCGGGAGTCCTTATTGCGCTTCCAATCGTGGGGACAGGGGCTTTGTTTGAACAAAAAAGCGGGAAATACATTGCCATCAATGTAGGTTATTGGATCGTGAGTTTTTGTTTGATGGGTGGGGTGATCTGCGCATTTTCCTAAGGCTCTTTCGTCCATTATAAAAAAAACGGTGCAAGAATGTTCTTGCACCGTTTTCAAAATTCCAAAACCGATAAAACTTAATGACCGTGATCTTCCGGTCTATAATTGGCCTGCAATTCAGCCAATTTCTTTTTGCCATAGGCCATACGCGTGATGACAACATATAGGACAGGCACCACGAAGATGGCCATGCTCGTGGCGGCCAGCATCCCGCCAAGCACTGTCCATCCAATGGTTTGCCGTGCTACCGCACCTGCACCGGAGGCGAACACCAAGGGGAGCACACCGAGTATAAAGGCCATAGAGGTCATGATGATAGGGCGAAGCCGCAAGCTTACTGCTTCAAGGGTCGCTTTGACTACATCCATGCCGACGTCCACCCGTTCTTTTGCAAATTCCACAATCAGGATAGCATTTTTCGCTGCCAATCCGATCAGGGTGATCAAACCGATTTGTGCATAGACGTTGTTATCCAATTTGGGAAGGAAGAACAAGGCCAAAATGGCACCAAAGGCACCCAAAGGAACCGATAACATCACCGAGAATGGTACGGACCAACTCTCGTACAAAGCAGCTAGGAACAAGAAGACGAACAGGATGGAAATCGCAAAGATATAGACCGATTTGGAACCCGATTCGATCTCCTGCTTGCTCAATCCGGAGAAGTCGTACCCATATCCCGCGGGAAGTACCTTGTCCGCCACCTCTCTCAAGGCCTGGATCGCCTGGCCACTGCTAAAACCTGGCTTTGCCTGCCCATTGAATTCTGCGGACCGGAAGAGGTTGAAGTGGGAAACAAGAGGGGCACTTTCATTTACCTTGTATGAAACGAGCGTATTGAGGGGAATCATTTGGCCATCCGCATTCCGGACATAATACTTATCCAGATTATCTATGGCCACTCTATAATTGGTGTCTGCCTGTGCAATGACCCGGAATGTCCTTCCGTACCGTGTGAAATCGTTGACATAGCGGCTTCCCATGAGCGTTTGCATGGTGCCGAATACGTCGGCAAGGTTCACGCCCATCTTTTTGCACTTCACTCTGTCTACTGTCAATTGATAGCCAGGAGTGCGCGCCGTAAAGAAGGTAAACGCACGTGCGATCTCGGGACGTTTGTTGGCTTCCATCATGAAATTCATGACCACCCGTTCGAAGCCTTTGATATCGTCATTGCTCTCTTTTTGTTCCAATATGAAGCTGAAACCGGCAGAGTTACCCAAGCCTGGAATAGGTGGCGGCGGGATTACCACAATATTGGCTTCCTTGATCACGGAAAATCGTTTTTGCAATTCCGCCACGATGCCCATCAACTGCTGGCTTTTGTCCTTGCGGTCGTCCCAAGGCTTTAATTGGCAGAAAATTGTCCCGCTGTTGGATTTAGAAGCAAAGGTGATCACATTCAGGCCTCCCAAAGCCGCATAGTGTTGCACGCTTTTCACGCTGTCCATGATAGACATCAATTTGTTCAAAACGACCACTGTACGAGCTGTAGAAGAAGCTTCTGGCAATTCGAATGTGATGAAAATCCGCCCCTCGTCTTCTGTGGGAATGAATCCGGTCGGTTTGTTTCTGAACATCATGAACGTACCAGCAAACACACAGACCAACAAAACAAGCACCAGGGGAGTTTTCCGAATGGCCTTTTGTACACCGGAAGAATACGAACTTGTCACATTGTTGAACCAAACGTTGAATTTGTAGAAGAATCTATTTAAGCCTTTCGACTTTTCGTTCAATTCGGAGGGCCGTAACAACATGGTGCAAAGGGCAGGGGTAAGGGAAAGGGCTACGAAAGCAGAAATCAACACGGAGATGGCGATGGTGATCGCAAATTGCTGATAGAGCCTTCCCACGATCCCTGGAATGAACCCGACGGGAACAAACACGGCGGCCAAAATAAGGGCGATGGCAATTACCGGCGCCGAGATTTCTTTCATCGCTTTGATCGTGGCATCACTGGGCGACATTTTCCCATGGTCAATGTTGTGCTGCACCGCTTCTACTACCACAATCGCATCGTCCACCACGATCCCGATGGCCAAGACAAACCCGAACATCGTCAAGGTGTTGATGGTAAAGCCAAGGGGAACGAAGAAAATAAATGTCCCCACAATAGAAACGGGAATGGCCAATACAGGGATGAGCGTCGCTCTCCAACTTTGAAGGAAGAGGAACACGACGATCATTACCAATATTAAGGCTTCAATCAAGGTATGCAATACCTCGGAAATGGATACTTGAACGACCGAAACCGATTCGAAAGGAACCAAATAATCTACGTCGGCAGGGAATGTTTTTTTCAACTGTGCCATCGCTTTGTAGACGCCCTCGGCAGTTTCCAAGGCATTGCTTCCCGGAGATTGGTAAATGAGCAAATAAGAAGAAAATTGGTGGTCTACGTAGCTGTTTTGCGAATAATTGACCTTGCCTAATTCCACTCTTGCGATATCCCGGAGGTACACGATAGACCCATCTTGGGGACGCGTATATACGATGATGTTCCGGAAATCCTCTTCTGTCACCAAAGGTCCGTTTACTTTGATGGTGTATTCAAATGCTTGGGTATTCAATTGAGGAGTGGCACCGACCGAACCTGCTGCTACTTGCACGTTTTGTTCTTGCAGCGCGGCCACCACTTGCGCAGAAGTGAGGCCTAATTGTGCCAATTTGTCGGGTTGGATCCAAATACGCATACTGAAGTTGTCGGCCCTGGAAAACACGTCCCCAACTCCTTTGACACGCAACAAGGCGTCTTTAATATATACGTTGGCATAGTTGTCCAAAAATTTGACTCCGTGTGTTGCTTTGGGCGAATACAAGGCTACCAGCATCAAGATGCTAGGATTCCGTTTACGGACGATCAAACCTGTTCGCCGTACGTCGTCCGGCAACTGTGGATTGGCCATGCTCACCCGGTTTTGGACGTCCAACGTGGCGATGTTGATGTCCGTGCCCACATTGAAGGTTACGTTCATGGACATAGTCCCATCGCTGGTACTGTTGGACTGAAGGTACATCATACCTGGGCTTCCGTTTACTTGCGATTCGATCGGTGTGGCGACGGTCTGTTCTACCGTGAGCGCATCTGCTCCAATGAAATTGCCCGTCACCTGCACCACTGGAGGAGTGATATCAGGGTATTGGCTGATGGGCAAATTTTGAATAGCTAAACTTCCCACAAGCAAGATCATGATCGAGATCACGATCGCCATTACGGGTCTTTTTATGAATACGTCTGCAATCATAGCAATGAGAATGTAAAGTGATGAACTTAATTATTTTCCAGCGGGTGCCATAGGAGCTTGGGCAGCAGGAGGACCTACTTGGACAGGTGTGGCATTGCGGAGCTTTTGAAGCCCATCCACTACGATCCTTTCGCCGGCCGACAATCCTTCTTTGACAATTACTTTATCTTTCAACGGTGCTCCTAAGACCACTTTGTGTTGCCAAGCCGAGTCGCGATCTACCACGTACACGAAGAATTCGCCCATTTGCTCTGTGACTGCTTTGTAAGGAATCACCGCTTGTGCCTGTGGCGTTTTGTTCCGGACGCGCACGTTGCAGCTCATTCCCGCACGTAGGGCATGTTTAGGATTGGAGAACATGAGGCGTACTTTCAAAGTAGCCGTTCTTGGATCCACAGCCCTGTCCAGGAAAGCAATTTGACCTGGAATAGCATAGGTAGACTTGTCAGCCAACTGGATGGTGAAAACAGAATCTGTTTTGGCCGATTTTAAATCTTTCAATTGGAGGAATCTCGAAATTTCTTTTTCACTGATGACAAAGTCGACAGCGATAGGGTTGTCGGAAGAGAGGGTGTTGAGCAATGTTTGTCCTGCTGTGACATAGGCCCCTTTCTTTACCAAAGAAATGCCGATTGTTCCTTCAAAGGGAGCTTTGATCGTGGCATGGTTCAGGTCGATGCTGGCGCGGAGAAGGCTTGCTTCTGCTGCAGCTACTTGTGAAGTCGCGTTGTCCACGTCTGTTTCCGCATATTCCATCCTTTGTTTGGAAGCCATGCCCTGTTCGCCTAGTCGCGTATAACGACCTGCATCGTTTTTGGCTTTTTCGAGATTGGCCTTGGCAATTTTCACATTGGCCTCGGCTTGCGCATAGGCTGCCTGGTATTTGCTTTGTTCGATAACATACAATTTCTGCCCTTTTTGCACGTATTTGCCTTCTTCAAATGCAATATCCGTGATAAAACCGTTTACTTCACTTCTCAACTCTACTTCGTTAAGTGCGATGACGTTGCCGGGATATTGATCAAAATAAACGGACGTCTGCAGTTCTACCGTATCAAGATTGACTGGGACTGCGGAGGGTGGGGGAGGCATGGCAGGTCCTGAACATGAAACAGTCCAATAGGAAAGGCCGATGATGGCAAAGAACCAATAGCTGATATTCTTATTCATGGGAAAGTGGTTTATGTCGTGTGTGAGTGTTTATTTTAATAAAGTACCGGTCGCTTTTTGATAGTCTGCTTTGGAGACAAGGGAATTGTACAAGGCACTGTAATAGTTGTTCAGTGCGGACTTAAAGTCGGCTTCGGCAACTGTTACATCCAAGCTTGTCCCGATTCCCTCTAGTTGTTCTGCCTTCAGCACTTTTAGCGTTTGTTCGGCAAGGGTCAAATTTCTCTTTTGCGTTTTGAGAGATTCCAGACTGTTTTTTAAGTTGATGATGGATTGATCTACTTCCAAGTCGATTTGTTTTTCCAATTGCTGTTTATTGATGGCTGTTTTTTCTTCCTGCAATTTTTTCTGTTGTACCCTGTACCGGTTCGCGAATCCATTGAACAAAGGCACCTGCAAGCGTAAGCCGAGGTAAGAATACTGGTACCACCTGTCGCTTTGGGTAAGGTTCGACACTTTAGAAGCACCCGGGTTGTATCCGATGAGTCCTATCGCGCTCAATCTTGGATAAAACCCTCCCTGTGTCGTCCGTCTGTCTATTTTGTTGAACAAGGCCTGTGATTGTATGATCGAGTATTCGATGCGGTCGGAATACGCGATCTTGTAATCATCTGATAACTGGGTCAATTCGCTCAATGTCGTTTCATTCAGCTCGTCCGTGAGCCGGAGAGAATCGCTTTGCGACAGATTCATCTGAAATTTCAAAAGGGAGATGCTCAAATCCAACAGGCGTTGCACACGGATCTTTTCTTCCTTCAGGTTATTGTAGGTCACTTCGGAGCGGTCAACGTCCAAGGTCCTTACCAAACCGTTGTTGTACTGCGCCTTGGTTTGCAGGTAAATGGAATCGACCCTGTTCAAGTTGACATTGATGTACGTCAATTGCCGTTCGTTGACCAAGACGGCATAATAGGCTTTCGTGACGGCCAAGGCGACATCTATTTTGGTCATGGACACATTTTTTTCCATCAATTCCTCGTAGACTTTGGACGCTTTTAAGCCTGCAAAAAAGGCTTGGTCAAACAAAACCTGCGAACCGGTCACTGTGGGGATCAACTGATTGGGGAGCGTGAACGCAAAGGCAATAGGAGTACCAAGGGGCAGGGAAGAATTATAAAAGCTTGCTCCCTGTGTATTCTCGATGATGTTTTTCTGGATGTTCTGGTAGTGGAGAAAATCCACATTGCCACTTATTTGCGGCAAACCTCTCGCACCTTGCTCGTTTTTTTGTGCTTGCGCAACACGTGCGTCTAACACGCGGTTTTTTACATTGTTGTTGTTTACTACTGCATACTCTACTGCCTCCTTCAGCGAATAAGTGCTTTTCGGCGTCTGGGCAATCGTGTATAAATGCAGAAATAAAAAGGCAATAGGAAGGGTATGGTACTTCATACGTTCTTACAGTTTAGTGTTTAATGAAAGGACGGAACCAATGTTAACGTTGCATGTATTTGATGAACATTTCCATGGTCATCGACATATTTTTATGGAGGGCGAGATAATCTTCCTTTTCCAAGATACCATTGTCCTTCTGTTTCTTCGCGACCATTCGGAGCCCTAAAAGGATGGTCATCAAGAAATCGGCTTGTTCACGTGCGTCAATTTCTGTGAATTCACCATTCCGGATGCCAAGCTCAAGGATGGAAGCGATCAACTCCACTTCCCGTTTGCCAAAGTCGGTATACAACTTTTTCACGCAGGGGGCAGAGTTCAGGATGGCGTCGGTGCTGAGCTTGGAAAGATTTAGGCATTTCTCGAAATGCGCCACCCGTTTTTTGACATATGCTTTTAAGAGTTGCGAAGCATTGGCCGAAGGTTTGACGCTTTTTTGGATCTCTTGAACGAACTGTTCCTGTTCTTTCACGATCACGGCCTCGTACAACTTCTCTTTTGTCGGAAAATAGTAATAGATGCTCGCTTTGCCCATGCCCAATTCGGAGGCAATGTCGTTCATCGTTGTTTTGGCCAAACCAAATTGCCCAAACTTCTTTTGAGCAGCATTCAGGATTGACTCCAATTTTCCTTCTTCTTCTTTCTCCGGGGAGCCCATAACCGTATGGTTTGCTTTTGCGTTGGTTCTGATGCGGCCGCATCTTCTTGCTGAACTGGTGCCCCAAAGCTACGAATTTTTTCGACTACAAAACATTTTTGGTCGAAAAGTTTATAATTTTTTCGACCCATTGGGAAGAATAGTCGAAAAAGGGTAAGGGAAATTCCCTTAATGATAGAAAAATAATTTGGTCAGAAAATAATGTCCTCCTACCTTTATAAAAAGGGTAGTGGTAATCGAGTAGGGAAACCCAGGTTCTTTCCGATTATTGTCCAAAATCAGTGTCAATTTTTAATGGCGAAGGTGATGCGTGTGGGTTGTTTTTTTTGTCTATCGCTGTGTGCCCTCTTTTCGTTTGAAATCGCCGCCCAAACAGAACATGATTCTGTAAAGGTAATGGAAGAAGTCATCGTAGAGGGATATCCGGATAAAATTCCTCTTTTAAAGTCCCCGGTCTCGGTCGGGATCTTGGAAAAGAAGCAATTGGAAAATCAGCAAGGAACATCCCTCGTGCCTGCTATGAATACGATTGCAGGTGTAAGGATGGAGGAGAGGTCTCCTGGGAGTTTCCGCCTTTCCGTAAGAGGAAGCCTCATCCGATCGCCCTTCGGGATCCGCAACGTCAAAATATATTTGGACGATTTCCTCTTGACCGATGCTGGCGGGAATTCCTATTTGAATCTATTGGATGCAGGAAGCCTAAAAAAGCTCGAAATACTAAAAGGCCCACAAGGAAGTCTGTATGGGGCCAATACGGGTGGCGTACTGCTCGTCCAGCCTTTTGAACGGGCAAAGGGAAATGGGTGGCATGCCCAGGCGTCCACGATGGGCGGCTCTTACAACCTGTTCCATGAAAAAATAGAACTAGGCCATCAAAGCGCTAAAAATAAGCTAGGACTTTACCAAGCATACCAATATTCGGGAGGATATCGGGAAAACAGTGCTATGGAACGCAAATATGTCCAATTGACGGATGTGTACGACTACAACACAAAAGGGAAACTCAAATTTTTCGGGTTTGTCTCAGACTTGAAATACCAAACTCCGGGCGCGTTGACGTTGTCGGAGTTTCAACATGATCCCAGTGCCGCCCGACCCCGAAGCGGTAAACTGGCAGGAGCAGTTCAACAGCAGGCCCGGGTACTTAATACGACAGAATATGGCGGCATTTCCCACGAGTACAAGTTGGGGAACCATTTGAAGCACATGGCCTCCGTTTTTGCCACCTATAGCGATTTTCGGAATCCGACTATCAATAATTACGAATTCAGAAAGGAAACGACATTTGGCACACGTACCTACTTGGAGCTGTATGGAGAGGGGTCTTCCCGTCTGCCTCAATGGAAATGGGATACAGGGATAGAATGGCAAAAGACGGATTCAAGGGTAGAAGATGACGGGAATAGAAACGGGATACCGGATACGGTACAATCTTCCGACGAGGTAAATGCCAGGCAATATTTTTTATTCACGCAATTTTCTGCTTCGTGGAAAAAATGGCATCTGGAGGCAGGGGTCAGCTTTAATCATGCCAATTACCAGTACAGGTCGGTGATAGTAAATCCGCTTCCCAATTTGACGACCCATACATTCGATCCCCAATGGATGCCCAGGATGGCCTTGGCCTTTCAACTGCTTCGGACACTCTATTGGAGAGGATCCGCAAGCAAGGGCTATTCGCCTCCTACTATCGCGGAAATCAGGCCTTCGGATAACACGATCCACACTTCTCTGCAACCCGAGATTGGCTGGAATTTTGAAACAGGATTCCGCTATCAGGACACGCGTATCCTCGCGGATTTGGGAGTGTTTTATTACAATTTACAAAACACGATCGTGAGCAGGACCAACGCGGCAGGAATCCAGTATTTTACGAATTCAGGAAGTACGCTGCAACCTGGTTTGGAATGGCAATTTGCTATGTCCTTATTGAAGTCGAGACCATCGGGAGTGGTGAGGGCGATAGACCTGGGAAACAGTGTGACCTATTATCAATTTTCGTTCAAAGACTATCAAAGCAATGGGATAGATTATTCTGGAAATAAACTGACAGGGGTGCCGCAATCCGTGGTCGTCAGCAGTTTGACTACCCAATTCGGCTTGGGATTTTCCTTGTACATCCAGTACAACTATACGGCTAAAATCCCATTGAACGATGCCAATTCCGCATTCGCGCCGGATTATCACCTTGTCCAGGTCAAAGGAAGCTGGAAACACAAAATGAGAGAGAAATACCAAGTAGAAGTGTTTGCCGGAACAGACAATGTGCTGAATGCCCGGTACAGTTTGGGGAATGACCTGAACGCCGCCGGAGGCAGGTATTACAACGCCGCGCCTTTACGTAATTTCTACCTAGGGGCTAGTTTTTCTTTCTAGGTTGGTTCAATTTCCCAGCCGTACTTTTTTTACTTCCGCTTCCGATACGGCGCTTGCTTTGTTGCCAAAATGGGAACGCACATAGGTGAGCACTGCGGCCATTTCCTTGTCGTTTAAATGGGACTGCGCAGGCATGGGATTCTCATAAAATTCATCCCCGATTTCCAGCGTTTGTTTCATCCCTTTCAATAAGATCGTGATTAGTTGGTTTTTATCTCCCAAGACCCATTTTGTTTTGGAAAGGGGAGGATTCATCCCAATTACTCCCATGCCGTCTGCTTGGTGGCAGGTCAAGCAATTGTTCGCATAGATTTTTTCCCCGGAAACGACGGGAGTCTGGGCAAACGAAAAAATGCTTGCTGCTAAGAACAAGCAGAGAAAGAAGGAATAATACATGGTAGTAGAATTAGTTGCCCGCATAGAAGACACGCCATATTTTTCCTTTGACAGAATCGGTGATGTACAAGGAGCCGTCCGGACCTTCCGCTAATCCCATCGGCCGATGTTTGGCATCGTTCGGGCTCTTTACTTCTGGTCCTCCCGAAAAATTCTCTGCAAACACTTCCCAAGGCCCGGAAGGTTTTCCGTTGGCAAACGGAACAAAGGCTACAAAATAGCCTCCTTGATTCAAAGGAGCCCTGTTCCAGGAACCATGGAATGCGATAAAAGCCCCATTTTTGTATCGGGCAGGAAATTGGTCGCTATGGTAAAAAAGCAAATCATTGGGAGCCCAATGTCCTGGAAATGTCATGATCGCAGTATCTACGTTCGCGCATCTATCCGTTTTCTTCCCATCACCGCCATATTCCGGGGCCAAGATCTTTTTGTGTTGGAAGTGGTCGTTGTAGCAATAGGGCCAGCCAAAATCGGCTCCTTTTTTAAGCAATAGGAATTCTTCAGAAGGCAATTCTGCGCTTTGTTTCTCGTTGAAATACTGTGGATACAGTTGGAACAATTGGTCTCTGCCGTGTTGCAAAGCAAAGAGCTGTTTACTTTCTGTGTCCCAATCCAGCGCGACGGCATTCCGGATGCCAGTGGCAAAGCGTGTCCCGTCTTTTAATGTCTGGTTGAGTTTTTGGGCGTCGAACTGCCATACGCCGCCCGAATATTCCAACAAAGGACAAGGGTTCATTCCTTTCGAACCATTTACCCGATCCTGTTCTTGACACGCGTTCGAGTTGGCTCCGATGTTTACGAATACATGCCCCTGGTCGTCAAAAGCCAACGACTTGGAACCATGGTGCGGATCGTTCGGTAAATCTTTTATGACGATTTCCTCTTTTTGAAAATCTACTTTGCTGCCCTGCATAGGGTAACGGTATACCACAGAATCAGAAGAAGCGTACAGGTAGTTTTGATAAAGGGCAATGCCAGTCCCGATATAGCTTCCATAGCCCTTGACGAGATCTGCTTTTCCATCCCCTGTAGAATCCCGGATTTCCAAAATGCCTTTTCCGTTTTCTTGCCTGCGCAGTTTCACATACAAAGTGCCGTCTGTTCCTACGGCAATGTGCCGGGCTTTCCCTGTTTTTTCCGAGACTACCAAGGCACTGAATCCTTTTGGAAGTTTGATTCCGCCGTTGGCAGGATCTGGACGCAAAGCAACGGGTTTTTGGCCTGAAAGGTCGAGGTGGAAAACCAAAAATAAGAAGACGTACAAGGGAAAGAAGTGTATCCTGGATACCATGGGAAGATTCTTTTAAGGTAGTTAGAAAATTAAAAATAGAGACATTTTATGGAATCGGAATATTCTTTTTAAGAAAAGATGTTTTTTTTAATCTGCTTTCTGCATCCATGTTAGGCCGCTCTTCGTATGGCATAATTTTAGGCATCAATTCATTTTAGAAAGGAAATATGGTAAAAACAGCGACCAAAAAGAACAATGTTCAGATTATGGGCAACAAGGAGAGTGAAAAAACCCTCGTGTTTGGGCACGGTTTTGGGACAGATAACACTTCTTGGCGTTTTGTTTTGCCGGCGTTTGAAAATGAGTATAAGATAATTACCTATGATAACGTAGGAGCCGGTAAATCGGACATGGATGCCTACAATTCAGTCAAGTATTCCCACCTGAACAGCTACGCACAGGATTTAGTCGAAATTTGCGATGAATTGGATGTGGAGGACGCTGTTTTTATTGGCCATTCGGTGAGTGGCATGGTAGGGTTGTTGGCATCTAAAATAGCCCCCGATTTCTTCAAAAAGCATGTTTTCATGAACGCGTCTCCCCGTTATTTAAACGACGGGCTGTATAAGGGAGGCTTCGATCAATCCGATTTGGATAGTTTGTATGAGGCCATGGCGACCAATTATTATGCTTGGGTGAGTGGTTTTTCCACCTTGGCGATGCGAAATGAAGACAAACCAGGTTTGGCGGCAGAATTTGCCCGGACACTTTCCGAAGTTCGCCCCGATGTGGCCTTGGCTGTGGCGAAAGCGATTTTTGAATCGGACCACCGAAAAGATTTGCCTGATTTCGAAAAGGAATCTCTCTTTATTCAATCAAAAAATGACATTGCGGTTCCCATGGAGGTGGCGCACTATTTTAGGAAAAATATTTCAAATAGTACCGTATATGAAATTGATTTGGACGGGCATTTTCCCCATATCAGTGCTCCGGAAGAAATTGTGACAGCCATTCGTTCGTTCATCTAATCCCTAGGATGGAAAAAACAATCGGGATCGAGAAAGCAGCGATACACTGGAGGTTAAGGGCGCTCGATTATTTGGGGATAGTGGGCAGTTTCCCGCCGATTTCCGAAATCGATTCGTTCAGGGAAAAGTGTGTGTTGGCATTGGGAGAGCAAGCAGGATGTGATCAGATCCATCTCACGAAATTGCTGGATGGCAATTCCGAAGTAGTTTTCGTAAGTTCTTCACCGGAATTGAAAGGAGCTTTTGTAGATACGTCCTTTCTTCGGAAAGAAAGCGGCGAAGATTTTTTTTATCATGAGAAGATTACACTTCCCAATCGCTTTCATTTCTTGAAAGATGCTCATTCCATCGTGTACATCCCGTTGAACGAAGTACATTACAAGGGGGCGATCCTGTTGGTATTTAAGCAATTCTTCAATTTGGAAGATGGGTTTCAAGTTTTCTTGTCACTTTGTTTGACACGTATTCGAGAGGTGATGCGATTAAATGCCACGAACCTTGCCCTCGAAGATTTAAGTGTGCGGTTTACTACTGTGTTTCACACGGTTTCTCAAGCCCTTGTTTTTACCGATGACAGTGGAAAGAATGCTTGGTTAAATTCCCAAGCAAAGGAATTGTTGCAGCTTTCCGATACGGAAGAGGAGGAAATAAGACCGATCCTTGTGTCGGAGGCGATGAAAAATTTACGCGAACGCGCCGAAAATGTAGAAGAGATTCTTAAAGATGCGGTCCTGCTCTTTCAACAACCGGATCGGGAATTGAGGGGTGGCCTCTGGAAATATCCCACTAAGGTGTATAGGGTTGAAAGTATCCCTACGATTTCCAAACGCATCAAAGGACGGCTTTGGGTTTTTGAAGACATTTCCCAAATGTATTTTGCCAACCGTCAATTGAATTGGTTCAATGAAGAGCTCAAGCAGGTAAACGAAGAGCTGAAGACGACGTTGACCCAGGTATACGACCAAAACAATGTGATTCTCAGCCAAAATGAGGAAATAAAGCTTAAAAATGAGACGCTTGAGTCGATCAATTTGGAAAAGGATGGCTTGATAAGCATCGTATCGCACGATTTGCGCACGCCCATGTTGCAAATCAAAGGATTCACCAATTTGATCTCGACCGAGAATTTGAGCAACGAACAGAAATTCTGTCTTGAAATGATCCAGAAGGTAGCAGAAAGAGGCCTCAGTTTAATCAAAGACCTCTTGGATTTAAATGCGATCGAGCACCAGAAATCCAACAAGAAACCGGAGATGTTGGATGTACACGAAACACTCGTCAATACCTTGGAGCTTTTTAAGATCGTGGCGGAAAAGAAAAACATCTCCTTACATATTTCGACTCGCTCGCCTTTGGCCATGATTTGGGCCGATATGGGATATTTTCACCGGATTACAGACAATCTGGTTTCCAATGCCATCAAATTTTCGCATCCTAATACCGCCGTGCATGTCACCTCCGAGGTAGAGGCAGAAAAAGTAGTTATTTACATCAAGGATGAAGGCCAAGGAATAAAACAAGAGGACATGAAGCATCTTTTTGGAAAATTCAAGCGTCTTTCAGCCAGGCCTACCGGCGATGAGCATTCGACGGGCTTGGGCCTTTCCATCGTAAAAGCATTGGTAGAAGAATTGACAGGAGACATCCGATGTGAAAGCGAGTGGGGAAAAGGAACTACATTCATTCTGGAATTCCCTCTTTACCGGCCATAGTAAGGTTTCATAAGCCTCTTTAAGTCCTAGTTGCTAAGTGTTTTGGCATAATATTTTACTTCCCCGTGTAACACAAATCTGTTGGCACTATGGGAGCGTTACATTTACCACAACACAGTATCACGTATTATTCCAAAGAATATATTCAACTGGCCCCCCGATTTTTGAGCTTTACCGTCAAAATTGCGATCCTATTGACTATTTCTTTCCTTACCAGTGCACAGACTGCTCCTATACACGATGGGATGAACCCGTCTGAAGCAGTCGATTTTGATAAGGTGACCTGGAATCTCCGTGTTTCTTTCATGGAAGAGGAGGCCCGGAAATCGGATGCCTGGTTGTTGGAAAACGAATTTTCGGGCAATCCTCATGCAAAATCCAATCGGGATTAATGGGATTTACCGTCACGGTAAAGGAAAAATGATATCTTCATGGCATAAAACTGCCCTATGAGTTCTCCTTCCGACCCTGGATATGTTGTCAATGAAAGCCCCGAGGTAAGCGTAGGAGAAACAACGGGATGGGTCGATCGGCTGGTGTCGGCTTTTCCTGCTTTCCAAAACAAAAATTACAAGCGGTATTTTGCAGGTCAACTTGTTTCCTTGATAGGAACTTGGATGCAAATAGTGGCCCAAGGGTGGCTGGTGTTGAAATTGACGAATTCCGCTTTTATGGTTGGCCTCGTCACAGCCCTAGGTTCCTTGCCTTCCCTTTTTTTCACTTTGTGGGGAGGAGTGATCGTGGACAGGTACTCGAAACGAAAAATTTTGCTTATTACACAGATTTCGGCCATGATACTGGCACTTGGATTGGGAATACTTACGGTAACAGAGACGATACAAGTGTGGGAGATAGGCGTGATCGCGTTTCTTTTGGGAACGGTCAACGCTGTGGATGCTCCCGCCCGTCAGGCCTTCGTTTCAGAAATGGTTTCCAAGGAACAATTGTCTTCTGCGATTGCTCTCAATTCCGGGATATTCAATGCTGCCCGCGTAATCGGTCCGAGCATTGCCGGATTATTGATCGCACTGGTAGGAACGGGAAGTGCGTTCATCGTCAATGGCATTTCCTACGTTGCCGTGATTTTGGCATTGTGGAGCATGGAGGCTGTTCCCTCTCTTCCCAAAAAGGAAGAAAACGCGGTAGAAGCCATTAAAGAAGGCTTGTCCTACTCTTTTTCACATCCGATTATCCGGGTATTGATCCTTTTTACCGCAGTTACTTCTATTTTTGGATGGTCCTACACGACGCTGTTGCCTGTAATGGCTCAGGACATTTTCCATGTAGGTGCTTCCGGCCTTGGATATCTCTACGGATCTGTCGGGTTAGGCTCGTTATTGGCTATTTTGCTCATCTCTTTTTTCTCCAAGCAAGTTTCCCCCATAGTGTTCATCATCGGCGGGAATGCCTTGTTTGCGGTTAGCATCGTCTTGTTCAGTTACACGACCAGTTTGCATTTGGCACTTTGTCTTTTGTTTTTCTCAGGACTTGGCCTCTTGTCGCAATTTGCCATGATGAATACGACGATACAAAGCCTCGTGAAAAGTGAATTCCGTGGCCGTGTGATGAGCATTTACATTTTGATGTTCATCGGATTAAATCCGATCGGCAACTTTGAGATAGGGTGGTTGGCAGAGCATATGGGAACGGGGATCGCCATCCGGTCGGGAGCCATAGTCGTATTTGTTTTTGGACAGGCCCTGTTTTTTTATCGGAATAGAATCAGGGAGGGCTATGCCCGCTACAAGGCCAAAAATAATTCGGACTAAGAGATGGTTTCCGCAGACTTCTTGTCTTTGAAAATCGAATTGATCAAATTAAGGGAAGGTCCTGTCATGAACGTCGTCACAAGGGCCATCAAGACCATGATGGCAAAGATTTCCGGACTCAATATGCCAAGATCATAGCCAATGTTCAATACGATCAATTCCATGAGACCTCTCGTGTTCATCAAGGCTCCTATAGACATGGCGTCTTTCCAGGAATGTCCTACCATTCTGGCTGCGGTCATGCTGCCACCCCATTTGCCCAGAATGGCGATGAAGATGATGACGGCGCACAACGCCCAAAGATGTCCTTGGTTGAGCAAGGAGATTTGTGTCCGAAGACCTGTGAAGGCAAAGAAAATAGGCAATAACAACAACACGCTGACATCTTCTATTTTTTCTGCCAACGCCTTTTTAAATCCTGTATCCTGCGGCATGATCACACCTGCCAAGAATGCGCCAAACAAAGCATGAATGCCGATTACTTCAGCAAAATAGGCAGAAGCCAATAAAGTCAGGATGAAAAGCGTCACTGCTTTTTTCCCGACTTTTCCTTTCTGTATAGATTTCTCGCAAGCGCGGTACAACCAAGGTTTCACCACATAAAACATAAAAAGGATGAATACGACCGTCAAGGCAATGGTCACGAAGGCAGTTCCGAGCGTACCCGCTTTCACGATGGCCACTACAGCGGCCAAAATACACCAAGCTGTCACATCGTCTGCGGCGGCACAGGTGATGGCCAGTGCCCCTAGAGGAGTTTTCGTTAATTTCCGTTCCTGAAGGATGCGTGCCAATACAGGAAAGGCGGTAATGCTCATTGCGATGCCCATGAATAAAGAGAAGGCCAAAAAGCTGACATTGGTCGGCGCGAAATGTGGATAGATAAAATAGGCCAATGCCATTCCCAGCAAATAGGGGAAAACGATGCTGGCATGGCTGATCACCACGGCATCGTGTGCTTTGTTTTTGAGCTTCGACACATCCAATTCCATGCCGATGATGAACATGAAAAAGGCCAATCCGATTTGGCTTAGGAATTGGAGCATTTTCAATGATTCTTTCGGGAAAACAAAGGCAGAGAATTCGGGGGATATCCAGCCCAATAGAGAAGGGCCTAAAAAGATACCCGCGATGATTTCCCCGATCACGATTTGCAGCCCTAGTTTGGCCATGGCCGTCCCCAAGGCCCTAGAAACGATGAAAATGACCAGCAATTGCAACAATAAAATACTGAGAGGATGTTGCACATTGTGCAAAAATTGGCTGACGATACTGTCGGGAGCTGAATTGGCGGCTTTTTGGATGGTATTTTCTACCGTATTTTCTTGAGTCAGTTTATTCCCCGCTTCCAAAATGACCCATATGATGCTGAGGCAGATACTGATGATGGATAAATAAGTAAAAAGGCTCTTTTTCATAATCTTATCACAACCTGATTACTAATTTAACACTTTTCCAAACAAAAGATAAAAGGAAAGGGAAAATAACCCTTCCTTTTATCTCTTTGATCAATTTTCACGGACGGCGACCACACGGATGCGCTTGTAATCTGCTACCCATTGTCCGTCTTGGAATAGAATGGAACGAAGTGTTTCCTGTGTTTCCGATAAGATTTCTTCTACGGCAGGAGATGGGATTCCGACCAAAAAATTGCCGCCGAACATGCGGAGCCAATTTTTCACGCCATCTGCCCCTTCCAAAGGAGTTGGTCGGTCAAAATGGGCAGCAAAGGTCACTCTATATCCATGTTGTTCCAATAGGCTGGCATATTCTCCGAGCGAAGGAAAATACCAAAAATCGACTGCGGCATTTTTTTCATAGCCACGGTCCTTCAAGATTTTTTTGAATCCCTGTAATAGGGTGCCGGTATTTCCTTTTCCGCCAAATTCAACTACCAATCTGCCTCCTATTTTGAGATGCTGCCGAATGTTTTCTGCCACGATTCCGGCCTCTGGGATCCAATGCAAGGTGGCGTTGGAAAATACGGCATCAAATGGATCAGGAAAATGAAAGGTACGTGCATCGCCGAGTTCGAACGAGAGTGTAGGATAGGAGGCTTTTGCTTTCGCGACCATTTCTTCCGAAGCGTCCATTCCGATCACATCGGCTCCTTTTTCGCTGATTTTCCAAGAAAGGTGTCCTGTGCCGCACCCCAAGTCCAAGATACGCTCGGAAGGTTGAGCGTTCAAAAGTGTGAGTACATCTTCGCCGAATCGAGAGACAAAAGCATGTTTTTCATCGTACAAAGTGCTGTTCCATTGCATAATCAGGTTGTTTAGGGTTGAAAACAGATACAAATAAAAAAGGACCCAGGGGAGGCCTGGGTCCTTTTCCGAAATGGATGTTTCTGGAAACTTACACACAATGCCTGTCTCGTATCACGAAGAGCAGGAGAGTGGCACTGTATATAAGTTTAACCGACATGGGGGCAAAGATACAAAATGAGAGAGACAAAATTCCCGCCCTTCTTTATTTCTTCCACTTGATCGTGCACCCAATGGCTTTCGTGAAGTTCGTCTTCACTTCTTCACCCTTTAGCAATTCGTTGACAGCAGTTTCCACATATTTTTCTTTGACGGTAGCTGCATCTTGCGAATTGTCGTCAATCGCTCCTATATATGCTACTTTTAAGTCCTTGCCTTCTTTTTTCAATATGTATACATGTGGGGTGCGTGTGGCACCGTACGTTTTCGCAATTTGCTGGCTTTCGTCCCATAAATAGGGGAAGGGGAACCCTTTTTCTTTTGCACGCACTTTCATGTTTTCAAAAGAATCGTCCGGATAGGCAACAGCATCGTTGGAATTGATGGCCACTACGGGATATCCTAATGTGGCATATTTTTTATCCAATGCGATGATCCGATCTTCATACGCCTTGGAGTAAGGGCAATGATTGCAAGTGAATACCACAATAAATCCTTTGGCGGCGGTAAAATCGGCCAAAGAGACGTCTTTGTCGTTTGTATTTTTCAATTTGAAGTCAATGGCCTTGTCTCCTGCTTTGTAGCCATTGGTGGGAACATCGGAGGAATAGGTGAACGAAAAAAGGGCAAAAGCAATGGACGCGGCAAATGCGAATAAGAAATTAGTTTTCATAAGTGTAAAGATTTAAAGTGTAAGGAGTTGTTGGACATGTTTTGCTAGCGTTTCGTAAGTGAAGTCCCCTTCATGAAAGCTGCGGCTGGCAGGGGAATTGCGTACAAACAGGGTGGCGGGGATTGCCCCCGACCAATCAGGAGAAATTTTATCGATCCATTCGTTGGGGTTTCCTTGGTCCAGCAATAAAACAGTGGACCGGATGTTTTTTCGTTGTACAAAAGAAGTCACGAGGTCTACCTTATTCTTGAAATCGAGGCTGACGAGGATAACTTTGACAGGTTTGCCTTTGTATGTTTCCTGTAATTTCTCGAAGTAGGGAAGTTCTTCCACGCACGGTTTGCACCAAGTGGCCCAGAAATTGACAATACGCAAGGTGTCGTCCTTTTTTTGGAGAATCGTTTCCAATTCGGAAAAGGATATGACAGGAATAGAATGTGCTTGTGCAAACGACAATCCGATAAAAAAAACCAAAAAGGCGCGCATAGAAAATAGTTTACAGACGTTGAACATTTATCTATAGGAAATGTGTTCCCAATTCCACGGATTTTTTGCATTAAAATAAAAGACGTTGGAAAGCAAGGAGATTGCATTTGCTTAAATTATACCGCAATTTGCGTCCCAATTTTTTGAAATGGGCAAAGTCATTCTACTTACGGGCGCTTCTTCGGGCTTAGGCGAACAATTGGCCATTTACCTGTCCGGAAAAGGACATGTGGTGTATGGGACATCCAGAAGCATTACCGAACAAGGACGCGGATACAAAGTGCTTAAAATGGACGTATGCAGCGAAGAAAGTGTGCAGACAGCTGTGGCGCACATCCTTCAGGAACAAGGGCGCATCGATGTGCTGATCAATAATGCGGGTTTAGGATTGGCCACGCCGTTCGAGCACACGCACATGCAGGAAATAGATCGGTTGTTGGATACCAATATTAAGGGAGTAGTGCGAACATGTCAGGCCGTATTGCCCATCATGCGCAAGCAAAATGCAGGGTTGATCATTCAAATAAGTTCGATCGCTTCCGAATTCGGGCTTCCCTATCGGGGCCTCTACTGTGCGAGCAAAGCGGCGATGGAAAGATTTACGGAAGCGTTGCGCATGGAAGTGCGCAAGTATGGGATTCAGGCCTGCATTGTGCAACCGGGGGGTATGCAGACCGATATCAGCAAAAATAGGCTCATGTCCTTTGTTCCAGGCGACTCGCCTTATCAAGCAAGCTTTCAACGGACACTGGCCATTGTCAATGCCAGTGTAAGCGGAGGGCTCCCGACGCATGTTTTTGGTGCCGCGATAGAGAACATCATCCAAGCCAAGGAAGTAAGGCGGGTGTATCGGATCGGGAAGTTTACAGAAAAATTGTCCGTGACGCTGAAACGGATTCTTTCTAGTAAAATGTTTGAACAAATTTTGCTTAAACATTTTGAAATTTGATGTCTTTTATGAAATTAATATATAGGTTTGTCCGTGAGTAGGTTCGAAATTACGCATATATGATTAATCCTGTCATCCTTTTAGGAGCCAAAGAGTTGGGTTTGATGAGTTTGGAAATTTTCAATAGTCATGACATCCTTGTGTATGGGATGTTGGACGACGATAGCAAGGAACACAAAAAGGAATATGGTTCGGTAGTAGTGCTGGGCTCTTGCGACGACGAGGGGTACTTGAAGTTGATCGGGAAAAAATGCGACGCGTTCGTATCGGTAGAAAATGTGAAAGAACGGAAGTTCTTGGCCGAAATGCTCGAAGAAAATCGGCACGTCAAACCTGTGAATGCCATCCATAAGCAAGCGGTTATTTCCGAATCGGCCAGTATAGGAAATGGAAATTTCATCAATGCCGGTGTCGTGGTAGGAACAAAGGCAACAATAGGAGATTATGCCATCCTGCAAAATAGGGTAGTGGTCGAAGCATTTGCACACGTGGAGAATTTTGTCCAGCTATGTGCCGGCGCGATCATCGGGCAAGGTGCCGTCATCGAAGAAGGGGCTTTTATTGGAACCGGCGCGATCGTGGTGCCTGGGGTAAGAGTAGGCAAAAATGCACGTGTCGGAGCTGGTTCGCTCGTAGCGGGCAATGTGAAAAGCAACAAAACCGTATTCGGGAATCCTGCGGCCGAGGTCGCAGTCTAACCCTTGTTTTGGCCGATATTTTCAATAGATTTCCAGACTTCCCTTGTCGCTAGAAAAAAAGAACTATTTTTGGACGTAAATTTGTTTACCCTTTCAACGAAATATTTATTAATACTCGATAAACATCCATTACAATGAAAAAAGGTATTTTAACATCTATTTTTGCATTCGGTTTTGCCCTTTGT
>OUNM011021268.1_pt1 | contig 42394 bp, 36 predicted proteins | sample 1769961 | NCBI WGS metagenome assembly OUNM01 (sample SAMEA3914820, study PRJEB12502) | metagenome | biome: forest; material: soil | place: USA | collected 2012-03-12 | depth 0.3 m | reverse complement strand
CGGTTGAACCTCGAGGGTCAGCTGCGCCGATCCAACGAATTGCTCGGTTCCGGAACCCCGGGATCGGTGCAAGGTGCTGCGGTAGGGGCCACGTTGAACGATGGAATGGTGATTAGCCTCAAGGAGGAGCTCTCCCTGGTGGTCGCCAACATCGGTATCAAACACGGCGTAAAAATCGGCATGCCGTTCCAGATTCTGCGGAACGATCACATTATCGGAACTGTCCGAGTGGTCGATGTCCGCGACCGAATCTGCGGCGCAGTTATCCTCAATCTGACATCTGAAAAGGACAAAATCAAAACAGGCGACCGCCTCAAAGTGGCTGCCACCCAGTAGTCCGAATTTCCATCATTAATCCTACTCTTTCAATTCTCCTCGCTGAGCTCGCTCGGCCGGAGTGAGAGCAGGAGTAAGACAAACGAGTAAGATTAAAGAAGCACACCAGACATGCAAGTTAGCTCCATCTATCGCGGCGCGCGCATCTCGGCTTTCAAATGCCGGGAGGTGACGCGTGAGATTCAGGGCAAGCCGGTGGCGGCAGCCTTGGACATCCTGACGTTCACGCCCCGGAAGGCCGCCCGTCTCGTCGAAAAGACGCTGAAGAGCGCCATCGCCAACGCTGAAAACAACAACAACCTCCGCGCCGACCGTCTTGTGGTGCAGGAAGCTGTTGTAGGCGAGGGACCCACCTTCAAGCGTTTCCAGCCGAAAGCCCGCGGCAGCGCAGGCCCCATCCGGAAGCGCACCAGCAACATCCGCATCATCGTCACCGACGAGATCGAAATCGCTCCGTCCCGCGCTGAGAAGCGTGCCGCCGCAGCCGCCCGCCGCAAGGCGCCGAAGGCCGCGAAAGCTGGGAAGAAGGCCGCTCCTCCTTCTGCAGCCCCGGCTGCGGAAGCCGCTCCAGAAACGGCTGCTCCTGAAACGACCACAACGACGCAAGAATAATTTATGGGTCAGAAAGTTAATCCGATTGGCTATCGCCTGGCTTTGAACCGCGACTGGCGTTCCCGCTGGTTCGCCAATCCCAAGGAGTTGCCCGAGTTCCTCCACAACGATCTCAACATCCGGAAGTATGTGAAGGACAAGCTCCGCCTTGCTGCCGTCTCGAAGGTCGTGATCGAGCGCGCCTGGAACAGCATCCGCGTGACCATTTTCACTGCCCGCCCGGGCATCGTCATCGGCCGCAAGGGCGCCGAGATCGAAAAAATGACCGAAGAAATCTCCCGTATGTCTGGCGGGAAGTCGGTCAAGATCGACATCCAGGAGATCAAGCATCCTGAACTCGACGCACAGCTCGTGGCCGAGAACGTCGCGCTCCAGATCGAGCGCCGTATCTCCTTCCGCCGCGCGATGAAGAAGACGATCCAGACGACGATGGATATCGGTGCCGAAGGCATCAAGATCCGTTGCGCTGGCCGTCTTGGCGGTGCGGAAATCTCCCGCGCTGAATGGTATCGCGAGGGCAAGATCCCGCTGCACACTCTTCGTACTCCCATCGATTATGGCTTCGCCGAAGCCCGCACTGTTTACGGCATCATTGGCGTGAAGGTGTGGCTCTGCAAAAAGCCGGAGCAGGAAGAAGTCAAGCCCGAGAAGAAGGGCGCGCCTGAGCAGGCCGCTGCCTAATCGCAATTTTTACCAAGGAGTACAGCCATGCCTTTGATGCCAAAACGCGTGAAGTATCGCAAAACCCAGCGCGGAAGCCGCGCCGGGAAAGCTTCACGGAATATCAGTATCGATTTCGGCGCTTTCGCGCTCCAGACGCTTGAGCGCGCCTGGATCACCAATACGCAGATCGAGGCAGCGCGCGTCGCGCTGACCCGTAACATGAAGCGTAAAGGGAAGCTCTGGATCCGCATTTTCCCCGACAAGTCCGTGACCGCGCGTCCGCCGGAAACCCGAATGGGTAAAGGTAAAGGCGCTCCCGAGTACTGGGTCGCCACGGTTCGTCCGGGCAATATCCTCTTCGAACTCGACGGTGTGCCGGAGTCCCTGGCCCGTGAGTCCCTGCGACTCGCAGCGGACAAGCTGCCGATCCGCACCAAGTTCCTGATGCGCCACCACGCCACCCCAGTTGCCTAAGTTGCGTATGAAGACCAAAGAAATTCGTGAATTGACTCAAGACGAGCTCGGCGCCCGTAAGCGCGAGCTGCGCAACGAACTGTTCCACCTCCGCATCCAGCAGCAGAGCGGCCAACTGGAGAAGCCGAGCCAAATCCGGCAGATCCGCCGTGAAGTTGCCCGTGTGGAAACCGTGCTGAACGAAAAAATCCGCGCCGCGGCCGCCAAGTAATCCAGCCATGTCCGAAAAAACCGAAATTCCCGCTGCAACCTCTGCCGCAACGCGCGGCCTCCGCAAGGAGCGCGTCGGCCAGGTCGTCAGCACGAAGATGCAGAAGACCGCCGTGGTTGAGACCACGACCCGCGTGCCGCACGCCCGCTTTGGCAAGATCGTCAAGCAGGTCAAGCGCTACCACGTCCACGACGAAGAGGGCAAGGCCCAGGTCGGTGACACCGTCCGCATCGCCGAAACCCGGCCGCTCAGCAAATTAAAACGCTGGCGCCTAGTTGAAATTCTCAAGCATTAACGTATAGTCCGCGCCCCATTTTATGCTTCAAATTCGTTCCAGACTTGATGTGGCCGACAATACCGGTGCCCGCATGGCCAAGATGATTGGCGTCATCGGGAAGCCGACGCTCGAGGCCCGCGTGGGCGACGTCATCACCGCGCACATTCGCGAAGCCTCCTCCGGCGGCACCGTGAAGAAGGGCGACGTCGTTCGTGCAGTCATCGTTCGCACCAAGCAGCCGGTGCGCCGTGAAGACGGCAGCTACCTGCGCTTCGACAAGAATGCCATTGTCATTATCGACAAAGACATGAATCCCCGCGGCACCCGTATCTTCGGACCGGTGGCGCGTGAACTCCGCGAGAAGAACTTCATGAAGATCGTCTCGCTCGCTCCGGAGGTTCTCTGATGAAGACCAATTTTCACGTTAAGCGCGGCGATGTCGTTCAGGTCATCTCCGGCAATCACAAGGGAGCGCAGGGCAAGGTCCTTCAGCTCCTCCCGGCCAAGCAGCAGGTGATCATCGAAGGCGTGCACATGATCAAAAAGCACGTCAAGCGTTCCCAGGATCATCCCCAGGGTGCGATCGTCGAGCGCGAAGGTCCGGTTCACGTTTCCAACGTCAAGCTGATCGAGCGGACTGAAACCGCCGCCAAGAAGTAAGGACGACCTATGGCAGCCGAATATTTCGATTTTTATAAGAAGACCGTCATCCCCGCGCTTCGCGAGAAGCATGGTTACAAGAACGTGCACCAGATCCCACGCATCGAAAAGGTCGTGGTGAATACGTGCATCGGTTCCCAGCAGGACGGTAAGCAGGCTCTCGAAGACGCGAAGCAGGAGCTGGCACTGATCACCGGTCAGAAGCCGCTCGAGACTCGCTCAAAGAAGAGCATCGCGAACTTCAAGCTCCGTCAGAACCAGGCCATCGGTGCCAAGGTGACGCTGCGCGGCGCTCATATGTATGAATTCCTGGAGCGTCTCATCAAGATGGCTCTCCCGCGTATCCGCGACTTCCGTGGCGTTTCGACGCGCGCTTTCGACGGAAACGGAAACTACACGCTCGGCGTGAAAGATCAGTCGATCTTCCCCGAAGTGGAGTTGGACAAGATCAAGCGCAATATCGGTTTTGACGTGACTATCGTGACCACGGCAACGACCAATGCGGAAGCCAAGTCTCTCCTCACGGAGATGGGCATGCCCTTTACGGACAAGGCTAAGAAACCAACGCAGCCGAAGGCTGCTTAATCGTCACGAGGATATCGAAATTACATGAGCAATTTGACTGATCCTATTGCCGACTTTCTCACGCGCCTGCGGAATGCATCGCGCACGAGCCAGTCGGAGATCACTGCCCCTTACTCGAAGATCAAGGCTGAAATCGCCCGTCTTCTGAAGCAGGAAGGCTACATCACCAGTTACGAAGTCGTCTCCACCGGCAAGTTCCCGGAGATCAAGGTCGTGACCAAGGTTGTGAACCGCGCTCCGGCCATTACTGGCCTCAAGCGCGTGAGCCGTCCGGGTCTTCGCCGTTATGTTGGCGCCACTGAAATTCCAAAGGTTCTTGGTGGATTGGGCGTCTCCATTCTGTCGACTCCGAAGGGCCTGGTGACCGGGCGCGAAGCCAAAAAGCAAAACGTCGGTGGCGAACTGCTCGCCTACGTTTGGTAAATCTTTAGCCAACCAGTAAGTATGTCGCGAATTGGCAATAAACCCATTGAAGTCCCAGCCAAGGTGAAGATCCAGGTCTCCGCAAACGGCGCGATTTCCGTCGAGGGCCCGAAGGGCAAGCTCGATTGGACGCTTCCCCGTGAGATCAAGGGTACCCAGGAAGGTGACAAGTTCACTCTCGTGCGTGGAAACGAAGACCGCAAGGTCCGCGCGCTGCACGGTCTCTCCCGCGCCCTTGTAAATAACATGGTGACGGGCGTGTCCGCCGGCTTTGTCCGCGACCTGGAAATCCAGGTCGTTGGTTTCAAGGCTGCGGTTCAGGGCAAGAACCTGAATCTCTCTCTCGGCTTCTCGCATCCCGTGCTCTTCCCGATTCCGGAAGGCATCAAGGTTACGGTCGCCGAAAATACCAAAATCAAGGTCGAAGGTATCGATAAGCACCTCGTTGGCCAGGTTGCCGCCGATATCCGTGCGTACTATCCGCCGGAGCCTTATAAGGGCAAGGGTGTCCGTTACGCTGGCGAACACGTTCAACGCAAGGAAGGCAAGACCGTACAATAATTTATGGCCGCCAAGAAAATTTCCCCTGTCAAGCTGCGCCACGAGCGCATCCGCAAGAAGGTCTCCGGTACGCCGGGGCGTCCCCGCCTCGCGGTTCACTTCTCCGGGCAGCACATTTACGCTCAGGTCATCGACGACGTCGCTGGTCTTACCGTTGCCTCGGTCAACACGACCGAAGCGGACTTCCGCGGAGACAAGAGCACCCGTCCGAATATCGCCACGGCGATCAAGGTCGGCAAGACTGTCGCCGAGCGTGCGCTCGCGAAAAATGTTAATCAAGTTGTCTTCGATCGCGGTGGTTTCCTGTACCACGGCAAGGTCAAGGCTCTGGCCGATGCCGCCCGTGAAGGTGGCCTTCAATTCTAAATAGATTTTTATGGCAGAACCCCGTCAACATCGCGGTCGCAGGAATCAGGCTGAAAAGCCGCAGAAGGAGCAATCCGATCTCATCGAAAAGGTTGTCTTCATCAATCGTTGCGCCAAGGTCGTCAAAGGCGGCCGCCGCTTCAGCTTCAGCGCTCTCATTGTCGCAGGCGACAAGGGTGGCCGCGTGGGCTACGGCTTCGGCAAGGCGAACGAAGTTTCCGAGGCGATCCGCAAGGCTTCCGAGTCCGCTCGCAAGTCCTTGGTCAAGGTTTCGATCCGTGACAATACGATCCCGCATGAGGTGATCGGTGAACACGGTGGCGGTCGCGTCCTTCTCCGTCCGGCCTCGCCCGGTACCGGCATTATCGCCGGTGGCGGCGTGCGTGCGGTTGTGGAAGCCGCTGGCGTCCGTGACGTCCTTGCCAAGTCTCTTGGTTCCAGCAATCACGCAAACGTCGTGAAGGCCACCTTGGCCGCGCTGGCTCAACTCCGTCTCCGCGAGCAGATCTTCAAAACCCGCGGTATTCCTCTTCGTCAGCCTCAGGCTGCCGCGCCCGTTGCGCAGGAAGCCTAATTCAGACTAGCAAAAAATGAATTTGCACACTCTCAAGCCCCGTCCGGGTTCCAAGCACCGCGTCAAGCGGCTCGGCTGCGGCGAAAGCAGCGGCCACGGTAAGACCTCCGGCAAAGGCCACAAAGGTCAGAAGGCGCGTTCTGGCGGCAGCATCCGCCTCGGATTCGAAGGCGGTCAGATGCCTCTTATCCGTCGTATTCCGAAGCGCGGTTTCAACAACGCCAACTTCAAGGTCCAGTACGCCGTCGTGAACGTTGCCGATCTCGAGAACTTCGAAGCCGGAGCGAGCATCGATGAAGCCGCTCTGCGCGCCGCAGGTCTCGTTCGCGGCACGATCGACGGAGTCAAGATCCTCGGTCACGGCGAACTGACCAAAAAGCTTACCGTTACCGCACATAAGTTCAGCGGTTCGGCCCAGGAGAAGATCGAAAAAGCCGGCGGTTCCGCCACTTTGGTTACGAAGTAGTGAATTGCGAGCCCTAGGGCTTGCCTTTTCATGGCTTCCCATGATGGATTGCCTGCTTTTCCGAAATGATCTCGGCCTTTTCTAACAGCTTCAAGATTCCGGAACTGCGGAATCGCATTCTGTTCACGCTCGCGTTGCTCGTGGTTGTCCGCATTGGTGCGGCGATCACGTGCCCCGGCGTGAATGTCACGGTTCTGCAGCAGTGGTTCCACTCGCAAGTCGATTCTCAGACCGGTGGAAACATCGCGGCTCTGTTCAATATCTTCAGCGGTGGCGCTCTTGAGAATTGCGCTCTCTTTTCGTTGGGGGTGATGCCGTACATTAGCGCGTCGATCATGATGCAGCTGTTGACGGCGGTGATCCCTCAGCTTGGAAAGCTGGCCAAGGAGGATGGGGGACGGCACAAGATCATGCAGTACACCCGGTACGCAACCATTGCGTTGTGCGTATTCCAGGGTTATCTGCTGGCGCTTTCCTTCGAAAATCCGGGCAAGAATCCGTTTTTGGGAGGCATTAGCGAGTTTATCGCTAGGCATAACCTTCCGCCTCTGGTTCCCGAATCCGAACATGGATTCGTGTTCCGGGCAGTTGTGGTGATCGTTCTAACAGCAGGCACGATGCTCCTGATGTGGATCGGTGACCAGATTACCGACCGTGGCGTGGGTAATGGAATGTCCCTGATCATTACGGTCGGCATCGTGGCACGCCTGCCCGCAGCTTTGATCCAGGCTTGGCGTACGTTCGTTCCGAGTGAAGCGCACGGTTCCCAGGTGAACCCGATGCTGTTGGTGATCATGCTGGCGTTCCTGGTGATCGTCATCGCTGCGGTCATCTGCGTCACACAGGCGCAAAGAAAGATTAGCGTGCAGTACGCGAAGCGCGTGGTTGGCCGCAAGCAGATGGGCGGTGGACAGTCGTTCATGCCTCTCAAGGTCAATTACGCGGGAGTCATGCCGATTATCTTCGCCCAGGCGCTGCTGGTTTTTCCGGCTTCAATTGCCAAGATGGCTTTCCCGAATTCGGCGGCTGCGCAGAAGATAGCGAACGCACTTACGCAGGGGACTTGGTACTATGTGCTGTATGGCGCGATGATCTTCTTCTTCAGCTACTTCTGGGTTGCGACGCAATTCCAGCCTCAGCAAATCGCTGACGATCTGAAGAAGTATGGTGGTTATGTGCCTGGCATTCGTCCCGGCAACGAGACGGCCAAGTTCCTCGATGGTGTGATGACGAAGCTCACCTTCGCCGGTGCAGTGTTCCTCACTGTCATCGCGATCCTTCCGCAGATGCTGTCGCACCAGATGAGTGTTCCGTACATCACGGCTCAGTTCTTCGGCGGCACGAGCTTGCTGATCATCGTGGGTGTGATTCTGGACACCATGCGCCAGATCGAAACCCACCTCATACAACGGCACTACGACGGATTCCTCCGCAAAGGACGGCTCCGCGGCCGCTATGAGCGTACCCCGGAAGGGCGTGGCGAAGTGGTCAAGCAGAACGCGCTCCTTTGGGCTTACGTTGGAATTGCGATCCTGATTGTTGCTGGTCTGGCGGTCTTCATTGCCCAGAAGCTGCAGTTGCACTAAGTGAAACGACGGATTGTTTTGCTTGGTCCTCCAGCTTCAGGAAAAGGAACCCAGGCAGAAATGATTACCAATCGATTTGGGATTCCCTCGGCTTCGCCGGGGGCAATCCTTCGAGAGGAGAAGCGGGCAGGATCCGCCTTGGGGCGTGAGGCTGATTTGCTGACCAGCCAAGGGAAGATGGTTTCAGACGAGATTGTTGTGTCCCTGGTTGGCAACTGGCTCAACAACCACGATTCGGAATTTATTTTCGACGGGTTTCCTCGCAGTCTTGGTCAAGCCGACGCGCTGGAACGGGAACTTGCGGAGCGAATCACTCCGTTGGATGTCGTTTTAGCGTTTAATGCCGAGAGGTCGGTCCTTCGGCAGCGGGTCGCAAATCGTGTGGTTTGTTCCGGTTGTGGGAAGACACTTGCAGTAGGTCTGCATGTCGCAAATGCGAGCGTGCCATGTCCCGCCTGCGGAGCCTCGCTGGTTAAGCGCACGGACGATACCCCTGAAACGCTTTTGGCTCGGCTTGAGGAATATTCTGAGAAAACGAGTCCTTTGATTGGATATTACGAATCGCGCGGTTTACTCCAGCGCGTCAATGCGGCGGAGCCACCTGAGGTGGTATTTGCCTCCATTGCAGCTATTTTGGAGTCATGAAAATCCCGCTTAAAACTGACCGTGAAGCCGATAAGATGCGGCTGGCCTGTCGTTCGGCTGCTCTCGTTCTCGAGCGAGTGGCTGGGATTTTGCGTCCGGGCATCACAACGCGGGAGGTTGATGAAGCCGCTGCTGATTTTATTTCCGAAGAAGGCTGCCAGAGCGCTTTCCTTGGCTACAAAGGATTCCCAGGAAATATTTGCATCTCCGTGAACGAGGAAGTCGTTCATGGGATCGGCGGCGCCAGGCGCATTCAGTACGGCGATATCGTCAAACTTGATATCGGCGTTATCAAAGGCGGCTGGTACGGCGACACCGCAACGACAGTTCCCGTGGGCGTCGTTGATGAAAAGGTGATGCGCTTGCTGCGTGTGACTGAAGAGACTTTGGAGCGCGCGATTTCGCTAGCCGTTGTTGGAAACCGTCTCGGTGACATGTGCGCCGTGATCGAAGAAGAGATCGTTGCGAACGGCTACACGGTAGTCCGCGAATTTGTTGGGCACGGCGTAGGCCGCAAGCTGCATGAGGAACCCCAGGTGCCGAACTACGGTCGCCGGGGAACCGGTGAAAAATTCAGGCCCGGAATGACGCTGGCCATTGAGCCCATGGTAAACATGGGTGCTGCAGCAGTTCGCGTTTTGGAGGACAAATGGACGGTGGTCACTTGCGACGCAAAGCCATCCGCGCATTTTGAGCACACGGTGCTCGTTACCAAAGGTGAGCCCGAGATCCTCACCTGGCGGGAGAAGACATTGTCCAAGTAGAAGGCAAGATCAGTGAGTGCCTTCCCAACAACATTTCCTGGGCGGAATGGCCACCCACACACAAAAGTTTGGCAGATATTTCCGGAAAAATGCGTTTGCAGGTCATTCGGAACTTGCCAGGTGGCAAAGTTATGCTAGACATGAGCCCTTACGACCTGACCAAAAGCCGGAGCCTATTCCGGCAAAAGTAGGCCATTCCAGCAATCGCACTGAAGATGCGTCACTGCCTTCAGCGCGATTTTTTGTCCTCCAAAGACACCAGCTTTAACATCGAATCAACCATGAAAGTGAGAGCATCCGTGAAGCGCCTTTGCGAATCCTGCCGCATTGTTAAGCGCAAAAACGTCGTGCGCGTGATCTGCAAGAACGCGCGTCACAAGCAACGGCAGGGCTAATTAATAAACGAAGACTATGCCACGACTCCTTGGAGTAGACATTCCCGGCGACAAGCGTGTTGAAGCGTCGCTCCCGTACATTTACGGCATCGGCCCAAGCACGGCCAAAAAAATTCTCGAGACCGCAAACATCAACCCGGACATCCGCGCGAAGGACCTGAGTGTTGAGCAGCTCAACGCGATCATTCATGCGATCACGGCGAGCGGCTTGGCCATCGAAGGCGATCTTCGCCGTGAGATCCAGGGCAACCTGAAGCGGCTCCAGGCGATCAACTGCTATCGCGGTATTCGCCATCGCCGCGGCCTACCGGTTCGCGGTCAGCGCACCCAGACGAACGCTCGTACCCGCAAGGGACCGCGTAAGACCGTCGGTGTGCAGCGCGCCAAGGACGCGAAGAAGTAATCCGACGTAGAACTAGAAGATATATATGGCTGAAGCAAAGAAGACCAAGACTGCCGCTCCGAAGACGGAAGGCGCCGAGACTCCGGCTGCCGCTGCGGCACCTGAGGCGGCCGCAGCGCCTACCGCGCCGGCAACACCTGAAACCGCCGCTGCCGCGCCTGCCGCTGCAGCTCCTGCTCCCGCTGCCGAGCCTGCCAAGGCTCCGAAGGCAAAGAAGGCTTCGAAGAAAGAAGCTGCCGGCGCTACCGCTGCCGAGAAGCCGGCTGAGAATCTTTCTCTCGATCCGAATGCGGTCGTTGAGCCGATCAAGATCATCAAGGCAAAGGGTGCGAAGAACATTCACACGGGCATCGCCCACGTTCTCGCCACCTTCAATAACACCATCGTCAGCATCACCGACCTCCAGGGTCACGTGATCGGCTGGTCGAGCGCCGGCAAGTGCGGCTTCAAGGGTTCCCGTAAGAGCACGGCCTATGCTGCTCAGATGGTTGCCCAGGATGCGTGCCGTCAGGCGATGGGGCATGGCCTCAAGGAAGTCGAAGTTCGCGTGAAGGGGCCCGGCGCTGGCCGTGAATCCGCGGTTCGTGCGATGCAAGCCGTCGGACTCGACATCACGATCATCAAGGACGTCACACCTGTTCCGCACAACGGTTGCCGTCCTCCGAAGCAGCGCCGCGTCTGACGCGTTTGCCGCATTTCGATAACGATAACGAACAAGTTTAAGTTAAGATCATGGCACGATATACCGGCCCAAAAGACAAGCTCAGCCGCCGTTTTGGCGTCCCGCTCTTTGGCGCGACCAAGGCGCTCGAGCACAAGAATTATCCTCCCGGCATGCACGGTCCCAAGGGATCCCGCCGGAAGCAGTCCGAATACTCGGTCGCTCTCGCTGAAAAGCAGAAGCTCCGTTTTCAGTACGGCATTCTCGAACGCCAGTTCCGCCGTTATTTCGAGATCGCTTCGCGCAAGCGTGGCGTCACGGGCGAACTTCTCCTGCAGGCGCTGGAGACCCGTCTCGATAACGTCGTTTTTCGTCTCGGCTTCGCCAGCTCCCGCGCGGGTGCCCGCCAGCTCGTGTCCCACGGACACGTTCAGGTGAACGGCCGCAAGGTGAACGTTCCTTCGTTCGCAGCCAAACCGGGTGACACGATCACCGTCAAGGATACTCCGAAGTCCCGCAGCCTCGCTTCGCGGAACCTTGAGCTGACTCAGATCACTCCGGTTCCGGATTGGCTGACCATCGACAAGGATCACTTCAGCGGCGCCGTTTCGCGGATTCCTACCCGCGACGAGATCGCTCCGATCGTGAACGAGCAGCTCATCGTTGAGCTTTACTCGCGCTAAGATCAGGATTTCAGGCTAGACCTTTTAGAGCTGGCGCAGATCGCACATCGCGGTCTGCGCCAGTTTCTTTTTGCACTTAGGTGCCTCGGTGAGACTGCCCGGTGAAAGCAGTGATCAGGGCTCGGACTCGCTTGCTCTCAGAGTGGCAGGCCAGGAATCGAAGTGCCGCTGGGCTGAATGATTGGAGCCCGAGGTTCTCGAGCACCAGCATCGCTTCGTCGTCGAGCCATATGAGCGCTCTGAGGGTTTGCATGGCTGCTGCAGCCAGGCTTTCGATGTCGAAGCCGCGCTCATGAATGTGCCGCAGGACTGCAATTGCGACGGTTTCGCGGTCACGCGCAAGAATGCTATCCCTCAGCCTGGGGCTGGTAATCCACCAGTCAAATGGCTCCGGGCCATCGTTGTACCATTCAGCAGAGATCCGAAGTTGATCCGCGGCATCCTTAGGCTCGTTCGATCGATCGAAGCGAACTCCAACCTTTTGCACGAGTTCGAGGCATGCCAGGTCGAACACGGTTTTGATCCAGACTCCCGGTTTTTCCGGTTGATTCAGAGTATCCTGGCTAGCGGCGCCATAAGAGCGAAAGCCAAAAAAGCTTCCGTCCGCGGTCAGTCCGATAAGCTTGCGTCCGATGATCGTATCGTGGTGGTCGCGGATATAGAGGACCTGCTTGTTGAGTTCGACCGCATTCGCGATCGCTGAAAAGGCGTTGAAGTCATTTGCACTGAGGCAGGTGCCGAAGAGATCCCCCATGCGAAGGATCTGCAGGGGATCCTGTTCCTTGTGGAGTGACCAGGTTTCACCGTGTACGGTGCCTGACTTGTGGTAGGTCTCGAGCCACGCATCCGCGTTGAATCCGTGTTGGCGAAGCGCGTCAAGGAACTATGCATTGGGTGGATGAAGAAGCCGCCACTGCCTGTCGCCCTGCGCGAGGTGCCGGAGAAGCTTGCGGAGGATGTCTTTGTTCTTGTCCGCAGTGTAGTAGAAACGCAGGGCATGGTCCCAGTGCACACCTTCCGGTGCTTTGGCTGCCCTCAAGACCTGTCGCCAATGCTCGCGAAGCGTCCTTCTGCCGGACAAATTCAGCAGGTGCATTTTTATGTCGGGCAGGCGTTTCACAATGGCTTTGCGTGCGTCTCTCCTGGCCCATTCGGCGATTCGATCGGGCTGCTGCACCAGGCGATCAAGCTTGGCAATCCGGCGTAATGCCGAATGCGAGAGAGACTCGGCGTCGCGCATCTTACAGAGGGCCTCGTGCTCGCCACGGAGGCGCTCCTCACGCGCGAAAATACGCTGGATAGCGTCTGGAAATGGATGCCCGGGTCGGATGAGGTTCGCGAAGGCTGTAAGCGCCTCAATCGGCTCCTCGATTGCGGATGCGGTCTCCCATGCTTCGAACCCCACTTGAAGGGATTGGCGGCACTGCAGGCGCAAAGCGAGCGCGATTCTCAGGAGGACGCGGCTGCTCTCCCGGAGCCGCCCTGAAGTGTCGGTGCATAGCTCCACAAGAAAATGCTGAATTGCCGGGAAGCGATCGAGAAACAACCAACCTTTCAAGGGATTATCGGGCCAATACCAGTTTTCGATACGGAATTGGAGGAGGGCGAGCAGTTGCTTTGGCTTTCCGCCGGAAAGGCGAACGACGAGTGCCTCATTGTGATCAACGTCGCAATTCCAAGGCGACCACTCCGCGGGGTGTGCGATGTCTTCGCGCTGCTTGTAGCGCTGCCACTCAAAGATCGCTTCGACGAGCATGGCCGGGGTGGAAAATTTTGCCTCGTGCCACTGATAAGCAAATTCGAACGTGCTAAACCGGCTGGACCATAAGGCCGCGGGTGTCTTCCAGCACTCAAATCCCTTTTCGGGAAGCGACTTACGGCACTGCTCGGATTCATCAAGGATCCGCTCGAGAAGCGGCATGTTTTCGCTGAGAAAGCTCTCCCGTCGCTTCCTTTCGCCATTCGATCTGACTTTCGTCAAAAATCTCTCCAAACTGAGGAGGCAGATATCGACTTCCGCAAATGCGAACTTTCTGGTCGAAAGCAACTCGTCTCGCCATTGAAGGACCTTGGCGAGAAGCGCTGCCGACTCCATTTTTGTGAAAAGCCAGGTCCACAGTCTCTTTCGGTACGGAGGAAGTTGATCCCAGTCTGAGCGGTGTTGCTCGACCAAAGCCGTGAATTCTTTAAGTCGTTCCGGCTTCTCTGTGAAATAGTTGGTGGCGGATTCGACAAGGTCGAGATCGATGATGGCTGTTACTGTCTTTAGGGGGACTGTGCCCATGGCTCCAAGTTTCCAGAAAGCGTCGGATGAGGGCTTCTGGAACTGGTGCAGGCAGACCAGTTCGGCTCCACGACTGGAAAGCAGACCGCACAGCAGCCGGATATTCTCGGGTGTGCCATCCGCTGCATCCAGCAAGCGCTCCAGGCAGGTTACTGCGACGTTCCAAATGCTCGCGCCATCGCTTGTCTGCTTGCAATGAATACGGCAGGCCTTGAGCCAGGCCGCGAGTTGTTCCGGGATTTCCGGATCGTCGCCAACAGCTGCGCAATGCCCAGCCAAAGTAGCCAGATGGTTCAGCCAAGGCCCGGCTGGGCTCTTGGCGAGGCTGCGCAGGGATTCACGGAGATGTGCCGCAACATCCGGACATGAATCTGACTCGATCAACGTGCCCTTCTTAAAGGCTGGCAATTTTGTGCCTACAAGCCATTCGGCGACTTCTTCGAACCCGAAACGTGCCTTGTTCTCGGGGCTGAAGCAGGCGGCGGCTTTTGCCGGAAGATAGTCGCGAAAGAAGGCTTCGACCACCAGCGGTGGAAATGCCGGGTTAGGCTCCAACTTGGTGATTCGGCTGCGAGTGCGGGATGAGAATATGTGCTGCAAATACGCAGGGCAAAGCGCTTCAGTTTCCTTGATTAGCGATAGGAAAATACCATGTCGGCGTTCCGGTTCAGCGATCGCGCATCGGCATTCGGTGAATAGTTGTTTGAGCGCTGAGCAGAATCGGGAAAGGTCGGTGTTACTGGCTGAAAGGATGTATTCCATAGCAGCCAGACGAGCGGCATCGCGATAGATCTCGGTAAACTCCTCGAGGGCTGCGTCGATGGCTGTGGGAGGCAGGACATCCGTCGCACTTACCCGCCAGCATTGTCTGAGTAGAGGCTTTCGGGCTCCTTCCAGCGGAAAGGAGCGCAAAGCATTCAGGCGGCTTCCAAGCTGTGCCAAATGGGCGTGCAGGCGGGGCCGCGTCACGAATGACCCTTTATCTTCACGCGGGGCCTTGCTTGCTGCATGATTTGCAGTCGCCAGTGCATGGGTTGTCGTGGCAAGCCGCTCGGCGTTTATCGGAAGCAGACGGATATTCCTGTTCGTCCCAGTGACTAAGTGGAGCGCAAAGAGTCCTGCTGGTAGCGAGCAGAGCTTTGCTACAAGCTGACTATGTAAGGTATGTCCCTCCGAGTCCGTAACACGATGGGCATTGTCTGGCGCGCCACCCCAGGACAGGATGGGCCACAACAGCCATTCCGTGTGGCGAACCAAGTCGTTGGTAGTTGGAATGGGGCGCCGCTTGGCACGTTTCCCGGTCCGTTCGTCGAACTGATCGATGTTAGTATGCATGAGATGACCGCCATGCGAAAAGACGAATGGCGAAGTCTGCCGCGAGGTGGCGCGAGATAACGCCGCATCGCTGCGAAGACAGACTTCGGCATTCCGAAAGCATCGGAAGGCCATGATGCGTAGACGGACGGCCGGGAGAGGCGCTTTGCCGTTGGAGACGCGAATCAGCCGATTCGTGTCAGGAGAGGGGAATCATCCCCAAGAGGAGATCCGTCCCCGATCAGGCAAAGAGCGACGCCCGCAGCCCCGCAGAGGGCGCGTCGCAAATGCTGAGGATGGAGGACAAGGTAACCATGTGAGCGCTTTTATACCTTTTGCCAAACGCAGTCAACTGGAGAAAATAATCGGCGCTTACTTTAATAGTGAGCGTGCCGCCTTGCCAATTCGACTAGTATGGAAGCTCGAGTTGCTTCGTCAGGCCAGGATATCGTGCACTACTTTCCCATAGACATCGGTAAGTCGATAGTCTCGGCCACTGTACCGATATGTCAGCTTTTCGTGGTCAAGCCCGAGAAGATATAGAATGGTAGCGTGGAGGTCATGAACGTGGACCTTGTTTTCCGTCGCATGCCAGCCGAATTCATCGGTGGCACCATAGCAGAGGCCCCCTTTTACGCCACCTCCAGCGAGCCACATGGTAAACCCGAAAGGATGATGCTCTCGTCCATTGTCGCCCTCCGCGGTCGGAGTCCGGCCAAATTCGCCGCCCCACAGTACGATCGTGTCCTGGAGAAGCCCTCGTAACTTAAGATCGGTGAGGAGAGCTGCAATGGGCTTGTCTACTGCCGCGCAATTTGCGGGCAGATCTGTCCTCAGGTTACCATGCTGATCCCAGAGTTGGCAGGACGTGCGTTTTGAAGTCTGTGTATGATAGACCTGCACCATTCGGACGCCCCGTTCCGAGAGGTGCCTTGCCATGAGGCATTGCTTGCCGAAGGTTTCAGTGACCGGGTCATCGAGACCGTAGAGTTTCTTTGTCTCGGGAGATTCGCGCTCGAAATCAAACGCTTCCGGCGCCTGCGTTTGCATCCGAAAGGCGAGTTCGAATGACGCGATCCGGCTATTCAGGCGGCTATCTTCCTCCCGTTGCTGCTGGTGCAAGCGATTCAGTTCTGCCAGAAGATCCAGCTCGGCGCGCTGTTGTGATGGGGTGAATCGTACATTTCCGAGGTTTTCGATGGGGGACTTTAAGTTACTCACGAGGGTGCCTTGATAGGCGGCGGGCAGAAAACTCGAGCTCCATAACGGTGCGCCCTGCGCCGGTTGCGAGGGACTGATTACGACGTAGCCAGGAAGGTCCTGGTTTTCTGTGCCCAGCCCGTAGAGTAGCCATGATCCCATGCTGGGGCGTGAGAATGCCTGCTCGCCGGTATTCATTTGGAGACAGGCGCCATTGTGATTGATGTTATCTGCGACCATCGACCGGATTACGCACATATCATCCACGCACCCGGATAGGTGTGGTAAGAGTTCGCTTACTTCCATCCCGCACTCGCCGTGTTGTCGGAATTGCCACGGCGATCCGAGCAGATTGCCAGTTCTGGTGCGCTCGAGTTTTGGCTTCTCGAAGGGAAGCGGTTTTCCGTTATCGGTAATGAGGCGCGGCTTTGGATCGAAGAGGTCGACATGCGACGGACCGCCCGACATGAACAGAAAGATCACCCGCTTTGCTCTGGGTGTGAAAAGAGGCGGCCGGATTGCCAGAGGATTGGGCACCTCGGCCGCTCGCAGCGTTCCACTCATCAGATCGCGGCTGAGCAGGCCCGCGAGGCCCAGCATGCCGAAGCCGCTCGCGAATTGCTGTAGCATATCTCGGCGGCTCATCGCTTTGGTGAAGGAGGGCGTGTTCATAAGCGAGGGGGGAATGATCTCGTGTGCAATTCCGACGGTCCGCCGCGGGGTTAGTCGATATAGATAAATTCGTTCGTGCACAGGAGCGCGTGCACATACTGCTGCCACGCTAGATTCTCCGTGGCGCCGTTGCGTGCGCTTGTAAGCGCGGCTTGTCCGATGCGAGTTTCTTCTTCACCTGGCGGCCTTGCGTAGAGGGTCTGGTAGAGCCATGAGATCCGGCCTGCGTCGTCATGACGTCCCTCAGCCTGCATGCGTTGTACCAAGGCTTCGGCCTGATTGAGCACGAAAGGATTGTTCAAAAGAAAGAGGGCCTGTGGCGCGACGGTTGAGTCGACGCGTTTGTCGGCAATGGCCGTCGGATCGGCGGCGTCGAACAGCGATTGGTAAGTGCCGCGATCCGATCTCACGGTCATTAGATATAGCGTGCGCCGCGGAGTGGCAAAGTCTCGGAAGGCTCGTCCGCCTGTGCTCGTATCGAGCTTTCCCGCGACCGCGAGAAGGCTGTCGCGCAGGGCTTCTGACTCGAGCCGCGAACGGCTCATGCGCCCGAAGAGATGATTGTCCGGATCGGCTGCTAGGGTCTCCGGTGCTGCGGCGCTGGATTGCTGATAGGTCGATGAGAGCATGATGAGGCGGTGCATCGCCTTGATTGACCAGCCGCTCCTTATGAACTCCTCCGCGAGCCAATCGAGTAACTCAGGATTGTCCGGCGGGTCGCCGAGCTTTCCGAAGTTGTTCGGCGTTCTCACGATGCCCTGGCCGAAGTGATGTTGCCAGATGCGATTGACCATCACTCGGGCGGTCGTCGGATTTGTGTTGCTTGCCAGCCACCGCGCTAATTCGAGCCGTCCGCTCCCTTGTGTGATTGGGGGCTGACTATCGCCGGCAAGCAACTTGGGAAAATGGCGCGGGACGATTGGACCGAGCCGGTCATAACGACCCCGGATATGGACTTTCACATCGTGCACGCCAGCGTGCGAACTTTGCGGGCAGCCGCCTTCCTGCAGTCCATGGGCGGTCGGTATGGGAGAAGCAAGTTCGTCGGTAAGCCGCTTTCGCTCGGCCGCCAATTCCGCAGATTCGGGCAGATCTTTGGCGAAATGATCGCCCTCGCCTGCACAGATCCACCAAACGCCGTCCTGGCCTTGTGTGCCGCCGCTTACCAAGGTCTGCCGAAGGTTCCAGGAGCGCCCGTCCGCTGCGCGGATGATCAAGTCCACGGCTGTCGAATCACAGAAGTAATTAGATTTTGGATCAATGGAGAGCGTTACGAAATCTCCTTCGCTTACTACCGCTTCCTGCTCCGGAAAATCTGAATTGCCGCCGTTTTCGAATTGGCCCGAGCCAAGCAATGTACGGCCTTTGCGCACTGACCAGGCGATGCCGTCGCCACATGTCGGATCCGCGTCGCGAAGTGAGGCCTTTACCCAAATTTTGCCCGCCATTGGACTGCGCCAGATCGCACTTACTGGTTGCTTGGGGCCAGGATGAAGGGCGATGGCGTAAGCCGGAAGCTTGATTGTGAGAAAGGCGATTTCTTTGTCGGTGGTATTGATGACAACCGACGGATTATCGGCGCCTTTTGGAGACCAGCCGATCAGGCCTGGTTTGCCCAGCACGTCACGTTTTACTTCGGTAAGTGGAGTCGGGGTGTTTGCCAGCAGCGACGTAATTTCATCGATCCGGCGCTGGGAGCTTTCACGCTTTGCTTTTTCCTCCCGCGAGAGCAGGGGGATGCGGAGCATCTCGGGTCCGTTTGTTTTTGGTCCGGGGTTTGGAAGGAAATGGCTCGAGAAAAAGATTCCGGCGAGACCGTAATAGTCCTCTGTCGAAATGGGATCGAATTTATGATCGTGACAGCGAGCACAGGCCAGCGTGAGGCCGAGAAACGCGCGCCCGGTTAAGTCGACCTGATCATCCGCAATATCGGTGAGTAACTTGTCCTTGTCCGCATCGCCGCCACCCCAGTTGCCCAGCGTGTAGACGCCGGTCGCTATCAAGCCACGCGGATCATCCTCGGGCGGAGTAAGCAGGTCGCCGGCGACCTGCTGTATGATGAATTGGTCATATGGAAGGTCGCGATTGAATGCATCAACTACCCAATCCCGGTAACGCCATGCATCGGTGCAATCCATCTTGCTGTCGCCGCTGAGTACCCGGGCGTCGAAAGAATCCGTATATCTAACTACGTCCAGCCAATGCCGGGCCCAACGCTCGCCGTAGCGCGGCGAAGCCAGCAGACGGTCGATCAGCTTCGCAAATGCATCGGGCGCGGGATCTGAAAGAAAGGCATCGACCTCAGCAATCGTGGGTGGCAGTCCAGTCAGATCGAAAGTCGCGCGCCTGATCATGGTTCGCTTGTCGGCGATGCCTGCCGGGCGCAGTTCTTTCGATTCCAGTTTTGTGAGGACGAAGCGGTCGATGTTGTTGCGTGCCCATGCATTGTCCCGGACCGATGGGATTGCTGGATCGGCAGGAGCGTGAAATGCCCAGAGTTTTCGCGCTGCATCGAGATCCATTTTCGGATTGGCGGGCGTATCCGCCGCGGGCGGATCAGAGCGTGGGTCCGGTGCACCCATCTTTACCCAGGCTTCGAGATTCGCGATGGACTCTGCGGGTAGCTGCCGCGATGTGCCATCCTTCGCTGGCGGCGGCATCTGGAGATCTTTGTCGGTGTAGCGGATCGCTTTGATCAGCAGGCTGTCCTCGACCTTGCCCGGGATCACTGCGGTTCCTGAATCACCGCCTTTTAACGTGGACTCGCGGCTGTCCAAGCGCAGACCGCCCTTCTGCTTCTTTTCACCGTGGCAATCGTAACAGTGTTCTGCAAGGAGCGGCCGGATCCGTGTTTCAAAGAATTCGATATTTGCTTCCTCGGCGCGCGTCGGCGGGGTGGCCTCGAGGAGAACAAGCGACGTCAAGCTCGCGAGGCAGATTGAGGCGCATTCCCGGCGGAAGGTTGGACGGGTAGTGCTCTTTTGACGCGGCATAAGGCGGCCAGGGACTTTGGTCCCTTCATAGGGAACCGTTCTATTTGAAAGTGCTTAGCTGTCTCGGCTCCTATGGACAAGGCTAGAGCTTATCCCAGTTCGCGGGCGCTGGACGATGCACGGAATAAAAAGCCCGCCACAGGTGAAGCCGGGCGGGCTTTGAAAAGGCGAAGAGCGAAGTCGCGAGGAACTGCAGCCGGAGGCTATTTGCCACTGTTGCCGTATCGCTGCACGGCTGCCTGCACAAAGGCACCTTGCGCCTTGCCTCCATCGTTCGGGAAGCCGCTGTGCTGGACCATGTAAATGGTGATGAGTCCGCGATTCGTGTCGATGGACATATTGGTGCTGTAAGCGCCGCCGTGGCCGAAGGTTCCGTTGTTCGTGTTCCATCCGAAGCCGTATCCTTCGCGGACCTGATCGCCTGTTTGTTTGCTGGTCATTTGCTTGACCGCTGCCTCGGATAGGTAGCGATGGCCTTCGTATTCTCCACCGTTGAGGATCATCTGGCAGAAACGTGCAATGTCTGTCGCCGTGGAAAATAGCCCTCCCGCGGGCATGGGCTGCCGGTTGTGATCGTTGAGAGGATACTTGAGCTGCGTGACTGTCGTTTCTTCGAGTCCGGTCTTGCTCGAGTCCGGCTTGTAGGATTTGGCCAATCGCGTGAGCTGCTCTTCATTTGGCCAGAAGGTCGTGTCCTTCATTCCGAGCGGTTTGAAAATGCGCTGCTCGAGAAAGTCCTGATACGGCATACCACTTACCACCTCGATGATGCGGCCGACGGTGTTAATTCCCGCATTCGCGTATCGGTATTTCGTGTCGGGCGCGAATTGCAGCGGGGTCATCGCGTAGCTGCGGACGGCATCCCGGAGTGGAAGGAGATCGAGCGTCGGAGTTTCCATTGCCGACTTAAAGGGAAGCCCGCTCGTGTGAGAGAGGATATTGCGCACGGTGATGGGGTGCGCTGGTTTCTTCAGTAGTAAATGGTCGCCGTCCTGCTCGGTTGTGAGCCATTGGCCGCGGAATTCCGGCAGATACTTTTCGACCGGGGCATCGACATTCACTTTGCCTTCGTCCACGAGCATCATCAGCGCGGTCGCGGTGATCGGCTTTGATTGCGAAGCGATCCAGAAGAGCGCATTGGCGGCCATTTTCCGATCTCCTGCAATATCTTCGTATCCGACCGTTTCGAGATCGAGGATCGTGTCCTTCGATGCGATTAGCGTCACCGCGCCCGCGAGGCTGTGGTGATCCACATACGGCTGGAGTACGGCAGCGATCCCGCCGTCAGAGGGAATGTTATCGGCAAATGCCGTGACCGCGAGGAGGCTTGCAACGGTGGTTGCGAGGAAACGATGAATCGGGGAATTCATAAGAGGAAAGGAGTCGGGACCAGTCTTCCATAAAACCGCCGACGCCAATGCCGTGTTAGGCACTACAAATTCAGGTGGGCCAATCGCGCTCCGTCGTAGCCAGGATGCGGCTAATGAGCGGAATAGGCCGGCAAAAGCAGTGCGGCCTTTCAGTCTGACTATCAGACCGAAAGGCCGCGATGATTTGCAATGTAGGCGAGCCTGGCACCAGTCCGGGACCGCCGTTGGCAGTCGTTAGCTTACGCCCCCGCTGGAATTTCGTTCACGCGTACTTCCATTCCATCCACGAGCGAATCAGGCGGATTGAGCACGAGGCGATCGCCCTTCTTGACGCCCTCGACCAACTCAACGATTGCACCGAAGTCGCGGCCCAGCGTGACCGGGACCAGCTTCACGTGACCGTCGTTGATGATGGCTACCTGGAGGCCACTTGCGCGGAAGAGAAGCGTATTTGCAGGAACGGTCAGCGTGGGATCGAGCTTCGCATCGGAGAGCCGCACCTGCGCATAGCTGCCGGCGAAAAGCTCGCCCTTTGCATTGTCCACTTCCAATTCAGTGAGCAGCGTACGGGACGCGGCGTCGATTGCACCGGCAGAACGCACGACCTTCGCAGGAAAGGTGCGGCCCTGGATTTCCGGAAGGGTGATGTCTGCGGGCTGATTCTCTGCAACCGCGTGAGAGTACACCTGCGGCACGCGCACGAAGACGCGGAGTTTATCGGTTTGTGCGACGCGGAAGAGTTCCTGCCCGCTGCCTGCATTGACCAGCTGGCCGATATCGAGGGTTCGCGCCGTGACCGTGCCCGCAAAGGGCGCGGTGATTTTGCCGAAGCTGACGAGCTGCTCAAGCCGGTCCACATTTGCCTTGGCGGAATCCGCAGCCGTCTTGGCGAGGGCGAGATCGGCGAGCTTTTGATCGGTCTCCTGGCTGCTGACTGTCTTTGCCGCGAGCATCTGCTGCCAGCGCTTTGCAGTGATGGAGGCCAGATCGAGCGCGGCTTCGGTGTGCTTCAGGTCGGCGTGCGCCTGGGCGAGCTGTTGATCGACGTCCGGAATATCAAGTTCCGCCATCGGCTGTCCGGCTTCCACGTGAGAGCCAATATCGACGAGCCACTTGCGAACATAACCAGTGGCACGCGCGTAAATCGGCGCTTCGGTGAGCGGCTTCAATTCACCGGAAAGCTGCAGTGGCGGTGGCGCCTTCCCTGGCGCTGGCGAGGTGATATTGACTGATGGAACGGCCAGTTCCTGGGTTTCGGCAATGGTCTCGGCGCGCTTGTGCAGGCGGGGAAGCATTCCCGCCACCACACCTCCAGCTAGCAGGAGGAGGACTACAAAAAGCAGGCGACCAAGCCGGAGCTTTCGCTGTTCCCGCCGGACGGGCGCGGCCGTGCGGCGCGGCGGTTCGGGATATTCGGAATCCTCCATCACACCCGATCCAGTTCGGGTAAGGCCACCGGAAGAGTAGCGATCTGTTGGCGTGCTCATAGTTTAGAAAGTTGGGTTCAAGCTGAGAGAAGTTCTGGTTCGGCCGGCACTTCGGGTTCCGGATGGGCCGTGGTGGGCTTGCGCTTGTGCAAGATGCTGAAGACCACCGGGACGAAGAAGAGTGTGGCGATGGTTGCGACAAGCAGACCGCCGATCACCGCGCGGGCGAGCGGCGCATTTTGCTCCGCGCCTTCACCAAGGCCGAGGCTCATGGGCAACATGCCGATGATCATGGCCAGCGCGGTCATCACAACCGCCCGGAGGCGCGTGCTGCCTGCATTGAGCGCGGCTTCGACGGGATCGAGTCCCGCATGGAAATTGTCGCGCGCAAAGCTGATCACCAGCACCGAGTTCGCCGTGGCGACGCCCAGGCTCATGATGGCTCCCATGAGCGCCGGTACGCTGAGCGTCGTTTGCGTGAGGAAAAGACCCCACACGACTCCGGCAAGTGCGCCAGGCAGAGCGGTGATGATGATGAAGGGATCCAGCCAACTCTGGAAATTCACCACGAGCAGGAGGTAGATGAGCACGATCGCACCGGCGAGGCCGACACCAAGACCGATGAAGCTGCTGTGCATCGTCTCCGCCTGTCCGCGAAGAACGATGGTCGAGCCGCGTGGCAGATCCTTCTTCGCGTTGTCGATGATGGGCTGGATATCCTTCAGGACGCCGCCGAGGTCGCGGCCACTTACGCCGCCGAAGACATCGATCACGGGGATGACGTTGTAATGCGAAATAACGGTCGGGCCTTGGTTGCGATGAATCGTGGCCAGGTTCGCAAGAATCTGGCCATCGCCGCGGCCCGCATTGCTGGCGCTGATGGGCATGTTCTGAAGCGAATTCATCGAAGTCATCACGTATTCAGAAGCGCGGGCGTTGACCAAATATTGGATGCCGTTCTTCGGATTCAGCCAATAGAGCGGCTGCACCTGGCCGCTTCCACTCAGGCTGAGCAGGATGGAATTCGCGACGTCGTGCTCGCTCAGGCCGATTTCGGTGGCCTTCTCGCGGTCGACTTCCACCTGCAGACGCGGTTGATCGCCGGGTTGCTGCACGCGCACGTCCACGGCGCCGACAACATGCCGGATCTGCGCAGCGAGCTTGTTGGCGATGGCCCGGATGGCCTGCTGGTCGCGGCCATAAACCTGCACATCGAAAGGTGCGGGTAGACCGAAATTCAGCGTCTGGCTCACGATATCGGCCGGCAGGAAATAGAAAGTTGTGCCCGGGAATTCGCGGTTGAGCTGGGTCCGAAGTTTGCGGACGTAATCATCGGTCGGCGCGTGGCCAGGCTTCAGGGAAGCCAGGATGTCGGCGTCGCCGGTGCCCACGAGACCATTGTTCGAATAGGAAAGGCTGATGCCCGAATTCGGGATGCCGATGTTATCGAGGATGCCCTCGAGTTCAGAGGCTGGGATCGTGCGCCGGATGGACTTCTCGATGTTATCGATAAGTCGCGCGGTTTCCTCGATCCGAGTTCCGCTGCGCGCCCGGACGTGAAGGCGGAATTGTCCGGCATCCACATTTGGGAAGAAGTCCTGGCCAAGCTGGGAAGCGAGCAGCAGTGACCCGGCGCACAGACCAATGAAGATCAGTGCGAATGCGCCTCGATGCTCGAGCAGCACGCTCAGGGTTGCCCGATAGCGTTCGCGCAAGCGCTTGAATCCACGCTCGAAGCTGTGGTGGATGATTGAAAACGGCTTCCGCCAGCCTGGGGTGGGCTCGACGTGATGGTCGTCGTCTCCATCTTCGTCCTCGCTTTCACCGTGAAACGGCGAATTGCGATAGAAATACATGACGAGCGTCGGGATCAGCGTACGGCTGAGCACATAACTCGCGAGCATCGCGAACACGACCGCCTCAGCCAGCGGCACGAAGAGGAACTTCGCGACGCCCGTGAGGAAGAACATCGGCACGAAGACGATGCAGATACAAAGTGTCGAAACGAAGGCTGGCAGCGCGATTTCTTCCGCGCCTGCGAGGATGGCATCTTCCAGCGGCTTGCCGGTGGCCATCTGCCGATGAACGTTTTCGATTTCCACCGTGGCGTCATCAACCAGGATGCCGACCGCGAGTGCCAGACCGCCGAGCGTCATCAGATTGATCGTTTGCCCGAGCATGCTGAGCACGAGGATCGAACAGATCACCGCCAGCGGGATCGAGAGCGCGATGATCACCGTGCTTCGCCAGGATCCGATGAAGAGAAGAATCATCACCGCCGTGAGGGCTGCGGCGATCACGCCTTCGCGCATCACGCCGCTGATGGCTGCGCGGACGAAGACCGATTGATCCACGAATTCCTGCACATGGAGTTCAGGCGGAAGCGTGGACATTACCTTCGGCATTTCCTCCTTCACATGCCTCACGACATCGAGCGTGGAATTCATGCCGCTCTTCATTACCGTGAGCAGCACGCCGCGGATGCCATCCTTGCGGACCACGTTTTGCTGCGGCTGGAAGCCGTCGCGCACCTGGGCGACGTCATGCACGTAAATGGTCGCGCCATTGACGACCTTCACCGGAAGGTTGTTCAGCTCCTCGAGCACGCGCGGGCTGCCATTGACCTCCACGCTGTACTCCGTTTCGCCGATCTTGGCGGTGCCGGCCGGGAGGATCAGGTTCTGCGCATTCACCGCATCGACCACGTCCTGCGCCTTCATGTTCTTGGCCTTCAGGGCATTGAGGTCGAGGTCGATCGAAACGACGCGTGTTTTGCCGCCGTAGGGCCAGGGAAGCTGCGCGCCTTGAACAACGGAAAGCCCAACACGGACCTGATTCTGGGCCATGTCATACACCGCTGCCTCGGAAAGTTTCTCGCTCGTGAACGAATACTGGAGCACCGGAACGGTCGAGGCGTTGTACCGGATCACGAGCGGTGGCGTCTGCCCAGGTGGCATCTGCTTCAGCACCGTCTGGGCTACGGCGGTGAGCTGAGCTACGCCTGCATCGACCGATGCGCCGGGACGGAGGAAGACCTTGATGATGCCGACGCCGTTGTAGGTGTTCGATTCAACGTGCTCGATGTCGTTCACCGTCGCCGAGAGGGCGCGCTCGTGAACATACATGATGCGTTGTTCAAACTCCTCGGGATTCAGCCCGGCATATTGCCAAATAACGGAAATGACCGGGATGTCGATGGATGGAAAGATATCCGTTGGCGTACGCAGCAGGATGAGCGGCGTAAGCAACAGAAGCACGATAGCGGCCACTACAAAGGTGTAGGGCCGGCGTAAGGCGAGTCGGACGATCCACATGGCAGAAATCAGTGTACGGCAGCACGGCGAAACGCCGGCCTCATCCGCCAGGCGGGAGGGACTTGGCGGCCCGAGTCCATACGGCTGGACGGGGATCCTCGCAATGGACACGCCTTGGACGGCTTTGCGGAGTGAAGAGGATGGCCTTGCTTTGCCTTGTGGATGCAAAATCCGGTCAGTGCCTGTGCTTTGTCAGGCGCGATCGTATATCTCCAAGCAGGGGAAGGGCTTGCCGACCGGACGCGATTCAGCGCTGCCGCGAGTCGGGGCCGTTTATGACTGACTCGTGCCGGCTTTTATTTAGAATAATTCTTGATAAGGGTGGTCGCTGAACGATATTGCCGTCCACCTTCATGAAGCCAAACGTGCAGAGCCCAAGTTACGATGCGACCATTGCTGGTCGTGGCTTTCGCATGACTGAGCAGCGGCGCGCGGTGCATGATACGCTCATGCATCAGGCGGATCATCCGACCGCCGTTGAAGTCTTCATGCGGGTGAAAAGCCGGATGCCGAGCATTTCGCTGGCGACCGTTTACAACTGCCTGGAAACGCTGGTCGAGTGCGGGCTCATCCGCCACGTCCATCACGACCGCGAGCCGTCGCGCTACTGCGCGAACCTAGCGGAACACGCCCATTTTTTTTGCGACGAATGCCGCGCCGTCACCGACCTGCCGATGCGTCCGCGTCGCCGGCCGGAAGACGTCTGGGAAGTCCCGGAAGACGTCGTCATTTCCAAACGGGAAGTCGCATTCCGCGGCCTCTGCCCGGAATGCGCAGCCAAGCAGGCCCAACAAAAAACTTTGCAGCAGAAACCTACGAAGAAACCGAAAGAATGAGTTCACTCGTCATCAAAGATTTGCACGCCAGCGTGGCTGGTCAGGAGATCCTCCGCGGTCTGTCCCTGGAAGTTCAGAAGGGGAAAGTTCATGCCATCATGGGACCGAACGGTTCCGGCAAGAGCACCCTCTCGAAGGTGATCGCTGGGCATCCAGACTACACCGTGACTTCCGGTGATGTGCTGCTCGATGGCGAGAGCATTCTGGGAATGGAACCCGATGAACGCGCTCGCAAGGGCGTCTTCCTGGCTTTCCAGTATCCGATGGAAATCCCCGGTGTGAGCAATGCGAACTTTCTGCGCGCGGCGCTTCAGGCCCGGCTTCCGGACGGCGAAGAGCTCGACGCCACCGAATACTATGGCCGGCTCTACGAGAAGATGGACGCACTCGAAATTCCGCGTGCCTTTACTTCGCGCTCGGTGAACGAGGGCTTCTCCGGCGGTGAAAAGAAGCGCAACGAAATCCTGCAGATGGCGATGCTGGAGCCAACTTATGCGGTGCTCGATGAAACCGACTCCGGCCTCGACATCGATGCGCTCAAGATTGTCTCGAGCGGCGTCAATGCGCTGCGCGGACCGAACCTCGGCATTCTGCTCATCACTCACTACCAGCGGCTCCTGAATTACATTCAGCCCGATTACGTACACGTCATGGCTGCCGGACGCATCGTCCACAGCGGCGGGCCTGAACTCGCGCTGCAATTGGAAGAAAAGGGCTACGACTGGATCAAGGACGAGAGCCCCGAACCAGCTCTGGCCTAACGAATTTATTGGCCGCATCCCACGCGGATGAGGCGAGAGGGAAGACCGATTTTCCCTCCGCTCGTCACCAGCCTGCGGCCGCAATTACAAGGAGGAAAACATGCCTACCGAAACTATCAGCGAAATCGATATCGACCGCAGCGTCGGCGATTTTTCCTATCCCGAGCAGCACGAGTTCGATGCTGGCTACGGCCTGACTCGCGACACCGTCAATTACATCTCCAACGTCAAAGGCGAACCGGACTGGATCCGCGAATTCCGCCTGAAGGCTTTGGACGTGTTTGAGGGAAAGCCGATGCCCACGCATTGGGCGAGCAAGGATCTCGAGAACATCCATTTCGATAAGATCCGCTATTACCTGGCGAATGGACAGCGCCCGACGCGTTCCTGGGAAGAGGTGCCTGAGGACGTGAAGCGGACCTTCGAGCGTCTCGGCATTCCGGAGCAGGAGCGGAAGTTCCTTGCCGGCGTCGAAGCGCAATTCGACTCGGAAGCGGTTTACTCCAATATCAAGAAGGCGGTTGGCGACCAGGGCGTCATCTTCGTCGGCTCGACCGAAGGGCTCATCAAGCATCCGGAGATCTTCCGGAAGTGGTTCGGGAAAGTGATCCCGACCGGCGATAACAAGTTCTCGGCGCTCAATTCGGCGGTTTTTTCGGGTGGTTCCTTCATCTACGTCCCGCCGGGCGTGAAGGTGAAGCATCCGCTTCAGGCCTACTTCCGCATCAACGCGGAGAACTTCGGCCAGTTCGAGCGGACGCTCATCATCGCCGACGAAGGCAGCGAGGTCATGTACATGGAAGGCTGCACGGCTCCGAAATTCGAGACCGCGACGCTGCACTCCGCAGTCGTCGAACTCGTCGCGCTCAAGGGCGCGAAGATTCAGTACGTGACGGTACAAAACTGGAGCCCGAACGTCTTCAACCTCGTGACCAAGCGGGCCATCGCCCACGAAGAGGCCGAGGTGAAGTGGATCGACTGCAATATCGGTTCGCGCCTCACGATGAAGTATCCGGGGGTCGTCCTGAAGGGCCGCAAGGCACGTGGCGAGGTTGTCTCCATCGCGCTTGCAAACAACGGCCAGCACCAGGATACCGGCGCCAAGATGATCCACGCGGCGGATGAAACGACATCGAACATCATTTCGAAGTCGATTTCCATCGGCCAGGGTCGCGCGACTTATCGCGGGCTCGTGCATGTGCCGAAGCATCTCAAGGGTTGTAAAAACAACACCGAGTGCGACGCGCTGCTCATCAATTCGGAGAGCCGCACGGACACTTATCCAGCGATCACCGTTCGCGGCACGGGCAACGCCGTGCAGCACGAAGCGAGCGTGAGCCAGGTCAGCGCTGAGCAGATCTTCTACATGCAGCAGCGCGGACTGACCGAAGGCCAGGCGATGAGCCTGAGCGTCAACGGTTTCGTGAACGATCTCGTGCGCCAGTTCCCGATGGAGTACTCCGTCGAACTCAAGCGTCTGATCGACCTCGAAATGGAAGGTTCCGTTGGCTGATTTGCACAAGATTTCGGGTTTCGAGGGCCGGGAAGGGGAGCGCTTCTGCGCATCACTTTTTTCGACGCTGAATGTGAGATTCGAAGTCTGAGATCCGAAATTCTGTAGCCGAACTTTTAATGAATACCGCAGTTTTGGAAACCGAAGAAACATCCATCGTTGCAGACGAGCCCGCGGCCGCTCTGATCCTTGGTCCGGAGCATCACCAGCGTCCGGAACTCGCCGAGTGGCACCGTGAGCTACGGTCGGCTGCCTGGCAGAAATTCGACGGGTTGCCAATGCCCGCGCGCACGGACGAAACGTGGCGTTTCTCGTCGATCAAAGCGCTCGACCTCACTCCGTACAATGCTCCGCAGCCGGTGAGCGCGGCGGTGCGTGAAGAGCTGATCTCCCGTTCCAAGGGCCTCGACGCCGTTGCGGGCCGGATGATCTTCGGGAACGACGAACTTCTGACGCGTGAAGTGCAGTCCGAGGCGCTTCGCCAGAAGGGCGTGATCTGGCTCCCGATCGAACAGGCGGCGGTGGAGCACGCTGATCTTTTCCGCAAGCATTTCATGCGCGAAGAAGCCGTGCTCGGTTCCCGCAAGTTTGCGGCGCTGCACGAAGCGTGGGTGAAGAACGGAACGTTCCTCTACATCCCGCGCGGCGTGGAGATCGAGCTTCCGATCGAAGCCTTCCACTGGCTGCACGGTGAGGGCAGTTCCTGCTTCCCGCATACGCTCATCATCGCTGATGAAAACAGCAAGGTGACTCTCGTCGATTACTTCGCCTCTGCCGATGGTTCGGCTCCCGGATTTGCATGTGGCGTGAATGACCTGTGGGTCGGCGCCGGTGCGAAGGTCACTTACGTGAATATCCAGGAGTGGAGCACGAAGACGCTGGCGATGCAGATCAATTCCACGATCGTGGGACGCGATGCCTCGGCCGTGGCTTTGACCGCGCACTTCGGCGGCGAAACGGTTCGCAGCGAAAGCATCAGCCATCTTCGTGGTCAGGGCGGGCGCAGCGACATGCTGGCCTTGTCTTCGGTGGACGCGAAGCGTGAGATCGATCAGCGCACGCTTCAGATTCACGAAAAGCCGAACACCTCGAGCGATCTGCTTTACAAGAATGCGTTGGATAACCAGGCGCGGACTATTTTCTCCGGCCTGATCCGCGTGGCACCTGGGGCGCACTTCACCGATGCTTACCAGAAGGTGCGCAACCTTCTTCTCTCCGACGAAGCGGAAGCGAATTCAGCTCCCGGTCTGGAAATCGAAGCCGACAACGTGCGCTGCACTCATGGTGCAACGAGCGGCCAGATCGAAGAGGAAGAGCTTTTCTATCTGCTCTCGCGCGGCATCAGCAAGCCGGTGGCGCAACGCCTGATCGTCTACGGCTTCCTCAACGAAGTCATCGAGCGCCTACCGAACGAAGCCGTTCAGGAACGGCTCCGTTCGATGTTGCAGAAGCAGTTTGTCGCTTAACAGCAGGGCGGGGAGGAGAGGCTTCTCCTCTTAGTTTTTCTTTGCCGGCGGCTTCGGAGATTCCGGGGCCGCCGGAGTTGTTTCCGGAGCGGGCTCGGTTGGTTCGGGCTGTTCGGCCTCGATCTCTTCCTGAGTCTTGCCGGGCGGTCCCTTGATATTGGCGTCGTCGAGGAAGATCACGCCATCCGTTTTGCCCTCCTGCGGCGGGCTGACTAGTGCCCACGTCACACGCATGTAGGCAGCATCATCGGGAGCCGTGACATCCGCATAGAATTCCGCCCAACGTTCCGAAGAAAAGAGCGGGCGGGTCGGAGTGCCAGGAATGGATTGAGTCCGAAGGATCGGCTCACCGGTCTGGGTCTCTTTGTCGGCCTGGAAAAACTCGACTTCCAGCCGCAGTGCCGGAGTGCGCTGATCGAGCGTGATCGGCCGCTTCTTGTCGAGCAGGCCCCAGATCGAGACGTGGTATTCCTGGCCTCCACGAATGGAAATCATGTCGCTCGCCAGTTCGGCAGACGCGAGGATCGCCGTCAGGTTGTTGAACTCGACGTAAAGCGACTGATGTCCCGTGTGGGCGACCTCGTTGGTCAGGCCGGCGAGAAGCTCGCCGCCCTTGTTGCCCTGCTTGTGCTGGAAACGCACCCATTCACGGCGGCCGATTTTCGACACAGGATTTCCGCCCTTTTCGAGAACGGTCCGTCCAGTGACGTGCGGGAATTCAAAACTTCCGGTATAGAGCAGCCACGCCGGCTTCATGGGCTCGGCTGGTGGCTGTTCCGGAGTGCCAGGAGTAGCCGCCGGAGCGTTCGGCGTTGCTGGCTCTGGCGTCTGAGCGTGCATCAGCCCGGCGGCGGCGAGGCTGGCAGCAAGGAGGAAAGTCTTATGCATGGGAGAGTTAAATTGCGCGCTGAATGGCGGGTTGCGAAAGGGAAATCTTTGCAGTCCGGCGATCCGGCAGGACTGCCTTTGAGCCTCTGGATGGCGATTCGTTCAATCAAGATGGCCCGGTTCAGGGCGCACGTCCACGTGCCTCTCGCGGTGGTTCATGTGTCATAGTCTGGGGCTGATATTTGACACTTCGTCCCCGGGGAATATGTGTTGTGGTCCCAGTCTGTAGCGCGTAATCGAACGCCTGCTTTGACGAAACTGATTGGAGCCGCCCCCATTTTCTTACCCCTCATCATTACCTGGACCGAATTCCTGCGATGAAATCTTTTACAAAAGTCCTTGGATTTGTGCTGCTTACCGTCGCGGCCGTCCTAACGTTTTACGTCTATCAGGACGGAGCCGGTCACGCTCGTGAACGGTTGGAACGCCTGGGAATCCTGTCTCCTCAGCCGAAGAAGGCAGCCCCGGTCGTGGCGGTTGCGACTCCGACACCCGCTCCGACGACTCCAGCCCCGGTTGTGAAAATCCCCGAGGCGACGCCTGCGCCCGCGCCAGTGGCGGCGGCAACGCCGGTTCCGGCTCCGAGTCCGAACGATCCTGCCGAAATCCTGAAGAGTCTCGCTGCGTCCCGGCAGGAATGGCCGCGGCAGATCGCGCTCAAGAAGGAAGAGACATTCCTCGCCATGTTAAATGGCAGCGTTGTGGGACATTTCGCGGCTCAGCCCGGGACTCAGGTCGCGCTCGTCGGAGTTCGCGGCACGACGGTGGCGGTGACGTCTCAGGGATCGACGAAGGAGATCGAAGCGGCGGATACCAATCTCGTAGAGGAGGTGATTTATAACCGGAGCCATGCCCCGGCACCGGTTGCCGCAGTCCGTGCGACTCCGGCGGTGGCGGCTACCACACCCGCGGCGGCTACGACGCCGGTGCCATTTTTTGCCCGGGAAGCCACGACGACCTCACCATCGTCTCACTCCGGGTTTGTCGACCAGGCGATCACCGACCGGCATCCTGCCGCGGCCGCGCACCATTCCAGCGAGGTGGACGCAATCATCAAGGATGCGGAAGCGCTAGCCCCGACCTTCCGCAAGCCGTTGAAGACCGAGAAGGACGATCAGTCCGCGCGCGACCACTGGAAGGACGTCGTGGACAAATACATGGCGATTCCCGCAGAGGAAGTCACCGCGCATCCATCGGCTGCCGACTATCCCGGAACGGTGGCGGATTCCGCGCCTCGGATCAAGCGGAGCATGGAGTTTCCCAAGAACCTGCCGCGCTGGCAGAGCACAGGCCTTTACGCTGCGCCCGGGGAGAAGATCACGGTTCGCGTGACTTCGCAGGAAGCAACGAAGGGACTCTCCATCGTTATCGGGGCGCAACACGATACGATCTACAAGAGGGATAGCTGGCCGCGATTCCCGCAGATCAGCCGGACCTTCAAGATCACGAAGCCTTTGACGACCGTTGCCAATGCCTTTGGCGGCCTGATCTACGTGGACATCCCGCGCGATCCGAAGCTGGAGGGATTTAATGTCCCGACTTACGGTGGTTATGGCTGGCTGGATGAGCATCCTCATGCCGTGGCCGGTTCGATCCGAGTTGAAATCGAGGGCGGAGTGCCTTCTCCGCTTTACCAGATGGGAAAGACAAGTGCGACGGATTGGAACAAGCAACTGGAGTCCCAGGCGCCCTGGGGAGAAATCGGCTCCGATAAGATCATCCTGACCCTCCCGACCGACGTACTGAAAACGATCACCGATCCCGCTCCACTTCTGGAATACTGGGGAAAGGTGGTCGATGCCGAAGCCGAACTCGCCGGTTGGCCGAAACAGCCTGCTCCGCCGGAACGTCTGGTGCCTGACCGCGAGATTAGCGCGGGCTGGATGCACTCCGCTTATCCGGTGATGTATCATGCCGCGAGCACGGCGAGCCTGGTCGATCTCGAGAAGCTCAAGAAAGAAGGGGATTGGGGCTTCTTCCACGAACTCGGTCACAACCACGAGGCGCAGGCCTGTACCTTTGGCGGCGATTACGTCGAGGTGAATGTCAATTTCTTTAGCCTCTACGTGATGGAGAAGTTCGTCGGATCGAAGACCCCGGGGCACAATGCGATGAACGACGTGGACAAGCTCATCCGCGAGCGCCTGGCCTCGGATCCGAATACCGACGCCTTTCATAACCTCGCAATGTATGTGCTCCCAATCCGCGCGTTCGGCTGGGCGCCTTTCCAGAAGACGCTCGCGAGTTACGCGGTTCCAGATGCCGCCAAGAACATCAAGACTCGCGAGGATAAGATGGATCAATGGGTGCTCCGGTATTCCAAGGCGACCGGACATAACCTCTCCACTTACTTCGCTGCCTTCGGCGTGACCTGCACCGGGACAACCAAGGACGCATTGAAAAATCTTCCTGAGTGGTTGCCAAATCCGGGCTTCCCGCAGACTTACACTGGCTCGCAGCCGGCCGCGGCTCAGCACACGACTGCCGGAATGTAATTTCCGGTCAGTCGATCGCAGACTTGCCGCTACGGATTTGAAACCGGAGTGGTGAACGACATGGTTACGGGCTGTCCATCAAGGAGGACGTACGCCGATTTGAGCGCTGGTTCGCGATGCAAGTGCCGCCTGGTCACGAGATGAAACTTGTGGCCATGCACTCAGCCGCCGCAGCAGCTATTACTGCGGAGTCGGCCAAGAGAAGGACATCGAAACCGGCTTGTCCTTGTACACGAACGTCGATCGCAGGTCGAAGCCGGTCGCGGTTGGGACATACGTAAACGGGTTTCCACTATATGGGTCCATTGCGGTCTGGGATGTTCCGCCCTGAAGAACCCCGACTCCCGCCGAAAGCATGGCTTGTTGCACCTGGTTGTATTGAAAGCGTTCGCGAAGGCCTTTCAAGGTCCGGAGTACGTCCGCCTCAAATGGGTAATTTGTCGCCTCTTCGGTTATCGTTTGCCACCATGCTTGGAACTGAGCGTCTTTCCACGAGAGGGTTTCAATGAACTGTTGTTCGGTGGCTGCGAGATGGTCGGCCAGCTCGTTAAAGGGGGGAGAATATTTCTGGAGTGATTCACGGGCAAACTCGCTTTCCTGCTGAAGCGCGCGGGTCAAGTCGTCTTGCAACGAGGGAGTATTGGCAAGGAATGCCGTTACCTGGTCAAGTGCGGTACTATCAAGGCTCGGTGTGCTCTGCCGAATTACCTCCGTGGTGCTGGCGGCGAAGCTTATATCGACAATGGCACCTATCAGTAGGTCGGAGATGTTGTGGCCCAGCTTTTGCACGTCCTGAAGATCTCCGATCGCAGCTCCGGCATCGGTCGGGAATTGATAAGTTGCATCCCAAAGACCCACCATCAGTAGATTCCGTGCCTTCGCAAATTGCGGCATCGGAGTATCGAAGGTGTATTTGTCGATTCCCCAATCGCATTTGTCCTGTGCGGCAGCTTCATGCAGCAGATCCAAAATTGGGCGGATCCTGGCCTCGAGCGCTTTTGCCGTCTCGGGATCGGGCATGTTCTTCCTATTTACCAGGAGCTTCTTTTCCTCTTCGGTGAGCTGATCGTAGAGAACGAACGCGTCCTTGTAGAAATTCGCGGCGTTGGGACCCGATTCGATTTTCGCCGTTGTGACCTCCCTCGCAGGGTTGGTTTTCGCCGCACGCTCGGGGGCAGCCATAGCGATTTGCGCCGGATTTACCGGATTTACACTGTTGCCTGCCGAAATCACTGGGGGCGAATGCCCAAGATAGAGCAGGCTGGCTCCCGTAACCAGCAACGCGCCAACTGAAACCAAGACGGCGAGCATTCTGGACGTGGTGGAGCGCGGCCGGACCGGAGCAGGCGTGGGCGGCATCAGAGCGGAAGAAAGATTGGATTCCAATCTCGCGCTGGCCGCATTAGCGGCCAGCGGATGCGTGTGGCAACGGTCAGCTTATTGCTGAGGCCTGCCTTGCTCCGCAGCTGCCGGAGTAGCCGCAGCTGCTTCGCCGACGGGCTTCACCGTGATGGCGTACTTATCGAAAGTGAAACGCACATTTGCCAAGGATCCGAGATACTTCAAAACCTCTCCGAACGGAACATTGGTCAGGCTCAACGTGATCGGCTTGGCGGCGATTTCGGGTGGAACCTGCGAGACGAAATTGACCGTCTTTTTGTCATTGGTCGCCCGGGCGACCATCTTCTTCAGCACGTCGAGAGTACTGTCAAAGGTCGCTTCCTTGAATTCGATCTTTGGAAGAATGACTCCTGCGAGATCCTTCTCCAATGTGTGGCCGGCACCGTGTTCCTGATTGGCGATTTGGATCAGCCGCAGATGGCTGATTGCCACCGGATTCTTTGGATCCTGGGCTAGGACGGTCTCGAAATCGCGCTTCGCGGCGTCCATGTCGCCGCGCATGTACTCAGTCTGCGCCTGAGTGAGGGTCTGCTGAAAGGTTTGTTCGGCGCGAGCGCCGGCGGCGGCTAAAAAGGCAGCGGCTAGCAATAATGGCAGGGGGAGACGCTTCATGCCGGACATTGTGACTCAATATTCCGAAAAAGAAAAGCGCTCCCCCGCCATTTCCCTAGACAAACTTACCTTGCCATCCGGCGGCGGAAGCGCTGGAGGCCCAGAAGAAAACTGAGACCGGCGACCAAGGCTGCCGTGGTATTCGGTTCCGGAACGGAGATGAGTTCAAGTGCCACGTCCTGGCCCTGGTTAGGTGTGAATCCAGCCAGTCCGCCAGTGGCGAAGCTGGCCGAGTAGCTCACCAGGAAGGTGTCGTTGCCAATCGTGAGCAGCCCGGTTCCATTGCCCTGATCAATTGCATTCGAGAATGTGCCGTTGATCGCCGAGCCGCTCTGATTGATGATAATATAGAAGACGTCGTTCACCGCTGGGGTGTATCCCAGCGAGAGCTGCAAGTCGCCGCCGAGTGTCACTGTGGTCCCAGTATTGGCGACGAGCACCTGATCGTACTGGGAGGCCCCGATCGTGCCATTGAGATCGAGAGCGAGATGACTCCCGCTATTCAGGTTGAGATTTCCCCCGACAGACATAAAGCCGGGGCCATTCAATCCCGGCGCGAATGTGCCGCCGCTGTTGAGTGTCGCGGTGCCTACAATGCCTCCGCCTGTCAGCGTGCCCGTGCCGCCGACGGTAATCGGGCTGTTCGTCACCGTGCTACCAGCATCGACTTCGAAAGTGCCGCCACTGACGGTCGTCGTGCTTCCGCTCAGGTTGCCGCTAATTACGACATTGCCGCTGTTTACAGTGAGCGCGCTGTTGGAAAGCGTGCCGGTCGCGGAAACCGTAACCGTTCCGCCACTAACTGTCGTGGGATGACCGCTGACCGTTCCGACCACATTGAGCGTGCCGCCGGTATTGACCGTCACTCCGCTGCTGGTGGAAAGAGCGCTATCGATTTCCAGCGTGCCGCCTTTTACCGACGTGGCGCCCGTGTAGCTTTGCGTGCCCGAAAGTGTTAGCGTGCCGTTCCCGATCTTTGTCAGGCCGCCGCTCCCGGAAATATTGCCGGTGAACGTGACATTGTTCCCATTCGTTCCAATCGGATTCGTGTAGCCCGAGGTAATCGTGCTGATTGAATGGGTAAAGGTCATCGAATTCGCGAACTGGAGATCGCCAGCCGTGCTGTTTCCGTTTCCGTCCATGACCAATTGGTTGGTCGCCGCACCGAGCGAGTCATTCGCCGCAACCGTGATCGTGCCGCGATTCAACTGTACCTTGCCCACAAAGGTGTTGTCGTTGGAGAAGTAGAAATTCGTAGTGTTATCCCCGGAAGAGGTTGTGCTGAGGAACAGCGTCGTATTTGCGTTGCCGCCACTGATTACGCCGGCAAACGTAAGCTGGCCGGATGAGTTCTTGTTGAAGCCGTACGACTGTGCGGAGGTCGGTGTAGGGAGGACGATGTTATTGCTCAGTGTCACTGCCGACGACGTGGTCACCCCAATGTTGAGGCCGCTTGTGCTGGTGATATTCAGTGGGCCGGTGCCTAGCGCGCTTCCATTGGTGATAGCTAGAGCGTTTGTTCCATTGGCGCTAAAGGCGGGGCCTGCGGCCAGGTTGGTTCCGCCGCTGTAGGTATTTGAAGTCCCGGAGACCGTCAAGCTACTGGATCCTGTCTTGGTTAGTGCTCCTGTTCCGCTGATCGTCCCCGAAAGAGTAATGGCACCTCCTGTCTGAATTGTTCCGCCTCCGCTGTTTAAAGTGATGGTCCGGTTGGTGGATACGCTTGATCCTGTGTAGGCTAGGGTTCCACCGTCGAAGTTGAATGCCGTCCCTGCGCCGAGTGCGCTCGCTGTTCCTCCGTTGGCGAGTGAACTCACCGAGATCACGCCACCGTTGAAATTAACCGCGCCCGTAAACCCATTCTGATTTGATATTGTTAGCGTGCCTGTTCCAGTTTTGGTAAGAGACGCGCTACCGATAATGCCAGCCGTTCCTGTGATTGTATAGTTCTGAACTGAATTGTCGAAGGTTGCCGACTTGGGGGAGACATTTGCCGTGCTAATGTCAACGATAGTGCTGCTGGCAGTATCGTTGAAGACGACGGCATCGCCCTCAAGATAGTCTGTGGTCGCCGCGTTATTGGAGTTAAGAACCCAGTTTTTCGGCGAAGAAAGCGTGTTGGTGCTCCACTCGCTGCTCAGGTTTCCCGTCCAGATCGGGAAATCAACGCCCGTTACGTTCACGTCGACGGAGTTGGCGGTGGTATCATTGACCAAGATGGCTGTGACACGAGGCGGTAACGTTCCGAGCGTGAATGCCGAGTACCCAGTTCCTGCCAAGCTTCCATACGAAATAAGTGTATATTGCCCGACGGCGGGAGCAAATCCTGTGAGATTTAATGTGACGCTTCCATTTCCTCCGTTCAAAGTTAGCGCCCCCGGAACGCTAATTCCAGGCATTGCGCTGGTCGCGATATTGATTGTTGCGGAATCGGCAGCGGTTGCTCCTACAGTCAAACCGCCAGCAAGCGTGAGTCGCCCCGTGCTTGCTCCATTGAGGATGCCGCCACTGTTTAGGATTGTTGCGCCATTGATTGTCCCAGTGCCTCCGAGTGCAGCGCCTCCCGCCACGGTGACAGTGCTGCCTGCTGCAAGAGAGCCGTTAACATTAAGGGTTCCGGAATTCACGTTTGTGGCGCCGGAGTACGTATTGGTTCCCGTGAGAGTTAGTGCCCCGGTTCCCGCGGTCGAAAGAGCGAAGTTTCCGCTGATCACCCCGCCAAGTGTAAGCGACCCAGAAGCGACTCCGATCATTGAATTCGACGCCATGGTGATCGGACCATTGAACGTATTATTGCCCGATAGATTCTCGAGCGCTCCGACTCCAACACCGGCGGACAGAGTGCCTGCGCCATTGATCGTCATAGGTTTGTTGTTGCCATAGACACCCATATTGCTGAAGGCAATGGTTGCTCCATTGGCGACGGTGGCTGTTCCGGTAGCAGCACCAAGTGCCGTCGAGGATGCAGCAACGAGATTGGTGTTGGCGGCAACCGTGTAGGCGCTGGTGAATGTGTTGTTGCCGGTGAGCGTCAATGTGCCGGGTGTACTTGCCGAGGCCATCGAGCCGGCGTTAATTGTCAACGCGCCGGCCCCGCTGATCACGCCAGAGATGGTGGCGTTGTTGAGTGTATCAACGGTGCCGTCACCGTTGTTGTCGCCGGAAAGGTTGAACGTGCTTGTTGTGTTGATTGTAACTGGATGCGCGACGTTAATTGAAGGCGCATCGAAGCGCAGCCCCCCGTTGGAGCTGGTTTGGTCGAGATACAAAGTGTTTCCCGCCGCCCCGAGACTCCCGTCTGCGGTGATAGCGAGGACGCCGCGGTTCACGTCGATCTTTGATGCCGTAAACGTATTCGCAGTATTGGCGAACCGAATAACGCCCGTGCTAGACCCATTGCCAAAATCGACGAAAAAGACCAGGCTCGAGTACCCGCCGCTGATCACGCCAGTCAGATTTGCCCTGGTGCTGCTGCTATTGCCCTGAATACCCACCTGAGTTGCGGTCGCTGTGGGGAGAATTAAATTATTGGCCATGGTGCCCACGAAATTGAATTCAAGTGCACGCAGATTTGAGACCGCACCGATGGTGATATCTCCGGTGCCGAGGGCTGAACCGTTTTTCATGACGATGGCAGCAGTGCCGGCTGAGCCGCTGCCAGCAACAGTGGGGCCTGCGGAGATGGTGGTCCCGCCGCTATAAGTATTGATGCCGCCAAGTGTGAGGACTCCGGAACCGGTTTTCGTAAGTGAATTAGAGCCCGCAATGATGGCATTCACTGTGCCGCTTGCAGTCATCGTGAAGGTGGCAGGAGAACCTAGTGTGAGCGTTGTTCCCGCGCCTTGTGCAATTGTGTATCCTGCGGTGGTGAATGTGAGCCCGCCAATATTGAGGTTAGCGCCCAGCGTGACCGTGCCGGCGGTGGTGCCGCCAAAGCTCGCGATATCATTATTCGCGTTATTCCATAGGTTGAAGTTCGTTCCATCGAACCAGTCTAGAGATGACAGATCCCAAGCGCCCCCGCCACCGGCTGTCGAGCCGTTTCCGTACCAACTTACAGTGGCTGCTGAACTAGCCAGGGGGGCGGCAAGAAGGATGATCGAAGCTGTGAGGATGCGATGAGCGACGGGCTTGTGCATAGGTATACGAATGGCTGCGTGTGCCCAAGCTACCGGTGGCTAACTCGCTCTTTCATAGCATTATTCCCACTCGACAGAACAGTTTTGTACGCGGCTTGCGCTGCTTGGATGACTATGTGTCAACCGTGTGTCTTGCTTAATTATGCCGAGGGTGGTGCTTTGTGGCGATTGGGATGGATTGCGCCGCCGAAATGCCTCTATGCTGTGACGTAGTCGTAACAAACGTGGGCGCGAATAAGTTCGTCGCGAATCATGCGATAGATAGCGGGCGACGGCGATTGCTGTCGCGCTAAGGCTGCTAATGTGGAGCTGAATCCGCGGTGTCCTTGAATTGTTAGTTGCGGACCGCTTTGCGGGATGCTGTCATGCGTCTCTTTGGTGTGATCGGTGCGCGCTGTAGACGAAGAACGCAGCTGGTGCTGTCGTCCGCGCTTTGGTGCCCGTGTTTGACGGTACGGCAATGGCAATTAAATGCGCCCACGGAACCGCTGCGGGATTCGTGATGGATTCCATGCGGATGTTCCAGTCCCGCGATTGTGCGTAACAAGATGTGTGTCTTTTCTCATCCAAGGCGCAAGCACCGTTGGACTTATGGAAATCGGTGCCACCGGCCCGGAGGCGCACTGCATTGGCGTCCATGAAGCGCCTCGCCCCATTGAGTCCGCCAACGTGGTGTTCGAAGGACTGGTTCTTTTGCGTAGAGATCGTCACATTCTGAACATCCTTTACGATGATGGTTGTGCCGCTCGCCGCTGGTGCGCCAGTGTTGCAGACGATGGCGTCGGCCACGGGAAAGGCTGCCTCGCAATCGGCGAGGCGAGGGGTGAGGGGACTCCGAAGGTGCATGGGGATGCAAAGTATGACGGACGTGTGGCGATCTTGTCGCAATAACGTGTCGGAGCTTGACACCAGGAGAGTCCTGCCGGAATGGGCAATTTTTGCACTCGACAGATCATTTTTGCGCTATGGATCGCAATACCATCGGCGATTTGTTATCAAGCAGCCGTTGATGTCCGGCTTGCCCACTATCTGTCCCTTGAAGCCGTTCAATCTTTCTGCCACCCATGAATACTAATCTGAAACGAGTCCGCCGCGTGGGAGTTCGCTTTCCTTCGTGGATCTCTTTTCATACGGGGCTTTTTAAGGGAATCCTGAATTACATGCGGCTGCATGAGATGTGGCAGCTCGAGTTGCCGCAGGATACGGATGACGAGATGGAGCGTGTGGTGATCGACAAGAACTGGGATGGCGATGGGTTGTTGCTTTTTCGTTATACTCCCGAAGAGGCGGAAGCCTTTCAGCGGCGAGGGGTCTGTGTCGTAAACCTCAGCGCGGAGTGCGCGGATGGTCCATTTCCCAGCGTGCTGCCGGATAACGTTCGCGCTGGACGCGAAGCGGCGCGCCATCTCCTGGCGCTTGGGCTGCAGAAGTTTGCGTTTCTTGGCCGACGCGGTGACGTGGTGCGTCGGTATTCGCTCGAGCGGGCGGAGGGCTTCTGCAAGGAGATCGAAGCTGCCGGGCGGGAGGTGAGCGTCACGCAGCTGAAGTTCGTGCGGGATGGGCGGGATCGGCTGGATACGGTGGCGTTCAATCGCGAAATCGTTGCAGCTCTGCAATCCCTTCCGGCCGGGACAGGCATCTTTGCGGCCGATGATCTGCTAGCGGCGAATGTGTTGCGGGTCTGTCGCAGTATGGGCCTTGTCGTGCCGGGACACTTTGCGGTGATCGGATTCAACAATGAGGAGCTCTTCTGCCATACGACGCTCCCACCGCTGAGCAGTGTGAGTTATCCTGGCGAAGCGATCGGATTCCGAGCCGCGGAGATCCTGGGGAGGCTCTTCGCTGGTGAAAAGATGCCTGGGCACGAGTGGAGGATCTCGGTGATGGGGTACGCCGAGCGCGAGAGCACCAATATCCTCGCGGTCACGGCGCCGCGCGTGGCTGATGCAGTGCGGATTATTCGGAATCGGGCGCCTACATATCCGCTGCGAGTCAATGAGCTCCTGGAAGAACTCGATGTGTCCTACAGCGGTCTGAACAAGCTCTTCAGCGCGGCGCTCAATACAACGCCGAAGCAGGAGATTAACCGGGTGCGGCTCGAGACTTTTCGCCGTCTTTTGGCAACCACCGACTGGACGACCGAGCGGATTGCCGAGCACATGCATTTTGAAAGTGCGGAGGACGCGCGCCGCTTTTTCCGAAGGGAAGCCGGCGTGAGTGCCAGCGATTTTCGACGGGAACATCAGGTCCTTGGGCCTTTGCATGCCACCCGCAAGGTGCGTAGGCCGGGCGCGGAGCCGGCATGAGCTACGGTCCCGATTTTCCTTGTGACGCAGGAACCGATCGATGGGAGCTCTCCTAGGT
>OUNM011286758.1_pt1 | contig 42456 bp, 32 predicted proteins | sample 1769961 | NCBI WGS metagenome assembly OUNM01 (sample SAMEA3914820, study PRJEB12502) | metagenome | biome: forest; material: soil | place: USA | collected 2012-03-12 | depth 0.3 m | reverse complement strand
GTTGCCAGCAGCAACACCGCCATCGCGACCGCACAATCTCTCGCCGTAGTCCCGCAGTGTGGCATCCGGGTCGGCAGCGTGGATGATCCACTGCGGGTTCGTTGCTAGAACTCTGCCCCAAAGGTCCTGCAGAAGTTGGCGTCAGCGACGATACTGAGGGCCAGGGCTGTCGACGTCAGGTTCGGGACATACAATAACGTCGGTAACATAGAAGGTCATCCACGGCTTGTCATCAAAGACGGGCCCGTCCCAGCGCAGCACGGGCTGTCGAGCTCGGGGAGTGATGGAAGCTGCAGAGACAGCCTGCCAATCTCGGAATTAGTAAGGTTTGGAATTTAAAGATAAATCAGATAACTATGCTCGGCGTGAAGGGGTGCGGTGTGTTGCAAGTGGAGCTCCTCACCTGGAGAGATGCCACGGCGGCAACAAGACAGGTCAAGAATGCGCCGAAAGCCATGTTGACGGTACCTAATTATAGCAAACAGCTTAAGAGGCAGCAAGCAAATCAGTGATGTGGATGATGCGGTGATGCTGAACTCTACGATGTGAACATTCTGAATGTGGGTTGGCTCATCTTAGGCTTTTATACACCCGCAAAACAGGAGGAGGTCCAGCCGAAAGATGAAGTTTATTTCGAGAATTTTGCGGTTTCGTGCTTTCCAGGCGGAAACGACCTTGAAAGAGTGATGGAAGCAAGCCGTGGATCTGTTTGTCCCTTCCGCGCCAACACTGAAAGAAGCGCGAGCACGCGGCAACTAACAAAACGTCCGTGGCAGTTGCACAAGAGCTTCCCAGGGCTCAAAACACTAAAAATACCGACTTGGCGCGTGGTAAAGCCCCACACGTTTCAGCAACAAACATTTCCTCTTCCCTTCTCTCGCCGTGACGTCGTCGGCTCGCTTGTTGCTCTCCGCAGTTCACAGTTCACTCGTACTCCAGCCTCGACGCATCCCAGCCGGGCCGCAGATAGCTGCCGTCAAACCTCACATCGTACGACGAGTCCACAGCATAGCGCACCACCACTTCGACGTCGACCCTGGCGCCGTCGTCTTGCAGTGCCCAGACCGCCAGGCCAACCACGTTCTCTCCGCCGTAGTCAAGCACCCCGACCGGCACGGGAAAGGTGTCCTCGGACGCGATTGACGGGTAGTACCGCCCGTACTGCCAGCCGTTGACAAAGAGCAGCACCCGATACCCCAGCTTCCCTTTCTCCACGTCCGCCGGCTTGAACCGAAACGCCAGCGATACATCCACACCCTGCTGCACATCCAGCACCATCCTCCCGCGATAGAACCTCACCCCGGCGCCCTCGAACCCCCTGCTCGGCGCCCCCGCCTCCCACGCCGAGTCATCAAACCCGGGCAAATGCCACCCCGCCCTCTCAGCAACCAACCCGCCCTCGTTATACCTCGTCCTCAGCCCATCCAACGTAGCCCTTGTCTTGCCATCCCCAGCCGTACCAGCAACCTTCCACACCCCAAACTTCCCACCTCCAATCAGCGTAGCATTCAAAATACCCCTTAGGTTCACCGCCCCACTGCCCTCGTCATGCCCGGTGTCATCGTGCACCACAAGCAACACATTCTCCCCGTGAGAATTCACGACGCCCTTGGGAAAGGTCAACGTCCGATTCCCCGCCGCATCATCACTCGTCCCGAGCCAAGAGCCCAGAAACACCCCGTTGAGATATGCCGACCACCCGTGGGCGGTCCCGCCTTGGACGTTGAGAAAGACCCCCGTGGGAGATGAAGTTGAGGGGGGAGACGAGGAGAAATGACCCCGCCAGAGCCTGATGCCCGTGTGGAAGCCGTAGAGGTCGGCGTGGAGTCCTCCCGTGGCGGTGGTGTTGGCGACTACCCAGGCCGGGGAGGAGGCGGGATAGGAAGGGTCGCGTTCGGGGAGGGAGTCGTGGTGTTTCCAGTTTGTGATGGTGGGAGGTTGGAAGAGGGACCGGGGCGCGGGGATGATTGCTTGGAGGGTGGAGTGGTTCGTTTTGGTTGTTTGGAGAGGGCGGTTGTTCCAGGTGATCTGGGTGATGTGGGAGGAGGTGAAGACTTCGAGCGGGGTGGTGGTGTTGGCGTCGCCGTGGAGGGAGATGGTGGTCTTTTCGAGGGTGGCCGAGCGGATGAGGGAGGGGCCAATGATCAGGGCTGGATTATGGTGTTAATACTCGTGGCTAAGGGGGGATATGGGGGAGGGACGCACCGGTCTCGTCAACGGGGACTTTGGGGTCGTTGGTCAGTGCTGGGACCCAGACCTTGTACGCTGTCTTTCGGTCCACGAGGACAACCCTGACGTCGTTGTCAAACTCAAGGACCGTCATGCCCTGCTGCTGTGTATACCCGACGATCATGCCGTGGTCGCTCTGCCCAAAGGTCACCACCTGACCCGCCGAGACAGTCCCGCTGGTGGCGCCCTGCAGGTAAAACTCCCCTGACCTGCCGCTGGGCGTCCACAACACCAGCACCGCTTTTCCGTCAATGATGGAGTAGGTTAGAACTTCAGCAGTCGCATAGTAGAGGGTCTTGTCCCCGAAGTGGAAATCAGCCACCAAGATCTTGCCCTCATGGCCGCTCAGCACCACTGCACTGGAGATCTTCGGGACGTAGAACTCGCCGATGCTGGTGTTGACTTTGAGAGCAAACCACTCCTCCGACGTCGAGGCGGTCACTGCGTGGCGAACGACATAAAAGGCTGCCCCCGTCTTCGGATTCCGCAGCTCCGTAGTAAAGAGGTTCGTATTGTTGGTTTGTTCGGTTCCAACCCCGACCCGGTCGGTGAACGCCAGCTCATCGGCCACCCGCGTGAACAACCCCAGGTTCTTGAGCTCGTAGTACTTGTCGCCGATGCTCCTATCCTCGGAGATGGCGGCTGAATAGTCGTAGCTGCTCCCCACAAAAGGCGCCGCCAGCCAGCCCCAGTTGGTGCCGCCATAGATCATATACAGGTTGAGCATTGTGATTCTCTGTGCAATGTTGTCGCGGTAGTAAAAATTGACAAAGTCCACTCCGGTGCGTTCCTGGCAGCCTCCAGACGGGCCAGCCCACGGGTTCATGGCACCGCCTTGAAACTCGGGCATGAAGGGCGGTTGGGTTGGGGAAACTGCTTGGAAATGGCTGAAGTAATCTGTCACGGCCCAAGGGGTGACGGCGCCGCACTCGGAGAGGACGCAGGACCAGCATTGCGGCTGATTCGAAGATTAGGGGCGCGAAGGTGGATGTTTGCAAGATGATTCGCGAACTTACATAACTGTCAAGACCGTATATGTCCACGTCCCCGCCAGCGCCAACCGTATCATAGTCTGTGGACCACGCAGCACCATCCCGGTTTGGCATGTTGTGCATGAGAGGGACAACGATACCGTTCGCCCTGGCGTTCGCCTCCAGCTTTTCCATGTACGAGATGGAGGTTGGGTTGGGTACCTTGTTCTTGACGTCCCGCCACTGGTTTCCATACTCGTTCTCAATCTGGTACATGATGACGGTACCGCCCTCGGTGAGTTGGAAGGGTTTCGTAGCCCGAGCAATACCGTCTTGATATGGGGTCCATGCTTTCGTGTAGGAGGTGCCGTTTGAACGGAGGGTTCCGTATGCCCCTGTTGTTGCCCACAGAGCCATACCTCCCGCACTCAGCTCCCCGTTGATGTACGGTCCCGGCCGAACCATGACGTATAAGCCGACGTCTTTGGCCATCTGGAAAAAGCGAGTCAGATTGTGCGGTCCACTCCCAAAGTCCACCGTGTCGGGGGTAGGCGCATGGAATCCCCAGTGTGTGTAGATCGAGACCATCCGCATTCCCATGGCTTTGATCTTGTGCAGGATGTCCTCCCACAACTCCGGCACGGGAAGCCGGAAGGGATGCATTTCGCCACCGAAGAGAAATAGGCGCTCATCGTTGATGAAGAGGCTGTAATGGTCCCATTTGATTGAGTGCTGAAGTCCATTGTCGTGCACTGGCCAAGTCGAAGAGGTGTTGGCAGTAGCTCCAAGTTGTAAACACAGTGACAACAAAACCCAAGACAAAGCCGCAGCGAGTAACCTTGAACGATGAAAGAAGGCCATGGCGTCATTTGAGGGAGTATGGTCCACTGTGCCACTTATCGAGGTACAGAACTAGGTGGCGGTCGGCCAGGACTCGACTCGTGGATATACTCCAGAGATGAGAGTGAGAAATCCAGGTGTTTCCAGGGTGAACTTTGAGCAGAATTAGAGGCAGGGATATTCCGGGCGGGACTGTCGCCTTCAATCGTCCTCGGCCCGTCCTTGCTATTCCCAGAACCAAAGGTGTTATTATCCACGGCAACCATTGGCGGGAATACCATGTCGTCTGTACGCAGGAGACCTGGCCGGCATGCGAATAACTTGCGGGTAATATGTACGGCATTCAAAGCGCGCCAATGAGGCTTGGGGACGATTTGGTCGAAGGGCACGGTAGCATCCACGGCTGCAGATCACCGACGGACGGCTTTGATGTTCCGGAGATGGAACACGATCTACACTTCCAAGATTTTGGCATTATGGGTCGAAGCTTGACTGGGGAGGCAATCAGGTATTGACAGGTCGATGAGTCAAACAGATCGATGGAATGGTATGTGCCTCTCACATCAAGCTTCGAGAAAGACCCAATCGTGGACAGCCTGAAGCTGGAACCGAAAGGAAGTCCTGCAAATGAATGGCAACCTACCTAGGTACCAAACACCTATCCAGCTGCCGACCTAACTCCTCCTGGACGTCGATATGCAGAAAACCGGAGAGACGCGGCAAAGAGACGGACAATGATACTCAGGGGCTCCAATCCTCGCGTCAAGGTCACGGACCAAATCTGATTATCACCTATCTAACTCTTGGTCGTTTCTACACACGGTTGTAACACCCAGGCTATAACTCCAAGTCAGCACTAAATGATCCCCAATAATGACAGAAACCGGGACTCGACTCACCCTCAGGGCCTGTGGCAACACCAGATTCAACCCCTGCGACACTTCCATTTCGCCCAGCGACTTCCCCGTCGCGGTGTCAGGCGGCATCACAAACGCCGGCACGGGCGGGGCCCCTTGCACCGCGTTCGCGTCGTTACACTCGACATTTTCTCCGTTGGACAAGCGCGGGACATTATCCGTGTTCGCGTCTCCCCATCCGCCGATTCCCTTCTGCGCGGTCGAGACGGCAATCAGGTGCTGCTTCAGCCGCATCGGCATGTTCTGCGGGCCGCCGGCGTTGAACTGGGCGTACAGCACGGGATCACTCAGGTAATACGCCATCAGCCCTGCCGTCAGTGCTGTCGCTTGAGACGTTCCGGGTGGTTCCTTGGCCCAGGCGTTGGTGCCGTCCTTGACAGCACAGAGAATGTCGACGCCGGGCGCATAAACGGAGAGGATGCCCGCGTTGTGGGTGTCCACCCAGTTGGATGACTCGTAGCGGTTTCCGGTGCTATCGGCGTTGCCGACCACAACCAAGGGGGAGTTGGTGCCGCCGTTGCAGCGCGGCGTGTAGGTCTCGAGCTGGGCGTAAAGTGCAAGGTCAGGATTGTGAGCATAGTTGCCGGCTGAGGAGGCAGCGGCGACGCCAAGATCGAAGAGCGCGTGGAGGTAAACGCCGAGGGCGTCGACGTTCCGTCCCATATTATCAGTCGCGTCGAACCACAGATACCGGAGTGGGGCGCCTAGGGGGTTAGAGTGAGAGGCTGGTCCTGGAGTTGGGGGCAGGGAGTGACTAACCGAATGACTGGCTGATCACAGCGTTGCCTTCCAAGCCCAGATCTTGCACGTCTTTTATGATTGCGGAGTACGCCTTGATAATGCTGTCGACAGCCTCGGCGTCCTGGCGCTGGTTAAACCTGGCTCTGACGAGGGTTATGTCGGCATCCTTGTAGACCCCGGTCCAGGTTCCGGCTGCGATGGATGTCATGCAAGTTCCGTGGCTGTTGTCGACGTCCAAGCCGCCGGTGACGGCGATTTGGGACTTTACACGACTCCGAAAGTCATCATGGGTTGACAAAAAGCTCGTGTCAACGATATACAGCCTGGGGGGGAAGATAGCGCCAGTGGTACCTGCGAAGGACCTATCGTCGTACAGGTAATCCTCGAAGTCGTAGAACTTTCCCAGGTTTGTTCTCTGCCGTGACTGTCCCGAGATCCAGCGGAGGTGTTCGCCACCGCTGGTCTGGGTGACAAGGCGCTTGGACGCGGCCAAGGTGCGCGGGGACAGCGAGTCGGACCCATTGACTTGCTGGGGGTTGGGATCGCCGGCAGACTCGTAGTCAATCTTGGTAATTGTGGATCGCTTCTTCAAGGGAGCGTTGATGTCGAGAGTGCTAGGGTCGACCTCGTCACCCTCGAAGATCACAACAAGCCTGTTGATGGACATGGCTTCTACAATCGGGTTGTCCCAGAGCTTTTCCGCAGTGCAGCGATCCATCTTGCCGATGTATGACCAGTTGGGTAGGTATGAATCGGTCAGCGCCTCGCTGTCCTTGTCGACGGGGAGGCTATTGACAAGCTCCTGGAACTGCAGGGTGGTGGTCCCCTTCTTGGTGACAACGATGATCGGCGTGGGCCTTCTGTGTACGTGCAAGTACTCGAGGTACGGGTTGAAGTTGATGTCTTGGTGGGCGCAGGGGTTGACGTAGGCGGCAAAGTTGCCGGCTGGCTCACCGAGTGGGACACCACCGGCGTGCTGTCGTCACTCCCCAGAAGGCTGTCGAGAAGGTCGAAGCCGATCTTGAAGATACCGGTCGCAGCGGTCAGAACGATGCCGCCCTGGACGACTCTGCGGGTACCAACGATCACCAAAGCCCTTCCTGCAAGGGTACCGACCACCTGAAGGCCGCTGGTGGCAACCACAGCGGCATCGGAAGCGATAGCGGCCAGCTGGGCGTCAATCGGGGGATAGATTTGGGCGAGGTCTTGCAACTCGATCTCCTCGAGAATCCTATAGTTGTCTCCTATCTTGAAGTGCCGAGTGATGGTCGCCGTCAGCTGTGTCCACCGAGCTCGGAGGCTCAGAATCGCGTTACGGGCGGTCGCAATCTGGGCCAAGAGATCCGCGTTTGCTTGACGGCGCATCTTGGAGCCGGCGCTATTCTGCTGCGAGATGGCCGCCTGGATAAGGTCGTTCCACGCCTGGATCAACTGCTGAAGCTCAACCAAGAGATCCAGGTATTCTTGCACCTGAGCGCCGAGGTCCGGTCTCGTGGGCACAACCCATGTTGGGTCCCGATACAAGATCATCCTGTTGGCGTTGCCGCAGAGCTCTAGGGGGTTGCCCGAGCAGGGTTGACTGCAGTCTCCAATGTTTACGTATTGCGGGTTGAAGAGCGTATCTCCCCAGAAGCATTCTCTGAGAGACCCGGATCAGCGATGAAAGGAGATACCACATGACAAAACAACAAGGACTTACCCGCCGTACTCGACACCGGCATATTGCCAGCCCTGTCCGAGTGCCATGCACTTTTCGACCGTCATACCGGTCGAACTGAGATCCGAGACTGAGCCATTGACCAGCACCCGGGTCTCGGTGAAATCCAGGATACAGGTTGGGCTTTGGAATGGATTAACCGAAGCCACTATCGTCGGAGTGGGAGGCACAGTGGAGGTGCTTGAAGAAGTCGGCTTGGTAGTCGTAGTGGTGCTGGTGGTCACAAGACCAGCGGTTGTTGTGGAGCTAGTTTTCGACGTTGAACTCGGACTAGTCATAGACGCGGAAGTGCTGGAGCCGGAAGAAGTTGATTTAGTGCTCGTGCTGGAGCTAGACGAGGTTGATTTGGTGCTCGTGCTGGAGACCGGATTCGAGGTGACGACCACAGTGGTCGACGTCTTCGTCTGCCCAGCGGGGGGCGTGGTGGACGTCGGATCGAGGTCAGGATCGGTGGTCGATGCTGCTGAACAACCCCCGTTGGCGCACACTTGGCCACGCGGGCAAACGTTGCATGCCGTGCCTAGAGCACACTTGGTTCCCGGATTGTCACAGCACACGGCGTCCGAGGCATAGCATTGCCCATGGCTGCCAAACAGTTATTAGCACTGTAGCAAACGGAGGCCGCGGTAATTGGGAGTTGATCACGAACCAGCAGATACCATTCCAGCAACCTACACCTTGAAACGAGTCGGGGTTAAGAGCACACCACGACGAGCCCTGCGGGACACAGGCAAGAGTGCCTTCAAAATTGACGCACATCTCGCCCGAGGGGCAGATGGCTGAGCTGGGGCATGGCTCCTGCTCGCAAAGAAACCCCGTCGGACACGATGGATCTTGAGAGGTGGCCCGTTTGAACGTCGCGGGTGCAAAGATGGGCCGCGAGAGACGGGCTGGGATGTGGTGCGTAGCGGTCCCGACGCTCAAGGAAGAGAGAAAAACAGCAAGAAGAGGCAGCGAGCGGGCCATCCTCACGCCTGGCGCTCCTCGGACACGAGCCATACTGGGAAAGTGGCCCTGCCCTGCGATGTAGAGCTCGATGGAGCTGGTTTTAATGAGAACGAAGAGGGAGTTTGAAGTGAGTCCAACGAAAGGAGTCTCTCTCAAACAGCGGCCGCACCACGCTGGGTATCTCGGTGCTAAGTACGTCTGGATGTCTCTCCAGCGTCAGAGACACGCTAGAGACACCTCGGCCGTACAGCCCCGAGCCGTTATCGGGTTGGTTCATGGCGGCTCCGCGGGATGAAGGCCAATCCCTGGCTGTCCGGGCCTCGCCTACGGGTGCCTGCCATGGCTGGAGCCGCTTGTCGAGCTCGGCTTTCCCAAGCTGTCGCTCGCGTCCTCGCGTCAACAACGGTAGTCATCAGCATGGAGCAGGAAAGGAAGGAATATGCGACGGTAAGTCAGCGTCGTCGTCCCAGACGGTTGGGTAGGCGGGTCCACGTGTGAAATTGTGGATGAAGGTGGATGAAAAGTGGATGAGAGTGGATGGAAGCGAATGAGGGCGGAGGCTTCTCCACGCGAGAAATCAGGCCAGAGGCCCCTGTAAAATGCTGCCTTGCGCTAAACAGGCTTCGATGCCCATAAGATTCCCCTTTTGGAGCGAGTGCTCAGCTCAGCACCCAGACCCGGCTCCATCAACAACTCCAAATTCCTCCAACATTTCCAACATTTGCATTCAAGATCTGGAGACAAAACACCAGGAGAATTCCCTCCCGCGCGATTTGAGCCCAACATGGCTAGCCGCAGCTCCGCCGCGCACCCCACGAGTTGCTTACTCTAGTAGCACCTCGGCTCCTGTTACTCGTCCGAGCTTACAGTCAGTGGACTGACTTGAGCTGAACCGAGTTCCTCGGGGAAAAGCGTGACGACAAGGGGGTTTGGAATGGGGACCTGGTTAGTGGGGAGAAGGGGGGTGTGAGAATGGTTGTGACGGGCGAGGTATGAGATACGGAGTCCTCCGTGCTGATCCGCCAGACTAACACTTGCTTTCGGTCTCAGTGTGGGTGGTCTTTATCAACCCGAGCACTCCCTTGGCCGCTTGGGCTTGAGCCGCGTGTCACCGTGTCGGCAAGTTTACTCGAGGAAGCATTCAAGCGCAGAGCCTGTTGGGTTTCCTTCCTCCTCTTCCTCCTTCTTGCCCCAGCTGGGCCTCACATGCGCATCAACCATTCGGGATGAAGTCTGCGCTACTCGGTCTGGCCTACTTCGGCCGATGGGCTGTGGCCCTGGATGTCTCCTGTGCTCCCGGCGGCAACTTCGACATGCGGTACTGGAGCCTTCAGCTTCCCATTGGCAGCGCCGGCAGCCCGACCACCATTCCGAGCTCCCAGCTACAGGGCTGCGGCGGCTACCAGAACTCCGCCTACTTCTTGACCGAGAGCGGGGATGCCGCGCTGGTCATGAAAGTGCCCGGATCTCCAGACTCAGCGGGATGTGTGACGACGCCAAATAGCAAGCACTGCCGGACTGAGCTGCGCGAGATGGACCCCGACACGGGAAGATCGGCTTCATGGGATCCCAACCAGCCGGTGAACAGGCTTTTCGGCCGCCTCTCCTGCGGCACGACGGGCGATGGCACCGGCACCGTCGTTGGGCAGATCCACATCGACGACACCATTTCGTCCAAGCCAGTCGCTGAGCTGTATTACAGCTCGAACGGAGACCTCACCATGGGAGTCGGACAGACCCGTGCGGGAGGCGACCAGATCCGTACCTTTGCGGGCAATGTCCCCCCGGGACAAGTATTCACCTACGAGATCCGCTACGAGAGCAACGTGCTCTCCCTCGTTCTCAACGGCGGGAGCGCGCAGACATTCAGCACATACCAGCTGAACGCCCCGAGGAGCTACTTCAAGGCCGGCAATTATCTACAGGGCACGACGCCCTCCAGTGTTCATTTCTTCGAGATCAAGGTGCAGCACGACACAACCCCGATTGCCTATCCGTGGCCGCCTGCATCGGCCACCGGCTCTAGAAGTGGTGTTGGCCCCTTCAACATCGTCCAGGCCGTGGATCACACGCTGGTGTCCGCGCCGCCCTCAACATCCACAGGGTCCTCGTGCGATAGCGCGCTAGAAATTGCATCTGACACGACCGTGTCCCTCAAGCTGTTCTCCGGCTCAAGCTGCTGCTCTCCAGTCGAGACCATCAAAATGGGCACTCTTGAGTCGTGCCACAACGCCAATGCCGATTTTGGGTCCTTCATCGAGGCCGTCGGCCAGGACATGTTCGACCGGGGCATCCACGTCGTGACCTACGAAGGCACTGACTGCACCGGCACGTCCCAAAGCTCGAAATTGACAAACTCGAGGCAGTGTTTCACAAACGCCAGGTCGCTGTCGGCGCCGTTCAAGAGCTTCAAGATCTCTGCTTCGGGTTCGACGTCAACCTGCACCGCGATCCAACCGGCCGCCGCGGCGACCAACAACGTGGCCCTCAATCTGTTCTCGGACTCGGGCTGCTGCACGTTGTTCGAGACCATCAATTTGGGCACCCTTGATTCGTGTCACGATGCCAACAACCTACCGGACGGCTTCAAGTCCTTCACGCAGAGTGTTGGCTCGGGCATGTTTGGCAAGGGCACGCACATCGTGACGTACGCCGGCCAGGGCTGCACCGGGACGGCCACCGTCACTCAGCTGACCAACACGCTCACATGCTTCCAAAACTCCAACTCCATTAACACGCCCTTCCTGAGCTTCAAGATCGCCAACACCGACGCCACTCCGGTGTGCACAACGCCGGCCCAGCCGCCCAACGATTCGGACAACACGGTCAGCGTCAGCCTGTTTGGCGACACGGGCTGCTGCTCGACGCCGGTCGAGACGGCCAAGATCGGCAAGTTTGGCGTCTGCCACAACGCCGACGCGCCCTTCAAGGGTCTCACCCAGACGGCAGGCCAGAACACGTTTGGGCGCAACATCCACATCCGCCAGTACGCCAGCCGCGACTGCAAGGACACCAGCTGGGGCCAGATCAGCTTGTCCAACAAGAACGTATGCTACATTGGTTCCGGCTCATACCAGAGCTTCCTGATCGCGGACGACGCAGGCGGCACGGGCGACGGGACCGGCGCCGGCGGCGTCATCGGTGGCTCGACAGGCGGTGGCAGCTGCAACAGCGCGGCGCCCAAGCAAAAGTCTGACACCACCGTCGTGCTCGAGCTCTTCAAGGAATCCTCCTGCTGCACGCCCGTCGAAACCGCTGCCCTCGGCAAGCTCGACGTCTGCCACAACGCCGACGCAGGCTTCAAAGCCATCAAGCAGGCCGTGGGCCAGGACATGTTCGGGCGTGGGATCCACATCCAGCTCTTCAGCTCGCGCGACTGCGCCGACAAGGGATGGGCGCAAATCGACCTCTCCAACAAGGATGTTTGCACCTACGGCTCCGACACCTATCTCTCCTTCCGGATCGCCAGCGGCGCCACGCCCACCGAGCCGTCCGCCGCGCCGCCCTCGTGCACATCCATCACGCCCACCCCGGTGTCCGACGAGCTCCTCCAGCTCGAGCTGTACTCGGACGGCGACTGCTGCAAGCCCAGCAATTCGTGGGGAGTGCATATCCCTGACAGCGGCGACTTTGGCTGTCTGACGCCTACGGACAGATTCGGCTCCATGTCGCAGGGCGTCGGGCGGAGCCTGTTTGGACGGGGAATCCACGTTTACATGTACTCCGACAAGAACTGCGCTAGCGATGTGTACTGGACTATGGATCTCAGTAACGCTAAGGTGTGTGATAACGGCGCTCCTAGTGGCGGATGGGGTAGTTTCAAGATTGCGAGGACGGAGAGCTCCGCGAATAATAATGGTGGCGGTGGCGGTGGTTCCTCGGGCGGTGACACTGGGGGGAGCGGTTCGTCGGGGTTTTCTTGCTACATGAACTGTGTGCCGGTGCCGCCCGTGCAGAACTGTATGTGTATCTGCAACGATGGAACAGCGAGGAACCCATATGATGGGTGGTGTTAGGGGCGGGTGGGGGTCGGTAACCGCGCTGAAAGTAAATATTGTCTATCTTCCTTCTCTATTGTTTTTAATTGAAACCCAAAACACCCAGCTGCGCCATGAAGCAAGTCGGCCCTTGTTCAGGGCATTGCCGCCGCCCTACCACACCAGAGTGGGTTCATACATGCCCATTGATCTTGGCCATGCTATCTGTGTCACTCCCCCCTCTACTCCTCCCATCAGCCTCCGTCGAGATGTCAAAATCGCTGGAAGCAGGGCCGGCGCTGCCCTTCTGAATGCTGTGCAGCTGGTAGTTGCGCGGGTCGGTGCGCAGGCCGCGCGACGAAGTGCCCATGGAGCCGAGCGACTTGCCGTTGGACTTGGACTGCGACGACGAGAAGATGCCCAGCTGCGGCAGCCAGCGCACCAGAAGCGGCTTCAGACGCATCGCCGCGCCACAGATGATGCCCAGGTTTACCTCAACGATGGACCACACGCCCAAAATTGCCTCGGTGTAGGTCGTATCGGCGTCGTTGGACATGCGGATGACGTACGGGAGGCGGGCAATGGAGCAAATGACGACGCTAATTCCGTCAAGTTAGCAACTCAAGCTCGAGGTGGGGGTGAGTGGCGAGGACGTACCCGGATCCCAAGGCAAGGATACCGCTGACAGTAATTTTCTGCTTCAGCGAGAGCTGGAGCGCCAATATGGTGGGAATGGGCAGCGTCACGACGGCAAGGTCCGACGCAATGTTGAGGACAGCTTGAGCGAGTGCCACGTTCATGAGACACGACAACGTCCCTTCCTTCAACGGGCTGCAGGGGCCGCCAGTGATGCTGGTCAGGACGAGGGTGTAGGCGAAAATGGAGAAGCCGACCAGGGCGACACAGACGCGGTAGATAGTGGAGGGGTTGATCTGAAAGAGCACCACCAGGATCGCCATCTTGGTCACGGCCGGCGTGATCAGGTAGGTCAGAGTGTTGGGGAGCAGGGCCTCGTTGAAGGCCAGAAGGTCTGACATGTTGAGCTCCTCGAGGTGTCTTCCCCAGCCATGGCGCATTACTGGCGAGCCATCCAAGTCAGCTCGTGTGCCGGTGGGTGAACGGGGGAATCACAGCCATCGGGACAGCAGAAGGACTTACATGTCACCATGGTGATGAAATAGGCCAATGCCGCGCCATAAGATAGTGTGAGGATAACTGTGTACTCGGCGTGAGTAACGGCCCGGCCGCCCACGGTAAAGGGCAAGGGGTAGATGAAGGTTTCCTACTCAAGTCCAGCTCGACCTTCTTCACGAGGCTAACAGCCTGGATGTACCGGAGCGCCAGAAAAATGGAAGCGAAGACATATGTGACGGCAAAGGCGACGACGGTGCTGATCTGGAGGGAGTTGTAGGCCAGTCCGGGCGCGTTCCCCGGCGGGAGTTGACTCAAATCCATCTTCGGAGGGGTTCAACGAGGACCGTGGAGTCGAGACAGATGGTCCAGTTCGTGGCCGTCAGTCAGGGAGGAGCGGCGAGTTCCGTGCAGCTCAGGTTCGACAAGACGGCACCGCCACCGATGCTGAACATTCCGGCAGCTGGAGTTATTAAGATTGAAGACGATGGTCGAGCGAGGGCGAAGTGCCGGCTGCATAAACGGGTGTGCCGAACAGCGTCGTTTTCTTTTTCTCCCTTCATGTTTTACATGGTATTTTGACCGCCCCCCTAGTTATTACCGTGGCATTCGGGCCCCTTCCCACCCCACCATGTTCAGGGGTCCACGGGGGTCTGGGTTACCAAACCTTGACCCGTTTCGTCGGGTTTCTCCCATGCTCGATGATGGCGAGCAGCAGCGACGAGCCAGCGAAGAGCAGATCCTCATCCGCCATTGATGCTCCGCTGCATGGGCCGGCCGCTGGCGGGTCGAAATCTCCAGGCGCGGTGGGGATTTGCCGCAAGCGATGCCGAACCAAGTTAGGGGATCCAGCGGATGTGGCTCCTCGTCCAACGGTTTCCGTTAGTGTGCAACCGGGGGACCCGGCCGGGCCGCCCCATCCCTTGCAGATCCAAGCCGAAAGGAGGCAAAACCAAAGTTGTGCAGGAGGCGCTATTGCGCAAGCAGCACAACACGACTGTTGCTTTTCAGGGCTGGGGGAGGGAAACGCTCTGATTGACGCATTCGCTGTACCGACTCCGTGGACCCGTCCATCCGGGACTCAAGCGAGGGTTTCAACGCCCCACCCCCAAGTCGGTTCCGTTTTTCTTTTTTCCTTTCTTTTTGTTGTTTTGTTTGGCTCGGGTCGCTCCCGGCAGCGGAGCGGCCACTTCGCTAGCTGCGTCGCCCGCGCGTGAGCCGAGGGAACCAGTGACGAGCAAACTCTTGCCTGCTCGCGCCACTTCTTGACACCATTCCGTGACACATTTGCCCTGTCGACGAGGAGGGCTGAACCCCCGAGCTGACCCTCGAACTGGACCTTGAGCTGAGGCTGGTACTCTGTACTGTGTATGCGGTGAAACGACCTCGAGACGACCAAGCTCTGCAGATCCCCTCCGGGTAAATTTTGCCACGAGTTCTGGACATTGCTTTCCGGAACAGGAGCTGATCTGCACACGATGCGGCATGCCCCCAAAAGCCGCCGCCACCATCCCGGTAACCTGGACGGGGACCCAAGCCCGGCAGACGCCACGAACGACGGGTCTGCGCTTCCGCACTTGGGTAAACGCTTCTCGTTAGCGTGGGGGAAAGATGTCCACAACGGGACCTCAGTGCCAGTCCCCGGTCCCCCGGTCCCAGCCACATGCGTGCCACGTCAGGGGAAGCGAGAGAAGGTTGGTGCCTGTATAATTATGATGTTGGATGCCGATTGACCGGTCTCGGGGAGACGATGGTGCTCCCTTCCACCTTCCTCGCGCCTGCATACGCACTAACGTTCACTCCGCCGCCGGATATCGCCTCTCAGAGAAGGAGAGCCAGGAAGGGAAGGAAAAAGAGAGAAAGAAGCAAAGATGGACAAGTTATTCGGGCGTAAGCCAGCGGTGGCGGGCCGAGAGTCGACCGACAAGGTGGTGCCGCTCCACTTCTTCGAGAACAGCCTGCTGGTGCAGGGGAACAACATGGCGGTGTCGCTGGTTTTCGACGACGTGCTGGACCCGGAGAAACTGCGCCAGTCTCTCGAGGCGCTGATCCAGCGGGATGGTTGGCAGAGGCTGGGGGGTCGTCTGGTAAAAAATGTACGGCAACAACGTCACACTCACATCCATGATACATGCATGGATGGATACACCCACCAACACTCTCGCGTGTCCGGGAGGATGCAGGACGGAACGTACTCGTAGCTAACCACGGCACAAACCCCTGCGTCTTGCGTATCTAGGCTTCAGGCAAGATCGAGTGGCACATTCCGAGCGAGTTCACGGCCGCACGTCCAGCGCTGCGCTTCAGCCATGTCGACCACGGCATGCCCGCGGCGGAACATCCGGCGGCGTCGCGCATCCCGGTACCCAGCGACCGGCCCGCCGTGGTTGGCGATCCGGACGACCTCGCCCCGCTGGCTTGGGAGGCCGGCTACAAGCCCGGCGGTATCAGCGACTACCTCGCGGCCGACATACCCGTGTTGGGCCTGCGCGTCAACTCCTTCACCGACAAGACGGTGGTCGTCCTGCAGTGGCAGCACGTCGCCTTCGATGCCCTCGGGATGCAATACGTCGTCGAAAACTGGGCTCGCGCGCTCTGGGGCCGCGAGGATGAAATTCCAACACCATGCGGCCTGGACTCGGACCCCTTCGCGCCCCTTGCCGAGGGTACGCGGCCCGTCACCGAGCCGCATATCCTGGCCGACCGCCGCGTCGGCCTGGGAGGCATGTTGAAGTGGGGTCTTGGCTATGGCGTCGACATGCTTGTCCGAGCCAAGGAGAACCGCATGGTCTGCGTGCCCGAGTCGTACTGGCGGACGCAGCTGGAGAAAGCCTTGGCCGAGCTGCGCGCCGAGGCTACCGAGAAGGGTGAGGACGTCTCGAAGGTATTCCTATCCGAGGGCGACATTCTTACCGCGTGGACGATGCGCTGCGTCGTGGCGCCCCTTAATATGAACCCAGAACGGACGGTACGCTCCCCTTTTCCTTGCCGTCCTGTCGGAGACCCCCCTCTTCTAACACTCCTCGCCAGGTCGCCGCATCCATCGCCATGTCCCTCCGCAAGGCCTTCGAAGGCGACCTCATCCCGCTATCGGCGGAGCACCCCTACGTCGGCAACGCCTTCGGTTGGGCCAACGTGCTCGTCCGGGCTGGCGACGTCACGTCCAAGCCGCTGAGCTGGCTCGCGCGCGAGGTCCGCCGCGCCATCAACCAGCAGGGCACGCGCGCCCAGCACGAGGCCTACTACGCCATGGTGCGCGAGTCTGGCATGGGGCTGCCCATCATCGTCATGGGCGACGGCGGCATGGCTCAGGTGGGCTTCTCGAACTGGGACAAAGCGGGTCTGTTCCGCCTCGACTTCGCTCCCGCCCGCACTGTCCCCAAGGAGGGAGTGCCTTGCTGCCCGTCGTACGTCCAGGAGAACCACGGCCCGATCAAGCCGGCCGACGGTTTCTTCGTGCTGGGGAAGGACACCAAGGGAAATTATTGGACGTCGGCGTGCAAGGTCAAGGGGCAGTGGGCCAAGTTCCAGGAGCAGCTCGACAAGGACTTTGAGAAGGGTGTATGAGATTTGGTGTTTTGGAGGCGCTAAGTTGCTGCAAAGCCGTTCTTCCAAGCGTTCAACGTTAGCTATGCCTCGTATGAAAAAAGATTCTCGAAGTTCATTTAATGTCAAGAACCGTGACCGTCGTTGGTAGTCGCTGGGCGAGGTTGACGTCGACGCAAAAAGGTCCCCTGCCGACGTTTCTCTCCGTGCCCGACGAAAAATATGAAAAAGAAAACCCGGGAGGCAACGAGACTGTGGGATTATTTTTCTGGTGCTGGATCGTGATTCGTGCCAATCTTGAAATGACGAAGAGTTGAGGATTCTCGATGCGCAGTTGCGAGGGTGCAAGGCTGCATGCAAGGCGCAAGGCTGCAAGCTGCCCCGCTTTAGCGTTCCACTGCAGCACCAATCCACTCAGAGCTCCTGCAGCTTCTGGTGCTCCAGCTCCCAACTTCTTCTCCCAACACTTCGCCTCTGTCCAGACGAACAAAACAGCGCCCCCTACGGTTACCAAAACCACTACCAACATTCACAATGAGCAGATCAACCCCCCGCAAGTCCCGACACCGGCAGCACGCGAGCACCAGCGGCCCGCGCCAGGTGGGTGTCTCCGACTACGAGTCCGACGCCGCCCAATACCTGGAAAACCGCGAAGCCGCCTTGCCGCCCAACCCGAATCCGCCGCGCGACAACACCGAGCTCAGCCTCCGCGTGCTCCGCCGCCACCAACCGAGCGTCCGGTCCATAATCGCCATCGCCGCGAATGCCGTCGTCTATAACATTGCCGAGGCAGCGCAGGGCTGGGAGAAGCACGGCGCCGAAGGCACCATGTTCGTCTGCGAGCAGGAGCCCATCGTGGCGCCCACTGGCCAGGTCCTGCCGCGCGCCTGCGTGTTTGTGCTCAACCGCCGGAGCATGGACAACATCACCGTCGACCTCTTGAACGTTACCGATTGCGAAGTAATAGGCGAGCTCATCGTATTCAGGCTCGAGGACACAGTTGCGGGCGCCAATCACCAGGGCCAGGAAGGGGCTGCGAGGAAGAAGGTTATCGGCCTCTGGTTGCATGCCGACACGGCCACTCAGCGGGAAGGGTATGCGGAGCTGATCACGGCCGAGTGGAAGCGAGGCCGGCAAGCCCTCGATGCGCTCATCCAGGAAGCGGCGGCGGCTTCTTTGGCCAACCGAGCCTTTGCTGCTGCACCCCAAGAAGCCGCGTCAACCGAGAGCGACTCGGGTGCTGGGAAGCGTCTGAGCATGACAGAACTCTTCGGGAGGAAGAACGGCGTATGATGGTCCGATCTCAGCCTCATGCCGTGTCCGGGACGCCACCGCGCCTTCTCGACACACACAGACTCCTTCCCGCGCTGCCGCTGAGGCGAAGTGGTTCGGAATCGGCACCACAGTGTTAACCAATCCAGTTCTTACTGTACCTACCCAACCATTCAGTCCCTGTCTCGACGTCTTCAATTCCCGCATCCATCCATTCCGCCCACTTTCCAAGTTCAAACCTGCCGCCGTTTCGACATGGCGCCAGACGCAGTGGACGTCCCCGATAACGAACACCCGATACCCGACAACGGCAATGCAGTCTCCACCGCGGTGCACGCTCAGTTGTCGCTTGTCTCGGCATTTGAGAAATGGTTGACGCAGAAGCTTGGGGCCGATGGCGAGCGCGACGGCATCATCTCTAGGGTCCAGAAGCGCTCAGGCAGTTACGCGCATTGGCTACTTCAAGTCGAGGCAACACCAACCAGCGTGACGGAGGATGAAGAATCTTGGGCCATGGATTTCCACGCTCAACCGGGCGGTGATCAAGTGCACGTCATCGTGGTCAGCGGGCCAGGTTCAAGTGCGCCAGTCCAGATTGTGGCCAGGGACAAAAAGGACCTCGAGTATCTCACGAGCGTATGTAGATTGCGGCGGAGCAAGAATGTCCAAATGACTGATCCGTTGCGCAGGACAACTACCTGGGCTACATGAGCAAGATTGTGAGCAGTCCCATATGCGTGCAGTCACCTCCTCAAGACCATCCAGTGTCCTAACGCCTTCCCGGTCTCAGTGCCACGCTTTCTCTGACGCCCAAGATACGCTCCGGTCGCTGCTCCGCACTGCTAGCGAGATAGAACAGGAGAAATCGCAGCTCAGGTACGAGGCCTACTCGGCAGTTTCCAAGCACGACGGCCGTGGATATTTGCTTACTTGTCCCACCAAGTCAACCGCCAGAGGAAACAGTGAAGGCATACATCCGTCGCCTGCGAGAGTACAACGACATGAAAGACATTGGGCAGCAGCTTATCGGTCTCATTGCCGAAAATCGTGGAGTCCCAATCCGTACGCTGTACGAGAGCGGGGAATACGGTGTCAGCATTCCCCATTAGACGGCCATCGCCGCCCTCCGGAGCTCAAGCTTGCCTGTCTTGCACAGCAACCGCACTTGATATTAAGGCCCAACCCCTACAAGTGCAAAAACAACTCGACTCCTCGGTGACCGTATTCTGTAGGCCCCTTGGTCTGCCGTTGTTCTCAGGCCCCCTCTTCTGCACGACCACCCCCCACAACTGATATGGACCAAGCAAGGAACAACGTGAACGATCCTGCATTCTTGGAACTCCCTGGTTCGGACAGGGGCTCCGTCAGGGGCAGTTGTTCCCCGCCGCATTCCTTGGACGGTGATTCGTTGATTGTCCCACACCCCCAGATCGATCCCGGCACTTGGTGCGGGAGGGCGGGAAGCTATCGGCCCAATCAGCGAGGGAGAACTGGCTCGTGTTGGAAGGAGCATCGACGGTTGAAACGGTCAAGCTTTTGTTGGGGGCAGCCAAGGTACAAATAGGTTGTGCCGCCAGTTAGACGTCAGGAAGAGGTAGTATTATGGCAGCCCTCGGTGAGATTTAAGGGTAGTGTGACCCGGAGATGGCGCGCGAAAAGAATGTGTACCACGCGATGTATCGATGCAGATACACAGAGATGCAGTGATCTACTCTGTACCGGATTGATGTGCTTCCCACGAGAAGGAGAGTGGGCCGACGTCAACAACATGGCGTCGAATAAAGCTTCCGTCTTTGGATAATCCTCCGTGACACAAGGCCGCCTCTTCTTGTCGGAAGGAGCATTTAAGAGAGAACTACGCCGTGTAATCCTGATGATCTCGTAGTCTGCATCCCAACTCCTCAGTTCAAACTTCAATCCTCCCACAGCAAACCCAGTCACCAGACAAGATGGTTCGCGTGAGTTCCAGCCTTCCCGCAACACGGCACAACAGTGATCGCTAAGCACATAGCCCAGTTCATCTCCGCCGTCGTCGCCCTCTTCCTCACCGCCACCACGTCGGCGGTTCCCATCGAGGTCGAGGAGAGAGCCTGCTCGTATACCTGTGGCTCGAACTGCTACACGGCAGCCCAAATCACGGCCGCTCAGAACAAGGGCTACTCTCTCAAGCAGTCCGGAAGCACCCTCGGTCAGTGGACACTCCTTCTCCGGATCTTATCCCTTTTCCATCTCTTCCCTCTCCTTACCCCCTCCCAACCCACCCATCAATCCTCCCAGACTAACCCAAAGAACACTAAACCCAGGCGGCTACCCCCACCAGTACAACAACTACGAGGGCTTCTCGTTCCCCACCGCCGCCCCCTGGTACGAGTTCCCCATCCTGGCCAGCCACGCCGTCTACGCCGGCGCCTCGCCGGGCGCCGACCGCGTCATCTTTGACTCGAAGGGCGCGCTCGACAAGCTCATCACCCACACCGGGGCGAGCGGAAATGCGTTTGTTGCTTGTGTCAAGGGTTAAGGGGTCTGGGTGGTAGTGGCTGGGGAGGGGGTGGCATGTTGCAGGTGGTAGTTGTGAAGGGGTGGTTTGGTGTGCTGCTGAGTGATAGGGGGGCGTTGTTAGGGGTAGTTGGTTTCAGTTCTGCGGTCGGAGATTTTCGTACTTGCTCGTGTGGACTTGCAGCTAGAAAATGGCTTTGTTGGGTGTGCTGCATGGTGTTTCATATCTGAAGGCTGTTCGAGAATTTCTGTCTCGGTGTATCTGGTGAGCTGGTCTGAGATGAGTGTCATGCGGAGGAGGTGCAGAAGGTTTTGTGAATTTAGTCTATGACTACTGCGTTTCATATATCGCGTTGTCTCCCATCACTTTCTCACTTTTCCTAGCTTTACTCCTAGTCTCGGTGGCCCGCACCGTCCCTCTTGACACGTATAACTGTGGAACTGGCCACAGTTTGTGTTCGTGTGGTTGATGAACCGTCGACTTGGATTCGACAGCACCTGATCACCTGTTGCGAGTCAGACCACACTTGCACGTCATCTGCAGCCGCTGCCCGAGTAATCTAAAAAAAGGCACGTACAGTTATGTTGTGGCTGTGGGTGCGGGAACGAGCTTGGGGTATCCCCAGAGCTCGCAGGCGGCCGCGATTAAGACGATGCAGAAGTTGTCGATTCCGTCGGCAGCCCTGGGCGGAATAAACAGTGAGCTGCGTCTTCTTCACGTTTTCCCTCCCTTCTCGGTTGACCTTTGGGGATGGGACATACCACTGGCTCGGACCGTTTGGCCCGCCGTAGTTTACCACCCATTCGCTCAGGGTCTGCAGGCAAATCATCAGGTCCGCCTCGGTGCCTTGCATATCCGTATTCAACTCTTTCGTCGGCTGGCCCTTGTTCAGCTTTTGCTTTGCCCATTGGATGGTAACAATCCTCTTCGCCTTCCACTCGATGGAGTTCACCGCTAGTTTGATGGCGCGGTGGTTAGGGGCCCAGACGACCAAGCCGTGGAACTTGCCAATCCTGTCCGCACCCATGCTACGGAACAGCGTGGGCACAGAGTCGCTCGCGGACCCTGCGACCTCCTTCAGGCACTGGATCATGGCTTCCTGAGCGCTGATCGGGGTTGACGAAGATTTCTGCGATGCTCGATATCAGTCCCGAAGGTCCAAAGGGGGGAGCGATGCCGAACAGAGGACTAAAAATAGAGCGCGACTCACCACGGCGCCCTCAGCATTGCCTTGGCTCTCAAACTTGGACTTGGACCCGCTCTTGAACTTCCAACTGGCGTCTGTCTTATCGAATCGTTGCCACTGGCCCTCGGGGAGGAGGAACGCGCCTCCAACGATGGTCGAGCTGGAATCAATGACGACGCCCGTCTTGAGACATCTGGCAATCCGATGGCGACCAAGGTCGTAGATGCACCACTCGTAGACGAGTTTTCCTTGGGTCTTGTTGGCGGCCAGGCTATCCACCACCTTGACCGCGAGCGAGGTACAGCGGCCAGTCTTCCCTTTCCAGGTCGGCTCCATGTCCGTGATGGAGTGGTCTGCGGGGTTCGCCATGACTGTAGAAAGCTCGGTTTTGGGCTTTTGCAAGAAACCTTTGGGCGTCTTGCCTCCTTTTCGGATGAGGTACTCAAGCATTTTGAGGCCCGTGTACGGGCCGCCGCCGAAGACGAGCTGCCATCCTGTTTGGGCATCGCGAAGCGCCGGATTGACTTGCTGCTGGGACATGGTGCAGACTCGAAATGGTCAGATGATAATACGTGGGGAAATGGAGAGTCCAAGGCAGAGGATCAAGAAGAAGCAGTTGGACGTCGACCTAACCAGAGGGAGGCAGGCGTATTGAGAGGAGGAGTTCGATAATGGGCTGCTACCCAAGACTACGGGGAGGGATGGTAGATAGCTTATATACTCGGAGAGTGGTATGCAGCTCTCGTGCGGTTCTGCTCGCGGCCGTGGGCACCGAGTCAGATATTGGGGCACTGTTCAGTCCTTTCAACGCCCAGCTCACATCGACCTGGGTCGAAGTAATGGGGACAGGGCGTAGGTAATCGAGCGTGTTTCAAGCTGTAGCGCTTTCAGCGTTGGATGCGCTTCCTCCGAGTAGTGCCAGGAGGCCAGTGTCCACCACTAATCCACATTGTGGTGCGTTCAACGGTTGTGCTGGTTCTTGATTTCCAGAATTAGCAACTTTGCCCTGTCTCTCAAACAGGGCTGGAGCCCCACGTAGAACTAGCCACCGAGTTCACGACGGACCAGCCGTTCAACATTCGAAACGCCGTTGGCCGAGATATTTCTCTTCCTAATCCTCCCTTGCGGCCGACGGCAATGGCCGCCACTAAGTCCAAGCGAAGCCTGCTGATGGTCTTGGGATTCTAAGAAATCCTAAATGTTCAATGATACCCACTGCAATGCAACCTCGACACTTTCGAAACACGCATGCCCACTCAGGGGTAGGCACAGCGCGAGACCAAAGCTTTCCCTAGAATCGGCGCCTTGGGCGGCAGGTGGCCACCAATCAATGAGAGGTGAGCAAACTCGGGCGCCTGGGTCGAGCTTCGAGACGCTGACGCTGAATTGAGTTATGAGGACTAGCTGAGGAAGAGAGGGTGCCAGTGAGTCTACATCGCGGGGCCGATCACATGGCGGCGAGGTCAAATGTTGTCGTCCACGCCGCAAGGTGGGTTGCTACGCCGCAACCCACTCGGATCCGGCTGCTCTATGTAGCATCTAGACCTGACTAGAGGGGCTCGGCCGCCTCCCGAACTATGGCTCTTTCCTCCTCTCCACCAACCCACCGGTGGCGCTGACGTTCCTCAGACTCGGCCGTAGGCTCGGGCCCCGCCAGGGTTACTTCAACCCCGGTCTTAACTCGGCGGGCTAATTATGGCTCGCGGACGAGCACACCCTGGGAGATCGACCGTCTCTGACCTACCCTGGGCTGGATACACAGCAGTTGTTTCAAGCCTCGAGTGAAACACCTCGCTCTCAGCTTTCTATAAAGGGCCAGCATCAGTCGCTCAGAAAGGTGTTCTTGCCAGCTAAACGTCCTGTTATATTCCAAAATAGACTCGACGTTTTCCTTTCATACCACATCACCGCTGATTCGCTCTCTCCAAGCCACTAGACCATCGTGCCTCTCAGCAAGTCGCAATTATGTCTGCGTCTAAGACCTCGGTTGCGAGTATCGCCGCTCTGTTCCAACAGGTGAAGACCAAGAGGGACCCGAATTTTATCGGTAAGTCGAGATGCCGTTCGGGCAAGACGATTTCACTGCCGAAAGTTGGTGAGATGCTGTCCGTGATTGGATGGACATAAACTTCCTCCAGATTTCCATCGCTTTCGGCCCTAGCTCCAAAGAGTGTTTGGATTAACAGAAAGGCAGCAAAATATGGCCCCCCGACTGCTACAACCGGAGCCGTGGCGTGGGCCGTCCTGCAAGAGATCGAAGGGGTGCGGCCGGTCTCTGTTCCTGCACCTGCCCAACAGCCTAGCTCTGCTGCTACGACCACCACGAGAACTGCCTCTCTTGCCTCGAGGCCTGCGGTAAGGTCCGCCGCCGGTGTCACTCCTGCAGCGAGGACCTCTACCAGTGCTGCGCCCGCGGTCAGAACTACCACTGGTCGCAATTCGACGACGACGACGAATTCGTCAGCGAGCAAAACTGCCAAGTCGGTACCCGGATCCAGGTAAAGAATCTAACGGGAGGGACCTTTCCCTTTGTTTGATGACGAGTTGGGAGCGTGTTCGGAAGCGGCCTCTGGGCTAGTACGAGGGGGAGGTTGTCAGTTGGGCATCGATGGAGGGGCGGGAAGGTGGTCGCCTTGGGGATCCTGGCTGGGCCAGTGATTGGAGGCAAACTCACCTGGGGGGCTCAACAGTATTTAAAAAACTAAGCCAACGCCGGTGTACTTCGTGGCCACTTTTGACCCGTCAGTGGTTTCTTGCACGGTGCCTGTGAGGTTGCGGAGTGCCAGGAGGGTCTTACTGTAACCTGTCGATGAGCTCGGCGCGTTCCCGTTCACTGATGTTGGGGTCGCGGAGTGATTCTCTCCAGCCCTCTTCCTCAATGTCCATCAGAGCCGACATTGCCACGGCAGCTGACACACCGTTGTCCGCCGGAGGAGCTAGTGTAACTATTAGCTGCGAGTCTGCAAGGGCGGTCCCGTTAGTTTGCTGTGCGGACCTGGATTTCTCATGGCCATCTCGCGGGCGGCATTGGACATGGCCTGGAGCTCTGCCACGGTGACGGCGATGCCGTCGGGGCGTGGGTTGTTGCTTGTGCCCTCGCCGTTGGTGGCGTTTACTGGGGCCTTGCTGCTCTCGGGCATTTTGACGAAGAACAAAATGAACGGCGCTTGGAGAAAATAGGCAGATGCCGCAGTGCGTGAGCTTGTCGGAGATGTTGCCAGGACATGAGAGCCGAGAAGGGACAGGTGCAGGCAGCAGTTCAAGGCGAGATCCCTCACCCTCCAGGGTTGTTAATACCTCGAAAAGGAAGCCCCACCGTCAGCGTGGAACAAGGGCCGCCTCCTGGCGGCGCAGTGGGTCCAACGGTCAGCTAAAATGTGGGGGGAGGGGAGCTGGCTCGAGGCTGGCTTGACCTGGGCAGTGGCCATGGGTCTGTGCATTGCCTGCCCCGCGCCTTGTCCCACCGTGAGCACTGAGCACTGATCTGAACTCGGTGACGGCACTCCATGCCACGCTGCACGGTTCGCGTCACTTTGTTCCGACGACTCGAACGGCGGCATCTCTCACCCCAAACCACTAAAGTTCCAACTCGGCACCATTTGCTGGCAACAGTTTGTCGGCATTGTCATCTCACCTGCTAGCAGGCCACTACACCTAATACTGTTCTTGCAACGGTATAAATTTCACGACCGGTCTCCACGCGACCTGCCGCCCCGATGCCCCCGCCAGCCTCCGGTGCCGAGTACTCGGGAACGAACCTCGAAAATCACCCGCCGCATTAACGCCGCCGAGCACCGCTCAATTCCGGAAACTGGGTCCCCAGCTTTCGCAGGCCCGCCACAGCCGTGGCCATGATGGGATCCTCAGCCCCGCCCGCCGATTCATCGACCGCCGAGGCCGTCGACCTGTCCTCAACAAATCCCCATTCGCTCCACCACGCACTGCATTCTCGCCGCTCCGAATATACCCGGCCACATCGCATACGGATCAAGGTCGGCACTTGGAATGTCGCCGCGTGCCCTGGCACCGATAAGGACCTTGCCAGATGGTTCATCGACGGGGAAGGACTGGACCCCGCGCTCGGCTCGTCGAAGCCCACACATGACGGGAAGAGCGAGAGCGAGACCTGCCAGGAAAGATCGAACAATGGAGAGAACCCCATTCAGCTTGCCGAGGGCGGCCAGATTGGATTGTACGTGCTTGGACTCCAAGAGGTTAATATCCTCACGGCCCCTAGCCAGTACATGACCTGGATCTACGCCGCCGATGACTCGACGTCGGCCAAGTGGAAGGCCGCATTGGAGACCGCTTTGCCAGATAGATACCAGCTTGTTGTGGCAGAGCAGCTCGCCGGTATGCTGTTGCTGGCATACGCGTCCCCGGAGATCGCGCCGACCATCAGCAATATCAGCACAAACACGGTCGGCACGGGAGCCCTCGGATATCTGGGAAACAAGGGCGCCGTGTGTACTCGAATCGTTCTGGGCGAAGCCACGCAATTACTGTTTGTGAATAGCCACCTGGCCAGCGGCGTTGAGGACTATTATCTGGAACGCCGAGTCAGCCAGGCCCAGCAGGTCACGACCCAGGCTCGATTCGAACCCATTTCCATTTCGGGGGTTTCGGAGGACGAGAAGGGCAAGATTGGCGACGAGGATTTTGCTTTCTGGTTTGGCGACCTGAACTTCCGTCTTGATCGCCTCCCTGGGGACGACATCCGGCGTCTCCTGATGCTCCACACCAGGGGCGAATATGACTTGTCCAAGAGACAGCTGCGCCGCGAAAGCTCACTCGATGGCGAGCCTATCGTCATTCACAGCCTGTCGGGCAGCAACGACGAGGTTGCAGGCAAGGATCTGAGAGAACAACCGCAGCATAACTCCGAGGACAACACGGTCAACCTCCAGGCCGCTGATGATGACTCCCTGAATCTCCCGGACCCCGACGAGTTTCCCGAAGACCCACACGAAGATCCCGCCTCGCTCCAATCCACGCTCGACTCGCTGCTTCCCCATGACCAGCTAAGACGACTCATCAAGGAGCGCAAGGTTTTTCACGAGGGTTGGCGAGAGGGGCCGATCACATTTCTGCCTACCTACAAATACGATGTCGGCACCGTTTCCCTCTTCGACTCCAGTGAGAAGCGTCGACCTCCGAGTTGGTGCGACCGAATTCTCTACCGCACTCGCAGAGACGTCGAAGAGTACACCCATAAAGTCCAAGAGGAGGAGGAAGCACGCAAGAAGGACGACGAGATGAAAGCTCGCGGCATGGAGGAGGCGGGCGATGACGACCAAGTCCTGTTTTCCTACGACCCCGATAACGACGGCGAAGAGCAGCCGACCTCTGCCGGGCTTGAGTATGACGAATACGACGAAACAGAGGACGTCGGCGGCGACGCTCACGGTCATGACCAGACAAGCCACGACAGGATCCACCTTGATCTCTATACCTCGCATCAGCGGATCACCTCGTCGGACCACAAGCCTGTCAGCAGCATTTTCACACTCGATTACGACGCCGTCGTGCTCGAGATGAAGGCCAAGGTGCATGCCGAGGTGGCTAGACAGCTAGACCGAGCAGAGAACGAGGGGCGACCCGTGATTACGATTGTGGTTGACCATCATGACGCCCGAAACTCCCCAAAGGACAGCGACTCGGGTTCCTCGGCACATGTTGAGTTTGGGGAACTTCGTTTCCTCCAGAACTACAGCTCAACATTAACCCTGGCCAACACCGGTGGAGTGCCTGCGACATTATGCTTTGTTGAGAAGCCCACGGCAGACGACCCAGAAGGCTCCGACTCAGCTGACATCTCTTGGTTAACTGCATCCCTTGTTCATTCCGAGGCTCCAGGTGACACCGAGCCTGTTGATCTCGGCAAAGAGGTGACACTCGAACCCGGCGAGACGGTGAATGCTGTACTCGATGCTTTCGTTGGTGACGTTGCACATGCCCGGATGCTTAACGAGGGGCAGGCAGCCCTCGAGGAAATCCTGGTTCTCCGGGTTACAGATGGTCGAGACCATTTCATCCCGGTCCGCGCAACGTGGGCACCGACATGCATTGGCCGTTCCGTTGACGAACTCATCCGAGTGCCCGACGGCGGAATCCGGTCATTCGCACAATCCCTTTCAGAAAAGACGGGCAGGCCCGGCGCAATCTCATACGACCTCCCGGTGCATCGCCCTGCCCCAAAAGAGCTTTTCCAACTCACCGATGCCATTGAAAACCTCACCCAACGCGTCCTAGCCGACACCCATATGCTAGAAGAATGCACCATTCCCGAAGACCCCGCCTGGCCCTTCGACTCGGCAACCTCCCGATCCACCACCCCCTCCGACTGCACCGCGCACACCATCGCCCTTCTCAACGCCCTCGACCAAGACACACCCCTGCAATCCGCCTTCGCCCCCGAAACGCCCTCCCTGGCGCGCCTCGAAGCGACCGCCCACACCCTTCTTCTATTCCTCCGCGGTCTCACCGATGGCATCATCCCCACCGCGCTCTGGAACCGCATCGACCAGGCCGCCGCCACCATCCCCTCCCTGTCCAACCCCCCAATAAGCCACAACCCGACCTCGCCGCTCGACGACCCCGCCCTGGACAACGACCGCACCACGGTCCTTGACATTCTGCAGTCCGCGCCGCACCACAACATCTGCTTCGTCTTCCTCACCACCACCCTCGCGCGCGTCGTCGCCGAGCTGGCGCCCCTGTCCAAAGCGGAAGCAGAGATCATCCGAAACGACGCGGCCGCTGCGGCGGCGCCGGTCAGGGGCATTGGGGGCGTGTTTGGCGTTGGGAGGAAGTCGCTGAGCTTTGTCCGGCGGGCGGGCACCCCCGTCGGGGAGGCGTTTGCGGCGTTGGAGAAGAGACGGGCCAGGGAGAGGAAGGTGGCAGAGGTGTTTGGTGGGGTGGTTTGTCGGGGGTTGCTTGGAGAGGGGAAAGAGAGGAGGCTGGGGGAGGCGAGGAGGCGGGCGGTTGTGGAGTTGTTTTTGATGAGGAGAGGGGAGTAGTAGTGGTTTTGGGCGAGCTGGAGCATCATGGCTGGATCTTGGAGGGGCAGGCGACTGGATCAACATGAACGCTGTTGGCTAGTTGCCGACTGGGTCGAATTTCATGCAGACTGGTGTCACTTTGAGGTGTTTGGGTTGGGCTGCTTGTTGGGCTGGGCGGTTTGCTGTTTTTGGTGGGGCGGTTTGGAGTCGACTGCATTGCATCTGGGTGTTGCATCTGGGTGTCTACATTGCAGGGATAGCGTTGTTCCTGTGTCAGAGGCAATGCATTCAAATGCGAGGAATTTTAACGCTGAGCTTGACTGTTACATGAGTTTGTGGGAATTTCAGTGAGGTCAGGGGTGATTGGGGATCGCAGTGTGCGCTGATGACCTCTCTCTTCAGGGGGTAAAAAGGGGGAATTGGACGGGGCAACCCTAACCCTTTCCTTGCATCCAGCTATGTCAACAAGCAACGAGGAAGCATACGCTGCAATGGGGAAATGGGAATCAAGGATCTCGTTCAAGGTTATTACTTAGCTCCGTGGGGTTTCATTGAGGTGACGCAGCGTAGTGTTATTGTGTTTGTGGCTGAACTGCCACGTCCTGATAATTATCCAGGTAACGTTACCGTCCCCCCCGATTTCTGTCATGGGGGCTAAGAACCACGGGAACTTGTAGAGACGGACACCAGTCAGACAGTATGTAGATGTCAAGTCTGATTGCTGGCCGCGGTTCATTTCTCTTCTGGTTCTTGTGACCTATTTTTAACGAATTCCCCATAGCCTAAAGTCCGCCGAAGCATCTGGGTCCCGAACTGGGCTATCTCGGGCGGAGAACCTGGTCGCAGGCCGCTTCAGACACCGGTAGCCCGGTTCATTCTTGAGCTTAGGGTTTTTAAGCTGATATGACCCGTTCTCGCCCCATAATTGTCATGATATCACGGATATTAGACAATCTGAGCGCGCCCCTGGTGATGTGACGCTGGTGCAGCGCCGAGCGGGCCTCGACTGTCCGCATCAACGGCGAGGGCATCAGAAGGGTTGCCAGCTGGTTCCGGTTTCCATTGCCGTCGGATAGATCCGAGAGAACCTGTGTATCACATCAGAGGGGAGCTCATCTCTAGAGTAGTATGTAAGCAACGCCGCAGACAAGCAGGGTAGTTCAGGGTCTGTCATTCATCGTGCCGTCCTGCTGCTTCACTTTGGATCAATCCTTCAGGGACTCGGAATCGCTTCTCACGGGGTATTCTTGAAGGAGGACACCTCGCGGAACCAACCGGAGCACACGACCACAAATTCCCCAGGCCCCAACGCCATTGCCATCACAACTCGAGGGCAAAAGACGGACCAAGCTATGAAGTCAACGAACGTTGTCATTCCATTGTTTTGAAGATGATGAGCACACTTCGCATTGCCGTTTTCGTCATCGGGATCCTCCTCTCCCACATCCCTGCTTCTGTCGCAAAAGCAAACTGTCCACTCTACGGACCGTTGCTGCCCCGACCGACAAAGCTCTTACAGGATCCAAGTATCCAAGCGGTAGCAGGAATCCTCGATGGGGTGGTCGCTCAGTACATCGACAATGATAACAGCACAGGCTCACAATATTTCTCATACGCCGTCGAGGTTTTCGCTGGAAGCGAGGATCAACCGCTATGGTCTCACTACTGGACCGCCCCAAACTTGAAAACGTTAAACTCAACCGGGGTAACCAAGGTGGACACCAACACTGTCTTCAGGATTGGCAGCGTCACCAAAATTTTCACCGTCCTCAGTTTCCTAGCGAAAGTGGGAGATGGTATTTGGAATGATCCCATAACCAAGTATCTACCAGAGATTGAGGAGATTGCCAGCAAGGCCTCTGGCAGCCCGATCTACACCACGGATTGGGAGTCTATCACTGTGGGATCCTTGGCGAGCCAAATGTCCGGCTTGATACGCGACTGTGAGGCAACTCAGTACCTTCTGTTTGTCGCCGACACTGACAATCACAGACTCCCTTCTCGGCGAGCTCAGTTACTTGGTCGACATGACCGCCTTGTACGATTTGGGCTTTCCGCCTCTGCCCGTCACTTCATTTCCTCCCTGCGGCACAAACCCTACATGTACCCGAGAGCAGTTGTTCGAAGGGTTGGCTAAGCTGCCACCGTCCTTTGCGCCGTTTACTACGCCAGTGTACTCAGATCTTGGGTTTGTCCTGCTTTCGTTTGTGGCGGAACGCATCACGGGTAAAAGCTACAAGGACTTAGTCTCGGACGCGATCTTAGCCCCCCTGAATCTGACGCATACATTTGTCACGACGCCAAACGACTCTCTCGGCATTATCCCTGGCACGAAACGTGCAACATTGTGGGGGTTTGAGTTGGGTGACGAATCACCGTGAGTGTTTGTCGCGTCCTGCCGATCAATTTGTTCCGCTAACACACGGTCAGGACCGGAAATATGTACACCTCGGCTGGTGATCTGTCGTCCTTGGGGCGAGCAATTCTCCGGTCAACGTTGATAAAGCCAGCCATGACCCGGCGTTGGTTGAAACCGGTGTCTTTCTCCTCGGATCCAAACGCCGGAGTTGGCATGCCATGGGGCATCAGACGCATCGAGTTAGAAAAGAGTCAGAATCTCTCAAAACCCTGACTCATTGTTCCTAATTATTACTAACCCCCGGAACCAGACCACACATACCAATCCATCCACACCTTCAACAAAATCGGCAGCCTCGGTTCCTACAGCTGTCTCTTCGCGCTCCTCCCAGAGCTCGACATTGGTATCACGGTCCTTGCAGCCGGGGACCTGCCCGCAGGAATCTCAAACGCCATCGCCGAAGCCCTCACCCAAACCTACATCCCCACCCTGTCCAACATCGCCCGGTCCCAAGCCAAAACCACCTACGCAGGACACTACCTCCACGCCAGCCTCCTCCCCAACACCACCACCACCACCACCACCAACACCACCACACCCCCTCTCAACTCCTCCCTGACTATAACGGTTGACCCCACCGCCCCAGGTCTAAACCTCACAAACTGGCTCTCCAACTCCACCGCCATGGCACCCATCGCCCTGGCCCTCTCGGCCAACGTCAGCGCAGACTATTTGCCCAAGATGCAACCCTCAGTGCGGCTGTACCCGACGGGCCTCGAGGAGATCCTACCCGGCGGCGTGGGGAAAAAGGTCGCGTTCAAGGCCGTGTTCGAAGACCTTTCCCTGCCGGAGTCGAGCGGGAGTTTTGTGACGGACTGTGCCACCTGGGTCGGGGTGACGAGCGTTGTGTATGGGTCGATTCCGTTGGATTTGTTCGTTTTTGAGATTGGGGCGGATGGGAGGGTGGTGGCGGTTGAGAATGAGGCGTTGAGGGTGAGGTTGGTCAAGGTTGATTAAAAAAATTTGCGGAGGTTGTTAGGGAAGTGGGAGGTGAGGGAAAGGGGAGAGCCAAATATGGTGTTTGGATGTCCAACTGCGGAGGCGGGACTGCCAGGATTTCTTCGGACCTTCGAGGGTGGTGATCTTTTGTTCGAGGGCAGCGATTTTGGTGGCGAGGGCTTGGTTGGCGAGGCTGAGAGCCTGGTTCGTGAGGAGGGTTCGCTGCTGGGAGTCGTGCAAGGCTTTGCGCTGCTCGTCGAGCTCTTGAGTGAGGGTCGTGGCGTCGTGCAAGTCGATTGAGAGACGGGTGAGCTGCTCAAAGGCGGCATCCCTGTCGTTACGGAGCGTTACGCGCTTGGCTGCTTCTGTTGCGCGGATGCGGATCCGCTCTTTTTCGAGTATGCCCTCGAAATTCTCGGTCCGAGTCATTTCCTGCTCGTACATCCTCTTGGACCTGAGAACGGCTCGTTGTAAGCGTTGTTTCATCTGCTTCTTTGCTGCCGTTAAGAGCTTGATTTTGGCTTTCTCCTCTTCAACCAAGCCTCTTGTGGCGGTGACTTCCTCCCTGAGTTTCCAGATGTGATGCTCAAACTGTGTCCTGGTCGACTCGACTGCCGCTATCTTCGCCCTTTCTCTGGACATTAGATAATCTGCCTGTGCAGTTATCTGGTCCAATTGTTGTCCCACTCCATCCTTGGCTTCGTTGAGGTGTTGTGCTTGGGCTTTTTCATTGTCCGTCGTCGAGGAGGAAGAGCTCTCTAGGTCCTCCTTGCAGAGGGAAACCAGGGTCTCGAGTCTGGCCCAGTCCTTGCTGGCTTCCCCGACCAGTGCCCGTATCTCGTTTACCTGAGCACCTTCAGCTTTGCGAGCCTGTTCGATGACCCAGGTAGCGTCTTGGTGTTGCTTCACCAACTCGGTTTCCTGGATATTCATCACGTCGAGCTCGTTCTCTAGCTCCCAGACCCGGCGTCGCGAAGTCTCAATGTCCTCTTTGGCGGTAGCAAGATCAGCCTGCAGCCGTGTCAAGACGAGCTCAGCCTCGAACTGCGCATCTACGTGCGTGCGAGAAAACGAAGCCAGCTTCTCAGCCAAGTCCCTCTCGGTCTCATGGTCCCCCTCGACGGCCACCTGGTAGCCAAAAAGGGTCTGGAAGAAGTCGAATTCACTGCCGTTGCTGTCGAGCTCGGTCTGTGGGGTGTTGGGGTTGACCCAATCTGGGACTCGGTTGGGGTCGGCCCATTGTGTGATTGTGCTGAAGTTGGTCCAGTCTGTGACTGCGTCGGGGTCGGCCCAGTTTGTGATCGTGTTTGGGTTGGCCCAGTCTGGAACTGTGTTGAGGTCGGCCCAGTCGAAGATTCTGTTGTCCATGGTGAGGTCGTGACTGGAGTGTGCGAGTGAACTATCAGCGTGAGTAGAAGTGTCGAGGCAAACTTGAAAGCTGGAACTGGGCGACGGGAGAAAACGAGGGACAGAAGCTGAAGAACGAGAGGACCATGGCCAAATTCATTGCGGATTGATCTCTCTTTTCATGGCCAAGCTCACCACTATGCGCACGCCGAGTCAGGCATGGATGATTCTGCGTTGAACATAGTGCGTATCTACCTACCTATGCAGGTTCGTGCTGCATGGATCGGATTGCTCGCTGTCATCCCAACTAAATAAACGCAGGCAATGTCACTTCTCCACTTCCAGATAGTCTCGTTGGAGCAGTGATCGGCCGGTGACAGCTCGGCTGCGGCCTTTGCAGCGGCGATGTGCAGCGGCAATGTGCACCTGGCTCTGCATACCTACACGTGGAAGAGGGGAACTCACAGCGTTTCCCAAAAATCTGCAAGATTGAAATCATTGTCGAGTGTTTACTTCACCTCAGAGACTTCAACCACGCCAATGGAACGTTGCCAACACGGTGTAGCATAGCCACATTTACTAAGTAAGGTACCAAATCACTTGGTCTTCTGCTCTGCCGGAGAGTACTTCACAGCATGATGACGTTTCTTGCCAACTATTTGCCTGTTTCAGCTTCAGAAGGGCCAATGTCAAGGGGCTTATACATGACCTAGTTATATAGCCATCCTCCTCCCGTTTCGCAATATTCAGGCCTGTTGCCGCTCTAGCACCCACGTATGGCACATAATGATTCCATTTCTGCCAGTGTTTACCTTGTTTCGTCCTGCTGGCCAACCTGGCAGGACAGTACTTCGGCTGCAGGATAGCCCACAGAAAGCGGTGATATCAAGCGTCCATTTCGTGGTGTTGTTCGAACTGTGACACCGATAGCCACCTACCCAGCTTGCTGACAGGTGTGTTCTTTGGGCTGGCGATCGGATCAGTACAGCACATGTATACTGGGTAAGTAGTTCTGTTGTGGTAAACCTCCTCTTTATTGTCGGTGGCTGCCCTCGACCCAGCTTGTTGCGGCGTCTATCGGCCGTTTGAAACGACCCACCGAGCATCATTTAGGAGGCGGTGTAGCCAAACTCCAAAAGCAGCTCGGACGCGGTGCATCTGCAGCCTCATGCAGGCTTTTGCTTCCCTGCGCTGCCAACACCCCGGTGGCTGCAGAGCTCGGCGTGGGGTGGCATACGTGACATAATTTGTCCATTCATCGAGGAACTTGAGGCGATGGCAGCTTGGGAGACCTTCTCCGGTTGACGCTTGCCGCTCCTGCGTTCCACTGCTCTTCGATATCGAAAACCAACACTTTCGCTTGCTCGCCATCCCGCCTTTCCTAAAGCTACATACTTTCCCCAAGATCATGGGTTGGAAACACTTCCTCCCATTGACAATAGCCTGGGTCGCGTTTGCTCAAACACTGGAGGATATCCTAACGGCCCAGAGCGCGACCCTGTCGGGCTTGAACGCCTGGCTCGCTTCAGAGCAGGTCGCCTTCGACATCCTGAGCAACGCACAGGGCGTCACCCTCCTCGCCCCGAGCAACAACGCCCTCAACCAACTCGCCAACTCACCGTTGTACGGCCAACTGGCGTCAGACCCAAACCTGCTCGTGGCGTTCCTCAGCTATCATGTCCTGAACGGCGTCCACCCGATATCCGCCCTGGGTGCCACCCCAGGGTCCGCCGTTCAGACGTACATGAACATGCGGGCGTATTCCAATGTCAGCGGCGGGCAGGTCATTGACTCGGTCCCTCAGAACGGCGGGGTCACCTTCGTCACCGGCAACGGAGCCCAATCCAACGTCCAACAATACGTTAGTTCTCCACCCCACCTCCCCCAGTCCCTGTTTACCAAGCTCAAACCCACTAACCCGCCTACCCCCCCGTCCTCTTTTAGGACATAGACTACACTGGCGGCACCATGCACATAATCGATTCCGTCCTCTCCATCCCGGGAACCGTCACCGACACGCTCGTCTCGGGCGGTCTCACGGCGGCAGCCGGCGCCCTCCGCCGCGCCGACATCGAGACGCCGCTGAACCTGGCATCGGACGTGACCGTCTTCGCGCCAACCAACGACGCCTTCAACGCCATCGGCAGCACCGTCAACAGCATGACGCTCCAGCAGCTCACCAACGTGCTCAACTACCACGTCATCCCGGGCAAGGTCCTGTACAGCCAGATGATGGCCACGCCAGGGAGCGAGGCCACGCAAGAAGGCGGGAATCTGAATTTTCGGACGGACGGGGGGCAGTTGTTTGTAAATGGTGCAAAGGTGATTGCGGCAGATATGCTGGTTGGGAATGGCGTTGTGCATGTCGTTGATGGGTACGGGACCACCCACTTTTTTGTCTTGTGCGGGAAGATTTGTTTTGTTGTGGGGTTTCAGGGGTTGGTTCCGGCCTTGCTAACGTGCGACAGGGTCTTGAACCCCGACAACTCGACTGCCACGCCGGACCCGTCGGCGGCGACACAAGCTCCAGCGTTCAATGGCGCATCGAGCACTTCTGGCGGTGTGCCGTTTACATCGGCAGTCGTCACCACGACGACGAGCACGGCGGCTGCTGGCCCGAGCGGCAGTCCCAGCAGCGCGCCGGCCATGGCGGATGATGCATCGGCTAGGTCCGTTGCGGTGGGGGTTGCGATGCTGTTTGGGGGCTCGGCGATGTGGATTAATTTATGAACAAGCTTTAAACCGCCTGGGAGTTGGCATTTAGTGAAACAGGAACCATCGTGTGCTGACATTGTTGCGGGTATATACCACATGTAATTCATCCAGGGTTGGAAGCTCTCACCACTGCAGGGCCAGAGAAGGGGGGAGCACCGAGATTTGTCCCGGCCCTGTCTAGCAGCCGTTTTGCTCCGTGACAGACAAACCTATGTACCAAGTACGTGACATGACAAATATACAAAATACATCAACACGTGGCAGAACCTCAAAAAAGCAAAGGATGCAAAGGATGATCGGCTGCAACGTCGAAACGCAGCGGCTCTCCTCCCAAACTCAGGGTTGCTTTCCGGGCGTAGTCTGCAGCAGACCCACCAACCTGCAGGCCCTGCCTCTCCCTCTCTCGTTCCGTCTCCCCGCTTCCTTTCTCATAAATAGCCCAACCCTCAGCACCCTCTCGCGCTGGAAAAGATGCCCGCTTGCAGTAGCTACCCGGCCTGGTGTCTTGTCCAGAGCCTCTCTGCAGCCGACATTCACCGACACCACGCGCACCCGGCCTCACCAAGGGGCGCGTTTGAGGGAGACGACAAGATGGAGGCGGGAGACAAGCATCTTGAGACACTCGGGAGCACGCGAGTCACCAATTCCGTCTTCAGCATGACCGGAGTCTCGAAAGCCGGATTCGAGCCACCCGAATCCCACGCCTCTCCATCATTCACGCCTCTGGTCACCCAGTCTCAGCCAGTCTCCCCGAACCCCGGCCTCCGACGCCAAGTTGGCCCTGGAAGCTGGCCAAGTTCTGGGCAACCATTTGATGCGCGCGACCTGGACTCGATGCGCGGATTTCGCACCTCGATGATCTCGTTGTTTTCGTGCAATTTCACTTTCTTCGGTAATGACTGGGTCTCTCCTGTCAGCGCAGATTCAGCCTGGGGGAAAAGCCGTTGGCGTTGTTGACAGCCGGAGGGGCATGGAGCCTCGGCCGAGTCGAGACGGCCTCATCCCCATCCATGATCCCAGGAATCCCCACAAGAAGAACCGGAGAGCTGGGTTGATCCACCCACCCTCGATGGACAGTCAGGGGAAAACCGCCAAAGTTCCACTTTCCGGGTTGGCGTTATGCAATGGATCTCAGCTGATGCGGGGAAGTGTTTGGGGCGTCCCCTTTGGACAAGAGAGTAAGCGTGACATGTGAAATGTGTTTCGTCCGAGTGCTGAGGGCAAGGGATTCTGTTGGTAGATAAAGCATTCGTCATTATTAGTATCATCACTCTCGCTTAATTTGACCTCGCTCGAGCTGCTGGGCCATGTCCCAGAGACTCGTGCCCCGCAACCTAAGCCCGTTCTGCAACTCGAAGCCCTGGTGAGGCGTTGGGAGGTAGGCTAGCCACCCCTGTCGCCATGAACGCCACGGGTCGGAAGAGATGCCCCACGAGGAGGCGGGGCCGAAATTGCTGGGCAGGTCGTCGGAAACCGGCTCACGAGTTCATCTTTCTGCGCGGGCACGGGCCATGATTGCTGTCTTGAGCAACCTGCAGAACTAGTGAGCAAGCCCGGTTCACGGGCCAGCAGGGGCTCCCCAGGGCACATCGGCATGAAGGGAGGCTAAGGTGAACGTTAAACCGGTAGTCACAACTGGGCCTGTGTCCTGGCAAGCCAAGTCCTGGCTCGTGAAGACGCTAAGCTGACCGCTGATACTTGTGGCCAAACAGGCAGTGGAATGGCTTCATTGGCTTGAGCTAGAAGCAGACAAGGGGGGGTGGCGATTGCCAAACGTGTCGATGACCGATGAAGCGATGAAGCGTGGCGCCGCCTAACTTTAAGGCTTAACGTCAACACGTTAGGGCGAGCACCATCAAGGGCCTGGCCAATGCAACCGGCCAGGGGTCGGAAACCGGAGGAGACGAAGATACATAACCGCATCGAAGGGTTTTCAGACGATGGAGGACTTGAACGTTCCTCTCCACTGCCTCTTCCTGCAGTATCTCCATCCCCAAGGACGAAAACCGGACGGCAACTGGCACTCGCAAGTCCAGCTTGTCATGAGAGTGTCCTGCCAGCCCACACGCTAGGGCAGCTCGTTCACTTCGACACACTACGCCGACAAACCAACACGCACCCGGCAGCGACGGTATCATAGCCACCAACATCCTGCAGTTCAACTCCACTCCAAACGGTCATCACTCAAGGCTTGCATTGACGACAACAGCTCAAGATGGGTTACTCCGGGAACCCCACGGACGGGAGTGGCGGCGATGGTGAGACGGAGCTCAGCTCAGTCATCAGCCCCGCCATGATTGCTTTCCTGGCTATCTCGTTCTACAACGTCTTGGAGCTCGATGTCATCATCTTCTCCTCCTTCAAGCGCCGGCGGGGCCTCTACTTTTGGAGCTTCCTCGCCGCAACCAACGGCATCGCACCGCATTCCATTGGCTTCCTCCTCAAGAACTTGATGAACTCGCACACCTACATCCTCTACATCACGCTCGTGGCCGTCGGCTGGGTGCCCATGGTCACGGGACAGTCGCTCGTTCTTTACTCTCGACTGCATCTGATCGTCCGCAACCCTTTCTGGCTGCGTATGGTCCTGGCCATGATCATCTTCAACGCCTGTGTTCTGCACATCCCCATCATCATCCTCATGTACGGGTCCAACGCCTCGGCCGTCAATTCTTGGACCCCCGTGTACCAGATCTACGAACGGGTCCAGGTTACCATCTTCTGTCTGCAGGAGCGTACGTCAATTTCGAGCTATTTCTGTTCCCCTTCAGTTGTCTCGGGAGCTCTCGGGGGGATCAACTTTGCCCCCAAAGGACTCCCGTCATTCCCCAAACAAACAGGAAACTATCGGCTGACACTGTATGACAGTCATCATTTCGGGCATCTACATCAAAACCTGCTACTCCTATTTTGACGCCGAGAACAGCATCTACGGCGACGCTGTGCGCAAAATGCGGCGACATCTGCTCATGGTCAACGTCTTCATTATTCTCCTCGACATTCCCATTCTGATCCTCGAGTACACCGACAACTACGACCTGCAGACCGTGTACAAGGCGTTCGTCTACAGCCTCAAGCTGAAGATGGAGTTCCGCATTCTGAACCAGCTCATGGACATGACACACAAGCGGGCCCGTGATGACGTGGACATGTTCAACAACAGCTCCAGCATGCGTATCCAAGACGCCCCGTCCGTCCAGAAATAGGAGTACTGCAGAGTATAGTCTGTATCAATACGAGCCACCATTCACTTTTATGTGTAACCATGCGAGCTGTGATCTGCCGAGTATGTATGATATGCGATGAGGACTGATGAACGCGGCCAGGGCAGCTGCAAGGGTCTTGTGCTTCATGCGTGTGACCACATGAGAAGCCGGCATTTGCATATCGGCGTCCTCTGATGCCCTGTCAGGACTCACGTGCTTGAGTACGCTGCTGGCGTCGCCGGGGCCACTGCACCGTGGGGGATACAGAGGTACATAGTAAGTCTCTTTCCCTTGTCAGTGAACGAAGGAGGACGAAGTTCCTGGCCGTCACCGCCGCTCGCGTCTATGGCCAAGCTCATTCTTGAGGCGTCTCGTTAAGCCTAAACTAACATACCGACACTCAAATGGTACGTGTTGCCGCCATGCGGGGAGAGAACACTCAGCGAGGCAAGTTGTTCAGAATAAAGTAGGTGAGTAAACACGCCTTGAAACCATGATGTTAAAGAACCGATGATCGCCGGTTGCTGTGGAACCGTTTGCATTTCCGGGACCGAATCCTGTTCGGCACCTGGCCCCTACCGAACGTTATGCCCCGTGCGTTTGTTGGAAGACAGAAACAGGACCCGAGTCCCGAATACCCCTGCGCGCACGGTCTGCCCCCCCTTTTTTGGCGAGCGAGGAGACCCTGGATCGGAGTTGTGGACTTTCACATGCAACGGAGAAAGTAAAGTGGGCGCAAATTGATGGGGTTCAACGAATTGCATTGGTTGGCAATGGTTTCAGCTGTGGACTGGCCTGTCTTGATTGTTTTGTTCCAACTGTGTTTTGCAAGTCCTGGCCCGGCCCGTCGCCATCCCCATTCCTCATCAGACACACCCAACAGGGACCTGGACGTATGATCAGCATAATCCATACATGGCACATACATGAACAAAGCCCTCTCAGAAGCCAACTAGGCCGATCATAGCCTTGCTTTCCTCTAAGATGTGACGGTATGCTCGGTCGCAATCACGCTGTGCAGTCGAGGCCCCCGGCACCACGCTCACACAAGTCAACTCTTTGGCGCTAACGTCACTAGGCATTGTGCCCCGGAGCCACTAGCAGCTAGAGCGCCTCTAACGAAAGTTAAAAACACCGCAGATGTGTCTAGCAGGGATCGCGATACTGATCATGAGCCCTCGACAGGCCCTCGACGGACCCAACCTCCTTGCTTGGCTCCTAGGTTCCAATCTTGAACGGACTGCTGGCTGAAAGCTGACACTCTCTTTGATTGGCCCTCAAGACCAAAGCAATTAACCTTTTCTGCTGCCCGTGACTCCCCGATGTTCATTTCGGCAGCGAACCCATGCCCTGGTTTGCCCCATGGCCAGTTCCGTCTCCTCGGGTGCCTAGACTGATTTGTGACACGCCAATGAAGTCCAGATACCGAAATCCAGGCTCACCAAAATCTAACCAAAGTCCCAGATCCGGGTCGAGAGTCTAATTAGACGCGCAGTTCACTGACAAGCAAGTTCCAAGGCCCCGGGCTCACGGTCATTACTTCCCGATATCTGTGTTCCTTAGCTATTTTTCTCCAAACATAAGTATCACTGGGCGGGGCTTTGCCCGGCGTCGGTTGGCATGCTTCGCCTTCGAGGTTTCCAGGACTTGCTTGTCGAAAAACACCCTGATTTCCTGCTATCCAGGAAACGCGGCGCTTCAGCTCCTGTGTCTTAGCTTCTTGCCATCTTCGTGCCGTGTTGCCTGTGGCCTCCGAATACCCGTGGAGACACGAGCAGGCTTCTGGAGCTGGGGGCCGGGCAAATGAAACCATCTGTCTACACATCCACAAGACGAGTCGGCGCAGGAAAGTCTGTGCGTAAGCTTTCAGGCTCTAAAGTTGCGGGATGACATTACTATCAAAAATACTTCTCGAGTACGTCCTTGGTAGCTGTGACTAAAGGTTTCTGAAAGATCTGTCCTCATTTGCCTTAAACGATATTTCTAAATAACACGTTCGCCTAACTACCTGGACATCTACTGTATCCAAAATTCACACAACTGCCAGCCAAACCTCTCCGCAAGCTCGTGTTCTCCAAGTCGGTTCTGGCCGAGCTCTTTCCCGATGTCTATTAGACTCGTTTCACGTTGCAAACGACCCAGTCTCTCAAATGTGTCAGGCTCGGATGTAGGCTTTAAAGCGAGAGCGTGCAGAGAGTTGATTGCGGCCCTAGACTTAGCCCACGGCACCCCCCAGCTCATTATCCAGTACTTGATGAAACGTCCGCTCTGATCTCCTTCTTCTGGCCAGTCCATTTGCCTTGCTTGGCGGCAAAAATTCGCAAACTCGTCGAAGGGGATTTCCATTAGCCCAAGGAGAAGAGGTGGCCCACGGGCTGTCTCCCCATCGAACGGAGCAGGACCGTCTTTGGGGAACCACAACTCCGATATCCATCCCCGGGCTCGAATCCACCGAGGAGTGAGGTTTCGCGGTATCTCGACCAGACCATCTTTGCACATGTACCCGTCCTCAGGCCACGTCAAGGGAGGGCGATCGTCAAAATGTAGCGAAAAGTCAGTTGCTTTGAAGACGCGAATACGAGATGGCGACGTTGCCCCAAGAGGACACGGCCCCCAATGCTTCTCTGGTAAACCGAGGAATTCCCAGCCGAGCCAAGTCCAGCTGGGGAATGAGACTCGGCGCTTTAAGGGACTGGAGAGGCTGCTGATACTCCAGCATAGGCTGTGTATAACAGCTGCCTTGGACGAGACGTCGCTGGCAGACATGACGGGCAGCCCGCATATATGGCCCCAGTAGTATAGACTTTGCCTGTAGCGCCGGCCACTGTATGTCTCGAAGGCCGTCAATATGCCCGAG
>OUNM010739465.1_pt1 | contig 42507 bp, 42 predicted proteins | sample 1769961 | NCBI WGS metagenome assembly OUNM01 (sample SAMEA3914820, study PRJEB12502) | metagenome | biome: forest; material: soil | place: USA | collected 2012-03-12 | depth 0.3 m | reverse complement strand
TTACGGCACCGCGCAGAGGTCGGTACAGTCCGTCCGCGCCAGCGACTTCATCACCACCGCCGCTTCCTTGGGCCAAACCTTGGCCAGGTCGGGGGCGTTGGCGTTGATCTGGTCGAGCAGCACCTTGCGGTCGGCGACCGCCAGGGCCGGGACGAAGGCGTCGATATAGGTCGCGCCGGCGGCGATCAATTGCGTGCGATTGACCTGAGAATAGGTCGGCTGGACCGACGAGACCACAAGCCCCAGCAGGAGCTGGTGGATACCGGCCTGCATCTGGTGGATGCCGGCCGACTGTTCCGCCGTGCGCTGGGCGGCGGGCACCGAGCCCAGGACCTGGTTGAAGAACGGCATGTGCACGGCCATGCAGCGCGTGGTCATGGCCAGCAGCGGCGCCAGGTCGTCCTGGTAGGCGACGTCGGTGGTGACCAGCGGGTTGCCCGTCGCGGCCGTCATATAGCGCTGGTTCAGGAGGTTGAGCCTTTGGCACACCGACATGAAGGAGGTGTAGTCCGCGGGGAAGGTCGCGGTGCCCAGTTCGTCGACCGACGCCTTCATGTCGGCAAAACTTTTGACCACGGCCGGATCGCTGTGCGGCGGCGGGGCCGGATGCTCGGCCTGGGTGCCGAACCGGCTTTCCAGGGCCGTGGCGGCCGCGTCGAAGCGGTCCTGGGCGGGATTGGCCAGGGCCGGCCCGGCGACGCACAGCAGCGCCGACAGCGCGACGATAAAACGGAATTTCCCGGACATGGCGTCCCCCCTGATGAATATTACGGTGTTATATCCTGCGCCGCCGGGGGCGGCAAGGCGCGATCACCCCGCGGTCCGATAGGCCGAGCGCCGGACCAGGACGAACAGGCAGGGCAGGTAGAGCGCCGCGCCGAAAATCCACACCAGGCCCGGAAACACGGTGCGCGTGGCGAAATACATCATCAGGAAGACGCTGGGGCCGATAATGGCGGCAAGGCTGGCCAGGCTCGCCGTCACGCCCTGGAGCTGGCCCTGGCGGTCTTCGGCGACGCGGCGGCTGGTCAGGCCGGCCAGGACCGAAGGCCCCATGCCGCCGAGACACAGGACCGGCACCAGGGCGAAGACGATCCAGCCTTGCGCCACCACCGCCAGCAGGCCGTAGCTTGCGGCATCGCACGCCATGGCCAGCAGGATTGTCGCGCGCTCGCCTAATCTTTTCGTTGCGGGTCCGACGATAAGGGCCTGAACCAGCGCATGAAAAAGCCCGAAGAGGGCAAGGCTCAGGCCGACGCTCATGCCTTGCCAGTGGTAACGGTCGTGGACGTAGAAGACCCAGACGCTGCCGCCGACCTCTCCGGTCAGGGCATAGAGGAAGGCGCACATCAAAAGGCCGGATATCGACCCGAAGACGCCGATCTCGCGCAATCCCTTGAACGGGTCGGGCGCCGCTTCGGTGACTTCGGCCGGGCGGGATTCCGGCAGGACGAACAGGCAGAGCAGGAGGTTCAGACCCGCCGCCGCCGCCGCGGCGGCAAACGGCCAGAACAGGCCGAATTCGCGCAAGATGCCGCCGGCCGCGGGGCCCAGGATGAAGCCCACCCCCATGGCGGCCGACAGCTGGCCGAAGCGCTCGGCGCGCGTCTCGGGCCTGGACACGTCGGCGACATAGGCCATGGCGACGGACATGTTGGCGCTGGTGGCGCCCGCCAGGGCGCGCACTACGAACAGCACCCAAAGCGGCGGCAACAGCGCCATGACGGCGTAGTTCAGCGTGGTGCCGATCAGCGAGACGGTCAGAACCGGCTTGCGGCCGAGGCGGTCGCTCAGCGACCCCAGGATGGGCGCGCAGACGAACTGCACCAGGGCGTAGAGCGACAGGAAAAGGCCGTACATCGTGCCGTCCGCCGCCTGGCCGGACCGCGCGAACAGGTCGGGCATGACCGGCAGGACAAGGCCGATGCCGGCCGCGTCGAGGATCACGGTGACGAAGATGGCGGCCAGGGCGAGATTTGGTTTCATGCCCGCCGATATCACGGCCACGGGGCCCGATACCAGACGTTATGGTGGCGGACGACGTCGCGCAGTGAGCGGATATCTTGATCGCCGGGCTTGGGTCAGCTCTTGATCGCCAGCAGCAGACGGTCGGGCCCCAGTAAATCCAGGACGGTGTCGTGGTCGGCCTGCGACACGGCGAAGCAGCCCTGGCTGCGGCCGAGCGTGCCCGAACGCGCCAGGTCCGCGCTGACATAGGGCGCGCTGTGGATGACGATGCCGCGCGAAAGCGCGTTGCAGTTGTCGGCGTCCAGTCCGATCAGCCGGCGCGACACGCCGTGCTTGCCGTTATAGACGTCGGCGGTGAGATACGCGCCCTGTGAGGTCGCTTCGGATCCTTCGGCGTTGGAGAAGGTCTTCAGCCACCCCGTGTGCGCCGGATCGGACCCCCTGCCGTGGGCGACCAGGACGCTTTTGACCTTGCCAGATTGCAGGTCGAAGACGTGCAGGCGCGGCTTGGAGGCGTGCGCGCCGAAGTCGGCTATGCCGATGCGGTCGAAGTTCTTAATGCGGTCCCTGTGGCGGTTGAGCGCCGCCCTGGCCTGGGCCAGAAGGTTCGGGGTGAGGAGGGGGGAGGAAACGGCCGGAGCGGCGGCGAAGGCCGGAACGGCTGTGGCGGCAAGGATCGCGCTGGCGGCGCCGATCAGCTGACGTCGGTGCACTATGGGGGTACTCCTGATACTGAAGTGAACCTTAGGTTATAAAAATGGCATCAGGAAGGCAGGGTCTCCAGTGCGGTCTTCAACGCCGCGGTGCCCTTGGCCATCAGCCCCGCGACGCGCTCGAGGGCGGCGTCGGGCAGGACGTCGCTGATCCAGACACAGCGGCACTGTCCACCATTGACCGGGACGATCTCCATGGCCGAGGCGTGGTGTTCGAAGCGATCGAGCACGCCGTAGGCCAGCCGCATGGCGGCGTCGTCGACCGTGACGATCCTTTCCTTCACGACCGTGCCGTCGGCGAAGGTCACGGTGCGGACATCGCCGTCGAGCGTGCACGCCGTCAGCACGCCGGGAAAAAGCCGGTGCGTGTTGGCAAGGTCGCTCAAATGCGTCCAGGCCGAAGGGGCAGGCAGATCAATGATTGTTTCGGTGCGAAAGGAGGCCATGGTCCGGTCCTGTGCTGCCCCGGCAGCATGATGCCGCAGGCGCGCCCGCCGCGTCTTGTAAAAAATTCAGCGGCGGATGCGAAAAAAATTTCGCGGTCGCACATCCAGGGCGCGGGGCGGCGGACATTAAGGTACAAGACCACCCCAACCCGGAAAGATCTCCACCATGACTCCCGCCCAGCAAGCCGCCTGGCAGCACGCCCATCCGCTGCAGATGGTCATCTATTCGACGATCGGCACCATCGTCATCATCAGCATCTTCGTGCTTATCCGCTGGCTGGCCAGTTCGTCGGCGTGGCGCTACCACCCGGGCGGCGCCGGCGGTTTTCTGCTGGACGAGGTCGTGCGCTGGGCGGCGATCCTGGTGCCGTACCTGACGCTGATGGGTGTATTCAAATTCTTCGTTTATGACCTGCATCCCGATTGGATGAACAAGCCCGAAGTGCTTGTTCCGTTCATCGCCGGCGCGATCCTCTTTCGCTTCGCGCTGCGCCGGGTGCCGTTCATCAAGGCCATGGGACGCCACATTGACGCCGCCCGCGCGCAAGCGAAGGCTGCGAAACAAGGGAGGGCGGGACGCTAAATTTTGCGTAGTGGCGCGGACGCGGCCGGCGCGGGCGAAAGCCTGGCGCCGGCGTGTTCGCGTTTGCCGATGGCGCTTGACCAGCCCCCGTAAGACGACGGCGCCGTGTGGAATGCCGCTGGCCTATTGTCCGGGTATTGAACAAAATTTTCAATAAAATTGGGGCTTTACGACCTATTTCATAATGTGATACGCCTCGCGCCACAACCTGGGGAGGGGCATTTTGTCCGTAGCCATTGTCATGGCCGGGGGGATTTTTTCGTCACGCCGGGGCGGACGAAAATCACAAGCATATTAAACAACTTGCCGCCGGATCTTGCCGCTGTGGTTGCGGTGGTGCGGCGTATTCAAAACCATAAACACAACCACGACCGGGAGCTAGCCATGAACAGACCTTCACTCATCGCCGCCACCTGCCTTGGCGCCGCCGTCCTCGCCGTCGGCGGCCAGGCCTTTGCCGGCCAGCGGACCCTCGTGCCCCTGGCCGACGCGCCGGGGCCGGAAACGGCGCGCATCGCCACGCGCCCGCTGGTCACCACCGAAGTCTATCTCAACGGCACGCCGGTCGACGGTACGCACACGGCGGTTGCCGGCGGACGCGGCTCGCTGGCCGTGGGCCTGCTGTTCGGGCCGGTCGGCGTCCTGGCCAACGCCGCCCACGCCGAGGAACTGAACAAGAAGCGCGCCGTGCCGCTCGACGGCTTTGCCCATGCCGACACCGTGGGAACGCTGGCGGCGATCCGCCAGGCGTCGCAGCCGGCGCCGCAGGGCACGCGCGCCTACGAGCTGATGCCGATCGTCACCGCGACCTTCGAGGACGACAAGACCTTCCACGTCAGCTGCATGATCACCGCCAGCCTGCCGGATCCCAACGGCAAGCGCCCGTGGCGCGCGCGTTATTCGGTCGATACGCCGGGAAGCTACGACGCGACGTCGCAGGCCTCGATCGACCAGGCCGGCGCGGCGGTTTCGCCCTGCCTGGCCGAAGCCAACCGCCTGTTCGAAGGCCACGCCCGCGGCGCGATGCAACTGGGCGAAACGGCCAAGCCCGTGGTGATCAACGGCAGGACGGTGCAGCTGCGCGTCGTGGATGCCGAATATCCGACGCACAGCATCGTCCCCGATATGGCCGGTATCATGGAATGGGCCGCACCCGTCCAGCCCGCCGCGCCCGTGCCGCCGTGCGCCTGCAATCCGCCGGCGGCCGACGCGCCCAAGGGCAGCTGACCGAACAGGACCACCGCCGCGCGAAGCCGTGCCGTGATGACGTCGGCGACCGGCTTCGCCACCGGGGTGAACCCGGGCTCGACCTGCCGGAAGGCCGTGCGTCTCCCGAAAGGCGAGACAGAGTCTTGACCGTTTCTCCTCAAAGGTGCACAGGATTTCCCTTGAAAACCCCGCGTCGCTGGGGTCGGTCAGCGCGACGACGCGAGCCGGTGTCAAGTTCCCGCCTATTCCCTCCATCTTGCGCCCAAGGAACCGTCATGCCCTTGCAAATCAACGACGTCGCCCCGAATTTCACCGCCGAAACGACCGAAGGCACGATCGACTTCTACGACTGGGCGGGTGACAGCTGGGTCGTGCTGTTCTCGCACCCCAAGGACTTCACGCCGGTCTGCACGACCGAGCTGGGCGCCGTGGCGCGCCTCAAGCCCGAATTCGACAAGCGCGGCGTCAAGGTGATCGGCCTCAGCGTCGATCCGGTCGACAACCACGCCAGGTGGGCGCAGGACATCGCCGAGACGCAGGGGACGGCGCCCAACTATCCCATGATCGGCGACACCGAGCTGAAGGTCGCCAAGCTCTACGGCATGCTGCCGGCCGATACGGCGGGCACGTCCGAAGGCCGCACGCCCGCCAACAACGCCACGGTGCGCAACGTCTTCATCATCGGTCCGGACAAGCTGATCAAGCTGCTCATCGTCTATCCGATGACGACGGGCCGCAACTTCCAGGAAATCCTGCGCGTCATCGATTCCATGCAGCTGACGGCGAAGCACAAGGTGGCGACGCCGTCGGACTGGACGCACGGCGACGACGTCATCATCACCGGCGCCGTGTCGAACGAGGAAGCCGATACGCTCTTCCCCGGCTACACCACGATCAAGCCGTACCTGCGCACGACCAAGCAACCCGCATAACATTCCCGGGGGGCGGAATGATCTTCGAGCAAATCGCCACGGGCGGCTGTCAGTCCTACATATTGGGCTGTGCGGAGACCCATTCCGCGGTGGTGATCGATCCGGCGCAGCCGCAGATCGATCACTATCTCGGCTTGGCGGCGCGCGACGGCCTGCGCATCCGCTACGTCATCGACACCCACACCCACGCCGACCACTTTTCGGCCAGCAAGGATATGGGAAAGCGCCTGGGGGTCCCGGTGGTGATGCATCGCCTGAGCCCCGCGCCGCACGCCGATTTCCGCCTGGCGGACGGCGAGATCCTGCGCGTCGGTCAGATGCGGTTGCAGGCCCTGCACACGCCCGGCCATACGCGCGATTCCATGTGCATCGTGGCGGGCGACCTTGTCTTCACCGGCGACACGCTGCTGATCGGCGGGACGGGGCGGACCGACCTGCCGACCGGTGATCCCGACCAGCTTTACGACAGCCTCTTCAACAAGCTTCTGAAGTTGCCGCCCGCGACCAAGGTCTATCCCGCCCACGATTACAAGGGCCGGACGCATTCGACGATCGGCGAGGAGATCGAGTCCAATCCGCGCCTGCAAAAGCGCGACCGTACCGAATTCGTCGAGATGATGAACCAGCTGAACCTGGCGGCACCGACGCACCTGACGGAGGCGTTGCGCACCAATATGAGCGGCGGCAAGACGGTGGCGCAACTCTTGTCCGACGCCGCCGCCCAGGTGCCCTTCCTGTCGATGGACGATCTGAAGGCGCGCGTGGCCACGGGCGAGCTGGGGTTGACCCTGCTCGACGTGCGCGAAAGAGACGCCTACCAGTCGGGCCATATTCCGGGCGCCAAACACCTGCCGCGCGGCCAGCTGGAGCTGCGTTGCAATACCGAGCTGCCCGACCCCACCCAGCGCATCCTGGTGGTGTGCGAGTTCGGCCATATCTCGACGCTGGCCGCGGCGACCTTGCGCGAGCTCGGCTTTACCCACGCCATCGCGCTCGACGGCGGCATGAAGGCGTGGCGCGACGGCAGCCTGCCCCTGACGCCGGGGTCCGAACCGTGAGCGAGGACATGCGCAGCGTGGTCATCGTCGGCGGCGGATTTTCCGGCGCCCTGTTCGGCATGAAGCTCCACAAGGCGCGGCCGGACTGGCGCATCGTCGTGGTCGAGCCCAAGAAGAAGCTGGGGCGCGGCGTCGCCTATGGCGCGTGCGGGCCGCAGCACCTCCTGAACGTCCCCGTCAGCCGCATGGAGATCGGGCTTAGTCCGGGGTTTGCCGAGTGGCTGGCGCCGCGGAAAAGCGGCATAGCCGAAGCGCTGGTCGAAAGCGGGCTCGACCTCAACGGAGCTTACGTGCCGCGCCGCCTGTTCGGCGACTATATGGAAGAACGTATCAACGAGGTCCTGCGGTCGAAGACACGCAGCGGGCTTATGGCGATGCGCGGCGAGGCGGTGCGTCTGCTCGACGACGGGCGCGGCGTGCTGTTGACCGACGGGCGCGAAATCCGCGCCGACATGGTCGTGCTGGCCATGGGCAATTTGCCGCCGCGCGCGCCGGGCGGGCCTGACCGCTGGCTCTACGACACGGGCTTTTTTATCGCCGACCCCTGGGCGGCCGAGGCCTTTTCCGATCTCGATCCGGCCGAGCCGCTGCTGCTCATCGGGGCGGGGCTGACCATGGTCGACGTGGCGTTGCGTCTGACCCACGAGGGACACCGCGGACCGATCCTGGCCCTGTCGCGACGCGGGCTGAAACCGAAGACGCACAAGGCCGGCGGGGCGTGGGCCGAATTCCTGCACGACAAGATTCCGGCCTCGCCACTGGCCTTGCTGCGCATCGTCCGCGCCGAGATCGCGGCAGCCGAGGCGCAAGGCGTACCGTGGCAGCGCGTCTTCGACGCCGCGCGCCCGGCGGTGGCCAGCATCTGGAACGCCTGGGACGACAAGAGCCGCCGGCAGTTCCTCAGGCATCTGCGCGTGCGCTGGGACATCCATCGCCACAGGACGGCGCCGCGCATCGGCGAGGGGATCGAGGCGCTGCTGGGCAACGACCGTCTCGAGATCGTCGGCGGGCGCATCAAGGGTTTCCATGAGGACGGCGCGTGCGTCGATGTGAAGATCGACTTGCGCGGCGGGGGGCATCGCGTCTTCAAGGCCGGGCACGTCGTCAACTGCACGGGGCCCGGCGCTGACTTCGACAAGATCGCCGTGCCTTTGATCGCCGACCTGCGCGGGCGCGGGCTGGCCGTGGCCGATCCCCTGGGCGTCGGTTTCGAGACGGCGGACTGCGCGGTCATCGACGCCAACGGCCAGGCATCGGACTGGCTGTTCGCGCTCGGGCCCCTGACGCGCCCGGCGTGGTGGGAAATCACCGCCGTGCCGGAAATCAACCTGCAGATCGACCGTCTGGTGGCGCAATTGACCGCCGCCGCGCCCGCCAGGCTGACTCCCGCCGATTTCCTGTTCATGGGCGAAGGTATCTGACGGCGGAAAAGTCTTTTTAATACCAATATTTGTGAAATATTACTGGGACGGCGGATCGGGTGTGGACGGTCCGCCGTTTTCGTTTGCGCGGTGGCCGGATTATCCTGTTATAAAAGTCATTTTATACCGGTATAACGAAGATCCTTAGACGACAGTTGACGCTTCCTTCTCGTAGGTGCAGGCTCGGCCTGTACAGGGGGGAGCCATGATAATTTTTGCCGCTGCTGCCGCGATGGCTATGCTGGCGTCCGAACCGAAGCCCGGCGAATACGACTACCGCACGGTCGGGCGCGTCCAGAAGGTCGAAGAGGTCGAGACCGAGAGCGCCACATTTGTCGACTACGAACGCCACCAGTGGCCGGGGCTCTACTGGGAGGCAGGCTTCAAGGGCCGCAAGCTGAGCATCGGTTTCGACTGGGGCGAAAACAACCGTTACCGCGTCGTCGTCGACGGGCAGGTCAAGACTATCATCGACAAACCGTACGGACCCACAACCATCGAGGGATTGAAGGGCGGAACGCACACGGTCCGGCTGGAAAAGCTCAACGAAAGCCAGGACAAGGTCTTCAAATTCTGGGGCTTTTCCACGCCCGGGGGCAAGGTCTGGCCGACGCCCGCCCGTGCGCGCCAGATCGAGTTCATCGGCGATTCCGGCGTGGTGGGTTACGGCAACCTGTCCGAGACGCGCGACTGCACGGACGAGGAGCACCGGGTGCGCACCGACGTCCATCAGGCGTGGGGGCCGCTGACCGCCAGGCATTTCGACGCCGATTACGAGGTCAACGCCTTTTCGGGCTTCGGCGTCGTGCGCGCCTATGGTGGATTGTTCCCCAAGGCGCCGCCCTTGCCCGAGCTGTACAAATACGCCCTGTTCGAAGAGCCGCGCCCGCCGGTCGACGATCCCCTGTGGCGCCCGCAGATCATCGTCATCGAGCTGGGCGGCAACGACTTCTCGGCGCCGGTAAAGCCGGGCGAAAAATGGGCCGACGACGACGCGCTGAAGGCCGATTTCGAAGGATCTTACGTCGCCTTCGTCAAGCGCCTGCACGGGCAAAACCCGGACGCCTTCATCCTGCTGGCCGAAGTCCAGGGCCCGATCGTTCGCGACGAGGTCGAAAAGGTCGCGGCGCAGCTGAAGGCCAGCGGCGACACGAAGATCGACACCTTCCAGGTCGACAATTTCGAACTCAAGGGCTGCGACTGGCACTTCGACGCGGCCGACCACCGGCGGATTTCGCAGACCCTGGTCGACTATATCGACGCGCATCCAGGGCTGTGGCAGGGGAAATAGCCTAGTCCGCGCCGGTGATATTGGCCCACGCGGCCGTCGCCATGTCGGCGATCTGGTCGAGCCAGCTTTTCGGCTGCGGCGTACTGGCTACGGTCTGTACCGCCATCCTGCCGATCGCAACGGGGATGCCGTCGTGGCGCGCGATGGCCGCGTTGACGGCATTGCCGTCGATCTTCGCGCCCCTGGCCTGCATCTCGTTCAGCCGGACCTTGAGCGCGCGGATATTGCCGTCGTTGTCGTCGAGTGCCGGGGCGTCGCTGAAACTGACGATCTGGATCGCCTGGGCCCGCGTCGGCGTGACCTGGAGGTAGAGGACGCCGTCCTGCTGGCCCAGCGTCACCGGCGTGTCGATGACCGTCACCGTTTCACCCACCGGCGTGACGGCGAACAGGGCGGCGATGTCTTCCGGGTAGAGGCGGATGCAGCCGTGGCTCGACGGCTTGCCGATGCTGGATGGCGCGTTGGTGCCGTGGATGAGATAGCCCGGCCAGCCGAGGGTGAGCGCGTACTTGCCGAGCGGGTTGTCCGGGCCGGGCTGGATCTTGTCGGGCAGGCTCGGCTTTTCGGCGCGGATCGAGGCCGGTATCGTCCAGACGGGGTTTTCGCGCTTTTCGACGACCTTGGTGGTGCCGGCAGGCGTGTCCCAGCCTTCGCGGCCAACGCTGATCGGGGCGGTCAGGACGCGACCGTCCGGCAGAAAGCGAAAGAGCCTCAGCTCGGCCAGGTTGACGACGATGCCCGAGCGCATCCCCATGGGCAGGAGATGGCGGCCGGCGATCGTCAGGGTCTGGCCGGGATGGACGGTGGCCGAAGTGATGGTGGGGTTGGCCGCCACCAGCTCGGTCAGGCCGATCTCGTTTTTGCGCGCGATATCCGCCAGCGTGTCGTGCGCCACGACGGTATAGGTCGAGACCTGGCCCAGGACATCGCCCCTCGGGTGTTCCTGGGCGCTCGCCGATCCGGCGGCCGGCGCTGCGATACTGATGAAGGCGAGAACGCAAAGCGACTGAAAACGCGGGGACATTTTGACCTATCCGATCGGATTATTGAGCCGGTAGGGTAGGGGCGCGATCGCTGCGACGCCACACGGATGCTGGGGCGGAAATGTCAAAATGAGATACGGGTGCGCTCAGAACGCCTTGTCCGGTGAGGGCGGCGACCGGCTGTCGAACAGCCACCGGTGAATCAGCGCTAACGCGACGCTCTGGAGACCAACGAATATGGCGCTGGTGACCAAGGCCGCTAAAAAATGCAGAATCCCGGTGCCGAAGTTGGGCAGTGTCAAATACAAAAATACCGCGTTAATCAGCGCTACCAGTACCGACGCGGCGATAAAGCTGACATGCACCAGCTGTGTGCGGCGGATAAGGAGGGCAGCTCCGAGTATCAAGGCGGATAAGACCATGTGAGCCGGCAGGTACGCGGCGTACATAAGGATCAGCTTCGATGCGAAGAAGGTCCATGCGGCCTGGCCGGCCAACCCGCCAAACAGCCCTATGGTCGAGGTGGTCGCGGGAATAATCGCCGAAATGGCTGCAGGCCCCACGACACAGGCCGTGTACTTCAACATCCTCTTCAACATTACAGCCTCGTATGCCCCTTTGCCGCCGCGTAGTCACGTTCGGCCAGGCGCTTCATATAGCCCAGCACGCGGAAATGGACGTGGCGCGTCACGTCCTGCGCCCACCAGCCGAAATAGCCCGCGGGCCGGACGTGCAGGCGATACCAGCTGGTGGCGGTGATCGTCGTCGTGCCGTCGGCATTGCGCGACAGGGCGATTTCGCCGCGATCGACCGTCATATGGCCAATGATTTCCGGATGTTGCGGCTGTTTCGTAATGTCGAAGACAAGGCGGCTGTCGGGTTCGAGGACGCTGATGCGCTCTTCGAAGGCCTGGTTGCCGGAAAACCGGCAGTCGCGGCGCTGGCCTACGGCCTGGACGGGCGCGACCGAATGCGTCGGATAGGGCAGGCCGGCCGACCACAGCCAGTAGTCCGGCTTGGTCGGATTGTCGGGATAGTCGACGACGTAGCGCCAGACATATTCGGGCGGGGCGGCGACGGTGACGCGATCGGTCACGGCGAAGGGCGCGTCGGGGACCGGACCGAGCGTTTCGGCCACCACCGCGATGACCAGCAGCGGCATCAGGCTGACCGACGCCTTGCCCCCGCCGCGCCATCGCGCCAGCCACCGGCCGATGACGTAGCCGATCGCCATGACGATCCACAGGAGCGGCGTCGCCATGAGCAGGCAGATGACGCCTTCGCGCAGGATGACGACGGCGCCCAGCATATCCATCATCCAAAGCCCGGCGATCAGCGCCACGCCGTGCCCGCCGGTAGACTTCGCCGGACCGCGCAGCAGGCCGCCGACGAGGCCCTGTACGCCGGGCATGACCAGGATCAGCCCGTAGGTATAGTCCGCCATGGGCGCGCCGAGCAGGAATTGCACGTCGCCGTGCCGGACGATAAGGGCGATGAGGTAGGGGATAAAGATCAGGATCCAGCCGCTGAGCGTACCCCACAGGAAGGCGCCGTCGACGGTGAAGCGCGGCTTCGGTTTGGGCGTATCTTCGGAATCGTTCATAACTTCCCCCTTTTGTCCCCGGGGCATTCTGCCGCAAGCGCCTGCGCGCCGCAACCGGACGCGGTGCCGCAGGTCAGAACACGGCTTCAGGCGCGGTCCTGGGTTTGTCGTGCAAAAGCAAACGCTGGAACGTGGCGACGGCCATCGTCTGGACAACGGTGACGACGACGTTGAGCAAGAAAGGCTGCGCGGCGAAAATCGTAATGGCCTGGATCAGGACGAGGAGACCCGCGGCGATGGCGAAACCGGCCCAAAGCGGCGGACCCATCCGGCGGATGAACAGGGCCAGTCCGAGGAGGATGGCGGAGGTCACGGTCAGGACGGTCATGACCAGGAGGGCGATGCCGGTCAACTCCGCCAGCAGGAGCCGCCAAAAGACCGAGGTGCCGAAGCCGCTTGCGCGGCCATAGGCGCCGAGCGCGGTGGCGCCAAGCGTGACAATGGCCGCCGGGCCTGCGGTGCAGGCCATAATTTTCAATATTTTCGGCAGCGTATCCGATTTCACCGATGCAATGCCTCAGAAATCCCGGTACTCGCCGCCGGGTTCGCCGTCGTACTTTTCGGGATCGACGCCGCAGGCGAAGGCCGCGTCGATAAAAACCGGCACCAGCAACTCGCGCTCGTCGGTTTCCAGCAGGTCAGACCCCGCTTTGTCGTTGATGGCGTTGAGGTGCTGGTACAGGCGCTGCATCTCGGCCAGCACAAGGTCGTCGGTCGCCGGATCGGGCAGTGCCTTCAGCCGCTGGAAAAAGGCGCGAATCTCGGCGTCGACCGTATCGGTATTCTCCTGCGTCATCGCATCGAGGCCGGCCTCGCGGCAGCTTTCCCAGTGCGTGGCAATCTCGGGCGCCACGGTGGCCAGGATCTTGTCCAGCCTGTTATTTCTTTCATTCATCTTTCTGTTTTTCCTCGGTGTTTTGGCGCTTTCGCCTGGGCCCCGGGAAAAGCCGTGCGGCACATGCCGGCAGACGGCGGCGGTCCATGAGCTTCCCCCTTTCTTTTCAAACGGCCCTTCATCCGGGACGACTGTGAGGGAAGCCGGATCAGCGCGCAAGAGCGGCGGTCAGGAGGGCGACGATTTCGGCTTGCGCTGCCTTCGCCCTGGGCAAGCCCGTGCCGCCGCGCCCGGTGGTCATGTGCGCCAGCTCGAGCGGCGACGAGCCGCTGCCGTTGGCAAGCGTGGCGTCGGCCCCGCCGGCAAGCAGGGCGCGTACCGCCGACACGCCGCGGGTGCGGACGGCGCGGTGGAGCGGCGCGGTGCCGCTCTTGTCGCGGGCATCGGCGTCGGCGCTGGCCTGGAGCAGGACGCCTATGGTCGCGGCTTGCGCGTCCGCGTCGTCGTGGTTGGTGTCGGCCGCGTAGTGCAGCGCCGTGGCACCGCGCCGGTTGCGGGCATGGACGTCGGCGCCCCTTGCCAGCAAGGCCTCGACCATGTCGGTTCGGAAACCGGCGGCGGCGGCGTGCAGCAGGGTGTCGCCGGCATAGAGCTGGTGGACGATGGCCTGGATGAAGACCTCCTCGGTCGTCCGCCGTTCGACGACGCCCGGGGCGGCCGCCAGCACGGCGCTTAAGGTCGCCGCATCGCCGTCGACGATGGCGGCCATGGCGGTGCTGAAAGCGTCTTTCATGAAAATCCATCCATACCGTTGAATTTAAAGCGCGTTTTAAACTCCGTTTAAACCGTCGTATCGGGTTTGAGCCCGCACGGCACGCCCGTATCGCCCATTTCGATCTGCACCGTAACATGATGGATCGAAAAGGCCTCGTCCAGTTCGTGCGCCAGCTTTTGCAGGAAGGCGTCGCCCGGGTGGCCCGCCGGCATGACCAGGTGCGCGGTCATCGCGGTTTCGGTCGTGCTCATGCCCCAGACGTGGAGATCGTGGACCTCGGTCACGCCGTCGTCCGCCAGCAGGAAGGCACGGACCTTGTCGAGCTCGACGCCCGGCGGTACGCCTTGCAGGGACAGGTTGACCGAATCCCTGAGCAGGCCCCACGTGCCGATCAGGATGACGGCGGCTATGACCAGACTGACCACCGGATCGAGCCAGACCCAGCCCGTGGCCATGATGATGCCGCCGGCGACGACGACGCCCGCCGATACGGCCGCGTCCGACGCCATGTGCAGGTAGGCGCCGCGGATATTGAGGTCCTGCTTGGCGCCGCCCATGAAGAGCAGGGCGGTGAAGCCGTTGACCAGGATGCCGACGCCGGCGACGACCATGACGGTCAGGCCCGCGGCCGGTTCCGGATGCTCTAGGCGCTGGACCGCCTCCCAGCCGACGCCGCCGATGGCGACCAGCAGGAAGATGGCGTTGCCGAGCGCGGCCAGGATAGAGGCGCTGCGCAGGCCGTAGGTGTGCCGCGCCGACGGCGTGCGTTTGGAAAGGATGCTGGCGCCCCAGGCCAGCATCAATCCCAGGACGTCGGACAGGTTGTGCCCGGCGTCGGCCAGCAGCGACAGCGAATTGGCCCTGAGGCCGAACACCACTTCGGCCAGGACGAAGCCGACATTGAGCACCATGCCCCACAGGAAGGCCTGGCCGAAATCCTTGGGGGCGTGGCTGTGGCCGCCCAGGCCATGGTGGTGACCGTGGCCGTGGTCCGAATGGTCGTGGTCATGGCCGTGGCTGTGGGCCTGCCCGCGCGTGTGGTCGTGCCCATGGTCATGGTCATGGTCATGGTCGTGGTCGTGGTCGCAGGCCTGGCCGTGCTCGTGTTTATGGTCCTTGTGTCCAGCCATCGCTGTCGTCCTTTTCTGGCGGCCCCTGTGTCGGGGGCGTTCGGTTTACGGTCCGCCCCGGCACCCGTAACGGCGCCCGGGCGCTGCCGTCAGGTGGGTTGTCCGGCTTCGGCGGGCGCCGCCGCCGGGGTTTCCGTTTGGGCTTTGCGAGTCGCGCCCAGGATCACGGCGGTGATCGCGGGCAGGACCGTCAAGGTCAGGATCGTCGCTCCGGCCAGGCCGCCGATGACGACCATGGCCAGGGGCTTTTGCACCTCGGCGCCTGTCCCGTGCGCCAGCGCCATCGGAATGAAGCCGATGGCGGGCACCAGACCGGTCATGACGACCGGGCGGACGCGCTCGGACATGCCGCGCGCGATCGCGGTCTGCAACGGCAGGCCTGCGTCGATATGGCTGCCGATATGGCTCATCACCACCAGGCCGTTCAACACGGCCACGCCCGACAGGCAGATAAAGCCGACCGCCGCCGACACTGAAAACGCTGTGCCGGTCGCGGCCAGTGTAAAGACCCCTCCGGCCAGGCCGAGCGGCACGGCGGCGAAGACGGCCGCGGCGCGCTTCAGGCTGCCCAGCGCGAGGTAGAGCAGCCCGAAGATCGCCGCGAAGCAGACCGGCACCACCAGCATCAGGCGGTCGGACGCCGCTTTCAGGTTCTGGAACTGCCCGCCCCATTCCAGGTACGAGCCGGCCGCGATATCGACCGCTTCGACCCGGGTCTGCGCTTCGGCGACGAAGGAACCGACGTCGCGCCCGCGCACATTGGCCTGGATGACGACACGGCGTTTGCCGTTCTCACGCGAGATCTGGTTGAGTCCGTCGGTGAAGGCGAAGCGCGCGACCTGCGACAGCGGGATGCTTCCCTTGCCGTCCGGCAGGACGACCGGAAGCGCCATCAATTCATCGAGGCTGTCGCGCGTCCGCTGGGGCACGCGCACCACAATGGGCACGCGGCGGTCGCCTTCGAAGACCACGCCGGCTTCGCGGCCGGCCATGGCCGCCGACACGGCGTCGGCCACCGCTTCGACCGACAGGCCGTACTGGGCGATGGCCGCCCGGTCGAAGCGGACGTCGAGGGTGGGCGATCCGCCGGTCTGTTCGGCCTTGACGTCGGCGGCGCCCGGGATCGACCGCAGGACCGAAACGATTTTGGACGCGGACGCCGACAGGCGGTCGAGATCGTCGCCGTACAGCTTGATGGCGACGTCGCCGCGCACCCCGGCAATCAGCTCGTTGAAGCGGAGCTGGATGGGCTGGCTGAGCTCGTACGCATTGCCGATCTGGCCGCCCGCGGCCATTTCGACCTTTTCGACGACGCCGGCCTTGCTTTGCCCCCTGGGCCACGCCGACGCGGGCTTGAGGATGACGAAACCGTCCGAGACATTGGGCGGCATCGGGTCGGTGGCGACCTCGGCCGTGCCGGTCTTGGAGAACATCATCTCGACCTCGGGCAGGGCGGTGACGGCGCGTTCGACGCCCAGCTGCATGGTCGTCGACTGTTCGAGCGAGGTCGACGGTACGCGCGACGACGACAGGGCGATGTTCTTTTCGTCGAGTTGCGGGATGAACTCCTGGCCGAGCGTCATATAGACGCCGGCCGACAGGACGAAGACGGCGGCGCCGCCGGCAATGAAGCGCCAGGGCCGGGCCACCGCCATGTCGAGGACGGGCGCGTAGAGCGTCCTGGTCTTGCGGATCAGCCAGACGTCCTTTTCGGCGACCCGGCCGCGGATCAGGATGGCGACCATGGCCGGTACGAAGGTCAGCGACAGGACGAAGGCCGCGCCGAGCGCCAGCATGATGGTGACGGCCATGGGCGCGAAGGTCTTGCCTTCGACGCCCGAGAAGGTGAAGAGCGGCGCGAAGACGAGAAAGATGATGGCCTGGCCGAACAGGGTCGGCTTGATCATCTCCCGGGCGGCGATCACGGTCTCGTCCAGCCGTTCCCCGAGCGTCAGCAGCCGGCCTTCGTGGTGCTGGCGTTCGGCCAGGCGTCTGAGCGCGTTTTCGATGATGATGACGCTGCCGTCGACGATCAGGCCGAAGTCGAGCGCGCCCAGGCTCATCAGATTGCCCGGCACGTGCAGGACGTTCATGCCGCTGGCCATCAGCAGGAAGGAGACCGGGATGACCAGCACGGCGATCAGCGACGCCCGCCAGTTGCCCAGCAGCAGGAACAGCGCCGCGGCGACCAGGACGGCGCCTTCGGTCAAATTGCGTTCGACGGTCGCGACCGTGGCGTTGACCAGTTTGGAGCGGTCGAGCATCGTCGTGATCGAGATCCCCGCGGGCAGCGTCTTTTTCACCGTCTCCAGCCGTTCGCCGACAGCCCGGGCGACCGTGCGGCTGTTTTCGCCGATCAGCATCAGGGCCGTGCCGATAACGACTTCGTGGCCGTTCAGGCTGGCCGCGCCCGTGCGCAGATCGCCGCCGACCGAGACGCTGGCGACGTCGCGGACGGGAATGCCCGTGCCGTTACGCGTGGCGACGATGGCCGAGGCGATCTCGGCTTCGGACCGGATGCGGGCGTCGGCGCGGACCAGGAAGGCTTCGCCGCCGCGGTTGAACGTGTTGGCGCCCGCCGCGACGTTCGAAGCCTCCAGCGCCCTGGCCAGTTCCGAATACGAGACGCCGAGCGCCGTCAGGCGCGCCGGATCGGGTTCGACAACGAACTGCTTTTCGTAGCCGCCGATCGAATCCATCCCGGCGACGCCCTTCACGGTGCGCAGCTGGGGTGCGACGATCCACTGCTGAACCGTGCGCAGATAGGCGGCGCGCGCCACGTCCGTGGTCAGCCGCTCGCCTTCCGGTGTCAGGAAGGCGCCGTCGGACTGCCAGCCGGGCCGGCCGTCCGTGACGGGCGCGCCCTTGCCGCCCGGGTGGGTGAAGTCGACCGCGTACATGTAGACTTCGCCGAGACCGGTGGTGACCGGGCCGATGGCCGGTTGCACGCCGTCGGGCAAGGCGTCGCGCGCCTGGGCCAGGCGCTCGCTGACCTGCTGGCGCGCGAAATAGAGGTCGGTCGCGTCGGAAAAGACCGCCGTGACCTGGGAAAAGCCGTTGCGCGACAAGGACCGCGTCGTCTCCAGCCCGGGGATGCCGGACAGCGCCGTCTCGACGGGGAAGGTGACGCGCTTTTCCATTTCGACGGGCGACAGGCCGGGACTGACCGTATTGATCTGGACCTGGCGGTTGGTGATGTCGGGCACGGCGTCGATCGGCAATTTCGTCAGTTGCCAGGCGCCGGCGGCGCCGGTCAGCACGGTGAGGGCCAGCACCAGCCAGCGCGCGCGGACCGAAAGGGAGATGAGTTTGGCGATCATCTAATCTTCCTCCGCGCTCTTGCCGATTTCGGCCTTCAGCAGGAAGGCGTTCCGGGTGGCGATGGCGATGCCTGGCGCCAGTCCGGAGACGATCTCGACACGGCCGGCGCCGCGCCGGCCCGTGACGACCGGCTGCGGCCTGAAGCCCGTGCCGGTGCGGGCGAAGACGACATCCTTGCCCTCGACCGACTGCACGGCCTCTTCCGGTACGACGACGGCGGCGCCGGGCGCGCCGGGAACGATCAGGCGCACGCGCAGGCTGCGGCCGGCCAGCAGCGGCGCGGACCGCACCTCGATGACCGCCGTGGCGGTACGCGTCTGCGGATCGAGCGCCGGCGTGACCGAACGCACCGTGCCCTCGAGGGTATCGTCCACCACGGCGCGGTGGCCGGGCGCAACCCGGGCCGCGTCCGTTGCGCTGATCGACACGTGGATTTCCGTTTTGGACGGGTCGGATACGCGGAATAGTTCCGTTTCCGGTTGAACGAAGGCGCCCAGGCTGACCGTGGCCGCCGTCATGCGGCCCGTGATCGGGCTGACCACGCGCGTGCCGCGGCCGTCCGGGGTGACGCCGGCATTGGCGGCGGCGATGGCGGCGCGCGCGGCGTCGGCTTTCGCCGCTTCGGCTTCGGCCGAGGCGCGTTCATAGTCGGCGCGTGGCGTAATGCCCTGCTCGAACAGGGATTTTTCGCGCGCCAGGGTCTGTTGCGCCAGGGTGGCGCGGGCGGCGGCGGAACGCCGGTCGGCGGCGATCTGGGCCGCGTCGTTGCTGCTGACCAGGGCGAGGGTTTCGCCGGCCTTCACCGGGTCGCCCAGACGCTTGAAGATTTGCGTCACCGTCCCGCCGGCGCGCGCCGTCACGACGGCCTGGCCGGAGGGACCGGCGACGACGGAGCCCTGCGCCGGGATCTCGGAAAACAGGCCGCCGCCTTCGACGGGTTCGACCGCGATGCCGGCCTGACGGATGGCTTCCGGCGCCAGCGTCAGCACCTTCGGCGCCGGCGTACCGGCAGCGTCCTGTTGGACCCTGGGCACCGGCGCGGTCATCTTCGCGACTCCGAAGCCTATACAGGCCGAGGCGACCACGGCTGCGGCCACGCCGCCATAGAGTTTGGTGTTCGAGGTGCGCATTACGACTCTCCGAACGGCGTCGCGCCGGCCAGATGCGCCAGTTCGGCCTCGGCGTTCAGACGATCCAGGCGGGCCGTCAAGGTCCGCGTGCGCGCATCTGTCAGGGCGCGCCGGGCGAGCAGCACTTCACTGAGCGGCAACTTGCCGGCCTCGTAGCCGGCCCGCGTCAGGCGATAGGCTTCCTGCGCGGCGGCCTCGCCGTCGCGGGCCGATGTGACGCGGGCGAACGACGCCTGAAGCCGGGCCGACGCGGATTGGATGTCGGCCTGGGCATCGAGGCGGACGACGGCGAGGCGCTGTTCGGCGGCGGTCAGTTCAGCGCCGGCGGCTGCGACATTGCCCTTGTTGCGGTCGAAGACCGGGAAGGGCAGGGAGACACCGCCCACCAGCGCGTGGGCGTCGTCGGCGCGAAGCTTTCGTACACCCAGCGACAGGGTGACGTCGGGTGTGGCGCGCGTCCGTTCGACGCGGACGCGGCGGTCGACCGCCTCGCGTTCGGCCCGGGCGACCAGATAGCCCGGCGTGGTGGTGGGATCGACCACGGGGACAGTCTCGGCGCGGTCCGCGTGCGCCAGCAGGCTTACGGGGACGGCGGTGAAGGGCGTGGGCGCGTCTGCCAAAGCTGTCAGCCTGGCCAGGGCCGCGCCGCGCGCCGCCTGGGCTTCGCCGGCTTCGGAGCGCGCCGCTTCGACGGCGGCGCGCGCCTGCAGCGTCCTGAGGTCGGCCTCCTTGCCGGCCTTGACCAGCGCCGTGGCGACGCGAGCGTCGTCCTCGGCCAGGGCCAGGGCGTCATTGGCCAGTTGCAGCCGGACATCGGCGGCTTCGGCCGAACCATAGGCTTCGGCCAGGGTGAAAGCGAAGTCGGCTTCAGCCTGCCTGGCCCGGGCGCGCGACAGGTCGACGCCGGCGCGGCCGGCGGCGATGCGCGCGCCGCGCTTGCCGCCCAGTTCGATGGTCTGTTCCAGGGACGCGGTCGTTTCCGCGCTCCGGCTTCCGCGATACGCGCCGTCGCCGCCGAAGTTTTCCGTCGAGACGCTGAGCGAGGGATTGGGCAGGGCGCTGGCCTGACGCGCCAGCCCCTCGGCCTGTGCGACGTCGGCCTGAGCGGCCTTGAGGCGCGGCGACGCCTTGGCGAGGCGCAGGAGTTCGGGATAGGGCGGCGCCGGATCTGCGGCGGCGACGGCGGGGGCAAGGGTGGCTAACCCCGCGCCGAGGAGCAGCGCGGCGAGCGCTCTCCCATTATGCAATGACATGGCGGCTTCCTTGAAAATATGACCGGAACGCCTTGAAGGCGTTGACGAAAATACGTCAGTCAGATTTTCGGAGGCTGGTCGGCGGCCGAAGGCGCCGCCGGCTTTATGACGACGGCGTAGGCCGCAAAGACGGCACGGGCGGTATGGACCCGTGCCGAAAAAGCGGTGGTCGCGACGGGAAGGCCGTTGAACGGGCCGTGGGGATGATGGTGGTGGTGCAGCCCGTAGGTGTCGGCGTTTGCGTGCAGGGGCTGCGGCGCGCACTGCCGGACGGTGGTGCGGCACGGCGCTATCCAGCCGCCGTCGGGAAGCATTCGTTCGCCGTTGGCAATATGATTTACCGTTATAACATCCGCATGGGCGGCGGCGAGACCAGAACAGATCGTCATGAGGGCCAGTGCCGCGACGATCATTATGCGAACATGCCGCAACAGACTGTGCATCGCTCTGATCATGGACGTATGACTTCTTCCGGAATACTGCTGAAGTCAATATGTTACTTGGTAACGCGCGGCGTCAGGCCAGCTTCAACGGCGTCACGATGTCAGTCGGGCTGCGGCTGTCGTCATGGTACCAATGGCGCCCGGTTTCGGCGTCCCACTCCATGGCGCCCAGGATCGCGCCGTCGCGGCCCGAATGGGTACAGCCGACGGCGATGTCACGACCTTCGTAATTGGTGCGGATGGCCAGCACCTCGGCGCGGGCGCCTTCGCGGGTCAGGTAAAGGCCGGGGGCCAGCGGCGGGCGGGGGTAGCGGTGAGCCATTTTCTTATCCTTCGTCAGGTAAACGGTAAGCACAAACCAAAGCGCCCCTAAGCGCCGGCGTCAGCCATATCTCGGCGGCGGCGCGGCAGCGGCGGACGGTGAAGAGGCGGGCGCGGGGATCGTCGAGACCACTGCCTTCCGTCATCACGGCCATCAGCCAGTGGTCCTGGTCCGCCAGCACCACCAGGTCGCCGGGGAGGGCGGCTTCGAGCGGGATCGGGGCGAAGGGCAGCCGGCCGCCCAACTGTACCCAATCGGCCGCGATGTCCTGGCCCGTCAGGGCGGTGACCAGCGTCACGCAGTCGAAACAGAGGTGGCGGTCGGGCGCCGACATGTACGGGTGGCCGGCAAAGGCGCGGGCGGCGCCGACGATGCGCCGGCCGGGCCGGGATTGGGTTTTGAAGCCGAAGGTGAGGGCGTTCATGGTGTCTGTCCTCCATGAACAAAACGGGTACATTATGTCTCAGCTTTAGTCAATACAAAATGTACCCAATATGATCGTGGCGGCGATCATGCAGATATTATGGGCTTGCAACCCGGCGTCGATTGACTCTCCGGTGCGACGAGAACAAACTAAGAACAAAGAGAGGTGGCACGATGGACAGAATGTACATGGACGCGCCGGCGGAAGTCCCGGCGCGCAAATCCGAAACCCGGCTGATGGACCTCGATCCCGACCGGCCGATCGTCATAGAGCTGGAGGGGACGGCGCCTTTGTTCACCACGCCGCGCGAGCTGATGCGGGTGGGACGGCTGTCGGGGCATCTCTATCTCGACGAGATCGAGCGGATTTTCGCCTCGCTCGATTACGAGCGCAACGGACGGCTGAATTAGGCGAGACCGCCGTCGAGCAGCCCCTTGATGAAGGCGTCGGCGTCGGCGGAGGTCCAGATGGTCGGACGGTCCGCCATGGCCAGCGCCATCCTGCGCGCCTCGGGAGACAGGGTGGCGGGCAGGGCGTTACGCGGCTTGCCACCGGTCTCGATACCGATCATGCGGCCGCGCACCATGCCCTTGTCGTCGATCAGGACGGCGGCGGGGATGCTGGGCCGGCCTTCGGTCATCGCCTGTATCGTCTTTGCAGACCGGACCATGGCCATGGTCATGTAGCCGTTATCCGCTTCGACCCACAGGGGCAGGGCCGACGCGCCGGCGTCGTCGACGATCTTGCGCGCGGCGGCATAGTCGATCGCCTCGCGGCCGCCGGTGCGGACGGCGAGGATTTCAAAACGGTCGCCACCATATTTCGTCTGCAGGGCCGCAAGGTCGGGCAACAGGCGTACCGACGGAAGCGCCCATTCAGCCCACAGGGCCAGGATGCGGATCTTGCCCGTCAGTTGCGTAAAGCGGCGCGGACCCGTGGCGTCGAAATACGCGATCTCGGCGGGCAGGGGATGGGTGTCGGGAACGCGGCCGAACTTTTCGGCGACGACATTTCCGGCCAACGGGCCCGACGTGAAGACACGCGCCCCGGACGCCTGGGACAGCGGATCCTCGTCGCGCGGCGGATGCCCGAAGGGATGAGGCGGCTCGGCTCCGGCCGCCTGCCGCCCCGCCAAGGCCGTCAACGCGGCCCCGCCGATCAGAAAGTTACGTCTGTCCATGATAATTCCCCCGTGATTCTAATAGCTTACGCCTTGGTATTCCAAGATTCAATCCGCTCAGGACCAGGGCGGGTGCCGGGGCGGCAGGCCTGTTTCAGCGCGTCAGCGTTTGAAGGACGGCGTCCGAGCGCAGGAAGGCGATGACCTCGGCTTCGGCGCCGGGGCAGTCCCGCCAGAACGCGTTCTGCAGCCGCCCCCTGCGGCGCCGGCCTGCGGAATTCTTCATACAGGGCTTCGATCGCGGTTGTCAGGTCCATGGAACATCTTACCACGGCATTCGACGATTCAGTCCAGCTTCTTGCGCAGGACGCCTGAGAAGGTCAGGATCATCAGAGATGTGGCAACGGCGCCCAGCAGGGCATAGAACGCCTTGATGCCGCGCAGGACACCGTCGACGTCAAGCTCGCGTCCGAATACTTTCGGTTCGTGGTCGGGCGGATCGACCTGTCCTGGCTCGCATTTCTTCTCCTCGCCCAGGTCGACGATCGGCACCAGGGCGTCGATGGCGTAGAGCAGGGGGGCGACGGTGCCTTTGCAACTGGTTCTTTCCTCCGCGCGGCCGGTGGCAAGCGAGGTGGCGAATTGATGATTGTTCTGCAGGACGACATCGGCCATGGGCTGGGTGGCCACGATCAGCAGTCCGTGGTCGCGCGCATAATAGGTGCCCCAGGTTCCGAGCACGACCAACAGCGCCACGGTGATCAGCGCGCGGCCGGGGCTGTAGCCGAAACGGAAACCCGCACCGAACAGCCATTGCAGGAACAGCGGTGGTATGGTGATGACAAGCCAGCCCGGCCAGGTCAGGGGATTGGCCGGCAGGCGTTTGCTACCCATTTCACGCTTTATCTGATGAACCAACGCCGAGCGCGCGGCGTCGCCATGGCCCATGCTGGCCAGCACGCGCGCGATCTGTTCGTACGGCTGCGGGCCGAGATCCTTGTTCCATTCCAGAAGCTTCAACCACTTGCGGCGCGCCGGCCAGGCGTCTGAAAGATTTTTGACGTCGAAAAAATCGTAGCGGAAGCCGTCGGCGATAATCCGGCTGTTCTTGCCCCAGCCATTTCCTTCCCTGTCGATCAGTCGGTTTACCGTCGCGTCGGTGAGCAGCCAAGTCGCTGTCGAGCCCTCTTTGACGCCGATATCGAGGCTTTGCGTTACTTTGGCGCCCCACAAGGACACGCGGCCTTCCACTTCGCAATCCTGGTTCAAAAAGACGTCGCCGCCGATCGAGATGTTTTCCGCGTTAAGGGCCACTTTCCCGGCGTTGCTGAATGCCCCTCTACTGGCAGACAATGATCCGCCTACGTGAACGCCAAACAGAGAAACTTCGCCCTGCGCCCGGAAGCCTGCGTTGAGAAGGCAGGAGTCGTAAATCGTAGCGCCTTGCAAGGTGAGGGCGCCCAGATTGTCATTTATGAATTGCCCGCCCGATGCCGAGAAGCTGGCCATGGTCGAACGCGCGAGGGAGACCGATCCCTCGGCTCGAAATTCGCCGTCCAGATAACAACTACCGTGTATCACCGCGTGCCAGATCGAAATCGCCGCGTGGCCCGGATTACTGAAGTGGCTGTTGCTGGCTTCAAAATTTCCATTAATCGTCGCGCTATTCATCCAAAAGGCTTTGATGCCGGGGGCGCCCTCAGTTCCAGCGGCGATGAATTTAGAATCCGTGATATAGAAGTCGCCATCTATTTGTGCGCCGACAAAGTCCGCCGTATTCATCTCACTCATGGTTTCGGACGCAAAGGGAGAAACTTCGGAAAGGTTACAGGGGCCTTCCAGTTTGATGCCGCGCGCATGGACCTGCCGCAGTCTCGATCCCCTCAGCGACAGCCGTTGCAGTCTCGCGTGCTCCAATTTGATAGGCTTGGAAAAATCGCAGTATTCCAGCGCAAGAACCGGCATGGCGCCGCCGGATGTTGATCGGCCGTCGGACAGGTCCAGCGCGCCGTCTATTTGCGCGCCGGTGATTCTGATTCCTTCTGATTCCCCTGGCAGCGGTGCCTTGATGCGGACTCCTCCCGGAGCCATGGCCCACGGCCCTCCCTCGCCGACGGGCAATTGCAGCATCAAGTGGCGAATGAAATCGGCCCGGATGACCGCCTTAGGCGTCGCTTCCCTATCGGTGAAGTGAGACGGACGCCCGTGGCGTACATCGTCCACAACCCGCTTTTCTTCCGCACGAAGGTGTAACGGATCGAAGTCACCTTTAGGTGCGTTGTCGCCGATCTCGCCCATTCCGTGCCCCTCCGGATCGTAATAGGGGCATGTTAACCATTTACGACCGTAGCGCAAGTGGACGGACCAGCGGGGGCCTGAAATCCGATTTTAACGTGCAAGCCGCAAGCGTTTTCCGCTTGCGGCTTGCACGTGACCTTATTTTAATTTCGAATTACAAGTGAATTTCGGCGACCTTGTCCTTGTAGTCCTGCTTGGGATCGGCGCCGAACAGGATCTTCACGCCGGCCAGCAGGCTGGACGCGTCGATCCACACCTTGGCGTCCTCGACGTCGAAGCGCAGCAGGCACAGCTCGGGATCGTCCTTGCCGTCCTTGAACCAGGCGGCGACGAACGGATTCCACAGGCGGTCGATCACCGCGCGGTCGTTGTTCTCGCAGATCCGCCCCAGAAGGCTGGCGAAGACGTCGTGGCCCTTCGACGAAAACGCGAGTGACGCCGGCTGGCCGGGGCTGAGCGCGCGGACCAGGTCGGTTTCCTTGGAGGTGAAGATCCACAGGGGGCTTTTGTCATCCTCGCTCAGAACGGTCATGGGCTGGGCGCCCGCGACGCCGTCGAGGCTGAGCATCGCCGTACGGTCGGACTTCAGCGCTTTCCAGAACTTCTTTTCGATATCTTGGGTGTCGGTCATGGCGGCCTCCTTTAAAGGTGGCGCAGGGTCTCAATTCGACCGTCAATATTCGATGCGGCTATGGGCTGCCGGCTGTTGGAAAAGGGGAGGGCGCGGTATCCGCCCGCAACCGGCCTTGCCGGCCGTGCCGGCGCGGGTGTAGGTTCACGCACGAGGGGAGACACAGATGCGGCGGCCTTTGATCCTGGCGACATTTTTGCTGGCGGCGCCCGCGTCGGCTGGCGTCCTGTTCAAGGCCGATTTCCAGGCGCACAAGCCCGGGCCGTACACGGCGTCCGAATTCCGCGCCGACTGGGGGATGGATCCGCCGGACTCGGCCGGGGTCGAGGCCGGCCGCGTGACGATCGTCGAAGATCCGCTGAAGCCCGGCCACCACGTCCTGCGCGTCACCTATATGGGCAAGCAGATCGGCGGCAATTCGGCCATGACCTTTACCCTGCCGATCGAAAAGGGTCACGCCACCGTCTGGTTCCAGTATAGCGTCATGTTCGACAAGGACTTCGTCTGGGTCCGCGGCGGCAAGCTGCCGGGCCTGGCCGGCGGCGATTTTCCGACCGGCTGCGTGAAGGACGGAAGCTATGACGGCTTTTCGACGCGCGTCATGTGGCGCGAAAAGGGGCTGGCCTGGTCCTATCTCTATTATCCCGGCAAGCATTCCGACTGCGGCGACGACTATGTCCTGCCGGTCCGGTTCCAGCGCGGGCGATGGTATACCCTGACGCAGGAAGTGACGCTGAACGACCTGGGCAAGGCCAACGGCAGCCTGAGACAATATATCGACGGGCGGCTGGTCGGCGGGCAGGACGGCTGGACGTGGCGGCGCGCCGCGAGGTCAGGCATCGACGGCGTCAAGATGGACACCTTCTTCGGCGGCGGGGAGCCCGATTGGGCGCCGCCATTGGACCAGTACGCCTATTTCGACGCCTTTGTCGTGTCGACGGAACGGCCCTCCGAGATCGCCCTTCCGCCGCTGGAATCCGAATGGACGCAGGCACTCCGGGAGGGCTGGGCGCTGTGGGCGCCGGACAAGTCCTATCAGGCGGGCGACCATGTGGCGGTACGCGAGCGCGACAGCCCGTGGCGCTACGTCATTGCGCGCAAGGCGACGAAGGTCAGGCCCGACGCGGACACGACCGTCCTCGACATCTACGAAGGCGTGCACTGGCCGGCAGACCTCGACACCGGCCAGCCGTGGCTGGAGGTCACAGGGCAGGCGGAGTAGGCCCCAGGACTGACGACCGGAATACCGGCGGCGGCCTGAAAGGGGCCGGCGTCGAGGCTGGCGACCCGCTCAGCAACCGCCATAGTGTCCAGGCCGATCATTCGAGGCCACGCGTTTGCTCAAGCGCTTCGACATCGGAGGGGCTAATCGCGCGCCTTGGCTTCCCCTGGAAAGTATGTAATCGATTGCTTCGTCCGCTTTCAGGCGGACGATATCGGGGAGGTCCTCTCAATGAAAAAAGTTGCACTCTTGCAGGCAATAGCGTTCGCGTCTTCCTTCCTGGCGGCGGGCGCCGTCCACGCCGAAGACAAGGCCGACCCGACCAGCATGGCCAGCGCGCAGGACCTGAAAACGCAGGTCGCCGCCATGTTTGCGGCGATGAAGCCCGGCCAGACCTTCATGTGGCAACCCGTGCTCAAGGACGGGCCGCGCATCGCCGCGCTCGAGATCTGGAAGGCGCCCGGCCGTCCCGCCGTCCACGTCGAGGAGGCCGAATATTTTACGGTCGTTGAGGGCAGCGGGACCCTGGTTTACGGCGGCCAGATGAAAAACCCCAAGCTGGTCCGGACGGGCTTCATCGACGGCGACGCCATCGACGGCGGCACGACGCGGACGCTGAGCGTGGGCGATACCGTGCTCATTCCGGCGGGCACGCCCCACTGGTTCGGTATTCCCGGCGAACCGCTTGTCCTTCTGGGCATCAAGATCCCCAGCCCGAAGGCGCCGTGACCGGCTCGGGTAAAAACATCTTTTATCAGGGTAGTTGACAGACACGCCGGGGCGCTTCAGTCTCCCGCCCGCCGCAGTCTCGACGCGGTATGGGCTGCCCGCAACGGCTCCGGCACGGGTCCGGAAAAGCCGCCGTGGCCAAATAAATATACGTCATGGGTAAACAGGCCGAAGGCCTGACGATTGTCTCGCATACTCGTTTAAATAAAAATGGTAGCGCTACCAGGAGGGCGTCATGAGGACACGATTTTATATGGCATTGCTGGCGGCGGCGTGCTGGAGCGGCGGCGCCCAAGCCGCCACGCCCGCGCACCTGCGGCTCACCCCCGACGATACGCTGGAAATGCAGGGCTTGAGCGTCATCGTCGAACAGAACCATTTCAGCCCGATCTTCTTCGATGAAAAGAATTCGGGCATCCAGGTGGTGCTGCACGGCGACCGGATCGCGGCCGACGGCGAGGTGCGCCTCAACCCCACGCCCGAACAGTGGGACCCGGTTCCCGCCTTCGTCAGCCGCGTCCACGGCAAGGCACCGGGTCAGCTGATCGTCACCTCGACCTACGACGCCGTCGGCCTGAAATACCAGGTCGAGGTGACGCCCGAAGGGCAGGGGTTCCGCGTCGTCGTCAATCTCGACCAGCCGCTGCCGCAGAGCCTGGCCGGAAAGGCCGGCTTCAATCTCGACTTCCTGCCGACGGCCTATTTCGGCAAGACCTATCTCATGGATACGCGGCCGGGCATTTTCCCGCGCGACGCCGATGGTCCGATGGCCAAAGACGGGTCGGGCGATCCCTTGCCGCTGGCGTCCGGCGGCAAATCGGTGACCCTGTCCCCGGAAGACCCGCTGACGCGCGTGACGATCACCTCGGACGCCGGCCCCCTGATGCTCTACGACGCGCGCAACCGGGCGCAGAACGGCTGGTTCGTGGTGCGCTCGCTGATCTCCGCGGGCGCGAAAAACAACGCCGTCGTCTGGCACGTGCAGCCCCACGTCGAAAAAGGGTGGGTCCGTGAACCGGTCGTGTCCTTCAACCAGGCCGGCTATACGCCCGAGCGCGGCAAGGTGGCGCTGATCGAGCTCGATCCCAATTTCAAGGCGCCGGCCGACGCGACCCTGGTGCGGCTGGCCGCCGATGGCACGCAGCAGCCGGTACTGCGCGCCAAGGTCCGCGCGCGCGGCAAATGGACCCGCTACAATTACGCCAGCTTCGATTTTTCGAGCGTGCGCGCGCCGGGCGTCTACGCCATCTCGTACGCCGGGCACACGACCAATCCGTTCCCGATCGCGGCGGACGCCTATGCCCACATCTGGCAGACCTCGCTCGACACCTACCTGGCCGAACAGATGGACCATATGGCCATCCGCGAACAGTACCGTGTCTGGTCGGGGATTTCGCACATGGACGACGCGCGCCAGGCGCCGCCCAACCACGTCCATTTCGACGGCTATCACATGGGGCCCGATCTCGACTCGCCGTTCAAGCCGGGCGAGCACATTGCGGGGCTCAATGTCGGCGGGTGGCAGGACGCCGGCGACTACGACATCCAGACGCCGCAGAACGCGCAAGTCGTCCGCGACCTCGCCTGGGGCCGCGAAATGTTCGGTCTCGACTGGGACGAAACCGCCGTCGACGAGGCCGCGCATTCGGTCGAGATCCGCAAGCCCGACGGCCAGCAGGATTCGTTGCAGCAGATCCGCCACGGCGTGCTGCAACTCCTGGCGCAGTACAAGGTTTTCGGCCACGCCATTACCGGCATCATCGATCCGACGCTGAAGCAATACACGCACCTCGGCGATTCCGGGTCGCAGACCGACCGCATGATCTACGATCCGAAGCTGGGGCCGCTCGACAATAACGGCGTCTATTCCGGCGTGCCCGACGACCGCTGGGCCTTCACCACCGACCAGCCCGCCAACGACTATACGGTGGCGGGCGCCCTGGCCGCCGCCGCGCGCCAGTTGCAGGACGCCGACCCCTCGCTGGCCGCCGAAGCCCTCTCCGTCGCCAAGGCCATGTGGGCCAACCAGCAGAACCCGGGCGAGCGGCTGAACCGGTCGGGGCGGGACGAGGGCGCCGAATGGCTGGACCTGGCCGCCGTGCAGTCGACGGTCGACCTTGTCGTCACGACCAGGGGCGAAGCGCCGTACAGGGACAAGCTGAAGCAGCTGATGCCCGCCATCAAGGCGCATTTCGCCTATGTCGGCGGCACGGCGGTCCTGGCCATCCCGTACATGGACGCCGACTATCGCGCCCAGCTCGAGGCGGCGGTGAAGGCGGAAAAGGCGAAGATCGACGCCGATATCGCGCAGACCCCGTTCGGCGTACCCGTCGACCTGGGCTCGTGGGCCGGGTCGAACCGCGTCGCTGTGTTCGGTTCGGACATGTATCTCCTGCACAAGGCCTTTCCCGACATCATCGGCACCCAGTACACGCTGGACGCCCTCGACTACATGCTGGGCCGCCACCCGGGAACCAACCTGTCCCTGGTGTCGACCGTCGGCACGCGCTCGAAGCTGATCGGCTACGGCCACAATCGCGCCGACTACAGCTTCATCGCCGGCGGCATGGTGCCGGGCGTCCTGGTCATCAAGCCGGACTTCCCGGAACAGAAGACCGACTGGCCCTTCCTGTGGTTCGAGAACGAGTACACGGTCAGCACCACCTCGGCCTACATCCTGGCCGCCAATGCGGCGATCGCGGCGACCCAGGAAGGCCATTCGAAGAAGTAGCGCCGGCAAGCGGCGGGACGGAGCGACGGGCTCCGTCCCGGCTGCGAATGGAAATTTTACGTCACGGGTTTTAATCGTCCCGGGCCATGAAACGCGACAGCTTCCACCACGACGGCCTGACCTTCTCCTATCTCGACAGCGGCGGGGACAGGCCGGTCCTTTTGTGCCTGCACGGCCATTTCATGGGCGCCAGCGACTTTGACGGCGTCATGCCGCATTTCACCGACCGCTGGCGCGTCGTGGCGCTGGACCAGCGCGGCCACGGCCGGACCGACCATACGCGGCATCACAGTATCGACGCCTATATCGGCGACGTGGCGGCGCTGCTCGACCACCTGTGGATATCCGATCCGGTGGTGATCCTGGGCCATTCGTGGGGCGGGGCGGTGGCCTATCTGTGCGCCGCCGCGCAGCCCGCGCGCTTCCGCGCCATGATCGTCGAGGAGATGTCCGTCGTGCGCGACGACCACGACGACTTTGCTCTGGCCTGGGCCGGCGTCCATGCGGACAAGGCGCAGCTGGAGGCGAAGATCGGCCCGCGCCTGACGCCCTATATGCAGAAATCGATCCGGCAGGTCGAAGGCGGCTGGGCGATGACCTTCGACCCGGAAGAGATATTGTGGTCGGAAGCCGAGCTCAACGGCGACCACTGGAAGGCCTGGCTCGGCAGCACGTGTCCGGCCCTGATCGTCAAGGGGGCGCACAGCCCGGTCGTGCCGGGCGCCGACCTGGACGACATGGCGCGGCGGCGGCCGAATACGAAGATCGTTACGATCGACGCCGGGCATTCGGTCCATATCGACCAGCCCGGCGCCTTCGTCGCGGCGGTGAAGGATTTCCTCGGCGGTCTGTGACCGCGGCTATTTGTGCCCCAGAAGCCCGAACATGGCGCCTTGCGGATCGACGGCGACGACGGCCCACTGGCCGCCCGGCACCTCTATCGGCGGCAGCTGGATCTTGCCGCCGTTGCCGGTGATACGCTCGACCGCTTCGTCGATATGGCCGGTGTTGAAGTAGAACAGCCAGGCCTGCCGCGGCAGCGGATTGTTCATCATGCCGCCGGTCTGGACCCCGCCCGACGTGAAGGTCTGGTAGGTGCCCATCGGCCCCATGTCCATGGCCGTGTCCTTTTCCCAACCGAAGCGCTCGGCGTAGAAGGCGAAGGCGGCTTCCCAGTCGCGGGCATGGTATTCGTTCCAGCCGCAGTGGCCCGGCGCCTTGCCGAAGGGGAGGGCGCCCTCGGCCGGCATGGCCGGCGTCATGACGTAGATGGCCGCACCTTGCGGATCGGCGACCATGGCCATGCGGCCGACGCCGTCGAGCGTATTGGCCGGCCACCACACCTTGCCGCCGGCGGCTTCGAAGGCGGAAACCTCGGCGTCGACGTCGGCGACGTCGACATAGGCCAGCCAGGCGGGGGGCATGTTCGGGTCGGGGGCCTGCATCATGCCGCCGACGCGGTCGGTGCCTGCGTGAATGATGCGGTAGTCCATGCCGGGCGTCTCACCCGGTTTGACTTCCCAGCCGACGACCTTGCCGTAAAAGGCAATGGCCGCGTCGAGATCGCTGGTCATCAGTTCGTACCAGATAAAGCTGCCGGTCATGGTGGTCTCCTTCGTTGGATCGGGCGAGCCTATCCCGGAAATGAGACAGGCGTAATACGGACAAATGCGTACTTACGCGCAGGCGTGTGGCCGGACTTTACCGGTCTATACGCGCGAACATGTCAGCAGGGCGGCGTAGATTGTGACCATCGAAAAGGAGGTCGCCATGTCCAATATCGCCAACCGGGTTTCGCTCATCGCCGCCGTCGCCGTGGGGTGTCTTGTCATGCTGTCGGCGCTGTCGCCGCATATCTAGGCCGCGAACAAGCAGCAGACGACGTGAAGCGGCTGGCCGGGCATTTACCTAAGGTCCAGCGGCGCGTCTTGCGACAGCTTGTCGTAATTGGCTTCGCGTAAACGCGCGGCCGCGTCGTCGTAGAGGAAGGGCAGGAAGGCATAGCGCCGGCCCTTGCGCACGGGGATCACGCCGTGGAGGATCGAGCACGAAAAGACGACCGCGCCGCCGACGGGCGGTTTGAACTGGCGCAGGCCGTATTCCGGAAAATAGAGCGTGCCGCCTTCGAAGTCGTCGTTGAGATTGATCGTCACGGCGAAGCGGCGGTGCGCCGTGCCCGACGTCGTATTGTCGCGGTGCGGCCGAAAGTGCCCGCCGTCCTCGGCCGTATAGCAGCCGACCAGATAGCGTTCCATGCGCGTGACGTCGTACTGATGGACCTTCTTTATTTCCGGGATGATGCGGCGGACGACGCACGCCTGGGTCCGCCGGATCAGGTCGTCTTCGGTCAGCATATAATCGTTGCGGCTCTTCATCGACGGGTCGCGCACGCCGACGGTGATGCCGCCCTGTTCGCGCATGAAGCCCGAAAATTCACCGCCGTTGCGGTCGTAGGCGGCGACAAGCTCGGCGCACAGCTGGGTGTCGAAGACATTGGGCAGGTAGAGGACGGGCGCCATCAGCTCGACGCCGGCGTGGCGATCGGCGGGGGGCAGGGCCCGGAGGCCGTCGAACAGGGCGTCGGCGCGCGACAGGGGCTCGATCTTCAACAGGCGCAGGGTCGGGTCCATCAGGACGAAGCCCGGACGGAAGAAGGGCGGCGCCTTGGGATCGAGCGGCAGGGCGCCGTAGAGCCTGGCGACCTTGCCGTCGGCGTCCCAAAACCAGCGAATGCCGGGGATGTCGTCGCTGAGGCGCTGTTCGTCGGCCGAGTCCTGGGTGACGCCGAAGATGCAGATCCGGGTGTCGTCGAACTGGGCGCGGTATTGGTCGATGAGCGCCAGGATGGCGCGGCCGTCCGCCGCTTCGGACGAGCTGAAAAAGGCGAGCACGATATAGCGCCCCGCGACCGTGTCGAAGACGAAGCTGGGGTTGGCGAAGGCGCGCTGGGTGAAGCGCGGCGCCGGATCGCCGGTCAGCAGGTTGGCGTAGGTCGCGATCTGAGCTTTTGTCGTCTGTTTTGAGTCAGTATCCACGGGCGTCCCCTTGTTCCGCCTTTATGAAGGCGCGGCGGGCAATGCGCAATGGGGGCGTGACCTTGGTCTGGTCATGAACAGCTTGCCGGTCACGCTGACTATCCTTGCATTTTCGGATCACCGATCCAGAAATGCAAAGATAAAGACATCAGCCTACATCGCCCGCGTCACCGACTTGATCCGGCCGATGACCTTGATCTCGTCGATCAGCACCTCATACGGCGGGTACATGGCGTTTTCCGATACCAGGAGGACCTTGTTCGTGCCGTGGACGCGCTGGACGTGCTTGACCACCAGGCCGAAGCCGTCCCACAGGGCGAAGACGCCCGGCGGCGTCGGATTGGTGTCGGAATGGTCGACCGCGATCCGGTCGCCCGGCAGAAGCTTCGGTTCCATGCTGTCGCCGATGACCTCGACGATGCTCAGGCCCCGGGCGTGGGCCCGCAGCTCGCGCGACACATAGTCGGTCGGGAAGCGCCATGTGCCCTTTTGGCGGTCGCTTTCGATCAGGGTTCCGCCGCCGGCCGACAGGCGGACGTCGTATTCCGGGATTTCGACCCAGCCGTCGACGGTCAGGCTGGTGGGCAGGTCGAAGTCCTCGGGTCTCAGGTCGTGCCGCACCAGGCGGAGATGGCTTGTTGTCACGGTGTCGCTCGCTTCTGCTTCTGACGGTTCGATTTCACTCTTCACACCGGACCGGTCGACCATGGCCAGCCAGTCCGCCGGGACCTGGAAGGCGCGCGCATATTTCCTGAGCACGTCGAGCTTGAGGCCCGCATTGCCGCGGATCCCGCCCTCGTGGCTCTTGTACGTGTTCTCGTTCCAGCCGTGCTGGCGCGCCGCTTCGCGCGGCGATTTGAAGAACCGTTCGCGCGCCCATTTCAGCCGTTCGGCCTGGGAGGAAAGCGCGGGAAGGGGCGAATCTGTCGTGTTCATGGTCCGGTCTGTACCCAATTTTCGGGTACGTTTGGTGTTGACTTTAATGGGTACTTAGTGTACCCATCATTAACGCAGCGGGTCAATCCGTATTTATCCGCAAGCGTCTCGAAGGCCGGGAAACCGCATTTATGCGGCCGTACCTGCCTTTTTCTTTTCATCTCAATGAGAACAAAACGTGAATATCAACGAGTCGTCAAGAGGAATTGCACGGTGACGGAGGTCGAACGAAATTGCCTGGACGCGGTGTTGCGTTTGAGCCGCGGCGATATCGCCCCGACCTATGCCGAGGTCGCAGCCGCCCTGCGTTGCGGAAAGACGTCCGTCCACCGGGCGGTAAGCAGCCTGATTGCGCAGGGCTTTGTCGAGAAGATACCGGGCAAGGCGCGGTCGCTGCGCGTGGTGCGCTCGACGGGGATCGGGCTGCACATCCGCGCCTTGATCCGCCAGTACGGCGGCGCCGAAGTCGCCGCCGAGGTCGCGCGCCAAACGGAGGCCGCGTAATGGCCAAGGGTGCGATCCGTGTCGACTGGTTTCCCACCGATGCGTTGAACGGCATGAAGTTCCTGAGCGTGCTCGAGGAACTGGCCTATCGGCGCATCATCGACCTTCTCTATATTTGCGGCGGCGAGCTGCCCGACGACAACGACGCCCTGGCCGAGCAGACGCGGACCTTCGCCGACTGGCCCCAGGTGCGCGCCGGACTGCTGAAAAAAGGCAAGATCAATATTGCCGACGGCGCCCTGACCAATGCGCGCTGCACCGAAATCCTGACCGTCGTCGCCGAACGGAGCGAGAAGGCGCGGGCGTCGGGGCAGGCGTCCGGCCGTTCGCGCCGCAAACTCCTGCCCGAACGATCGTTGAACGAGGGTTCAACGAACGCGGCAACGAACGTCGAACTGAGTCAGGGAGTCAAGGAGTCCCTTCGGGAGACTGACGTCTCCCTCACGGCGCGCGAAAGCTTCGGGGATTTCGTCAAGGCGTTTCCCAAACAGGACGCCGTCATGGCGGCCAAACCCGTCTGGCTGCGGCTGATGAAGGCCGGCCACGACCCGGCCGAGATCATCACCGGGCTGGACCGCTGGAAGGCGCACTGGCGGACGCGCATCGACGACCCGAAGGACAATTTCGAGCTCAGGCACGTCCGGTGCGCCGCGCGCTGGCTGGAAGAGGGCGGCTGGCTCGATCCCGATCCCGCGCCGCCCGGGACATCGCCGCCCGCCGCCAAGACCTGGCCAGGGCCGCCGCACGTCCGCGCCATCGTCGTCGCCCACGCCGGCGAGGATTTCGCGCGCTCCTACCTCGATCCGGCGGGCTGGGACGGCGGCAGCATCCTCGCCGCCACGGCGACCGCCGCCGAAAAGCTCAAACGCCTGCCGGCGCTCAGTTCCCACCTTGTCCGCACCTCCAGGGAGGCCCAGCCATGACCACCGAAACACCCAAAGCGAAACCCGCCAACCGCCTGCGCCGCGACTACGTCGTCTTCCGCATCGAAGGCAAGGACGGCAAGGTGTACAAGCGCCGCTGCGGCGAGGACCACATCGTGGGCGGCGCCTGCAAGCGGCCGTCCCTGCCCAACGACCTGGTCGAGGCCGTTCGTCAGGCCTATGAGGACGGCGAGGGCGGCTATCGCAAGCTGGCGCGCCGCTTCAACCTGCATCCGACGACCGTGCGCGATATCGTCACCTTCCGGCGCAGGTTGAGGGGGTAGTTGCATCCCTGCGGTGTCGAAACGGGTCGAAAAGGCATGACAGCGTTATCCCGGCTTGACTCTTCGCGCTGGCGTGGCACTTTCAAAATATAATCAATCTTCAGTAGCGTTTTAATCGGGGCTGCGCGTGGGCGCGGCAAGGGGCACGCCATGACTATCCAGATCATCCACACGGCCAGCGGCCGCCTCCAACCCGACAGTGACGCGGCGGCGGTCAAGGCCATGGTCGCCGCCGCCCTGGCCAGCGGCAAGCCCATCGTGCTGCACTTTCACGGCGGGCTGGTCGACAGGAACAAGGGTGTTGAGATCGCCAAGGGGCTTGAGCCGGTCTACGTCGCCGGCGGCGCGCACCCGGTCTTCTTCGTCTGGGAATCGGGCCTGTGGGAAACCATCGGCAACAACCTGGCCGACATCGCCGGAGAAAAGATCTTCAACATCCTGAAGAAGAAGGTGGCCTCGATCGTCGCCGGCAAGCTGGGCCAGGATGCCGACACGCGCGCTGCCGGCGGTCTTCGGCTGGCCGACGGCCTCACGGCCGAGGCCTTCCTTGCCGGCGATCTCGCGCCGCCCCCGGCAGATACCCTGACGCCGGTATCGGCCCAGGAACGGTTGGCGCTGCAGGCCCAATTGGGCCGCGATGCCGAGGTCGCGGAAGTTGCCCGGACGCTGGACGCGACCACCGACCGCGAGATGCTGGACGCCGATCCGGCATCACGCTCGGCCGTGCCGACCGTCACGGCATCAACGGCCACGCTTATGTCGCCTGACGCCCTGAACCGATATGTCTCCAGCGACGATCGCGGTATTTCCACCATGGCGCTGATCAAAGGCATTATCGAGATCGGCGTGCGCGTCGTGGCGCGGTTCATTAATCATCGCGACCACGGCGGCCATGCCACCGTCGTCGAAGAGATCCTGCGCGAATTCTACCTGACCAATGTCGGCGGCGTGGTCTGGACGCAGATGAAGAAGGACACGACCGACTGTTTCGGTTCTGACCCGGCGGTGTTCGGGGGCACGGCCTTTCTCGCGGAGCTGAAAGCGCAGGTCGGAGCGGGCGCGTGGCCGCGCATCGTCCTGGTCGGGCATTCGACTGGCGCGGTCTTCATCGCGGACTTCCTTACCTCGGCCGACAGCCTGCTGCCGAAAGAGGCTGTTTTCGATGTGATTTTCGAAGCACCGGCCGTGACCTTCGGGCGCTTTGCCGACGTGGTGACGCAACGCGCGGCGCGAATCGGGAATATCCGTATCTTCGCCATGAAGGACGCGACCGAACGCGCCGACATCCTCTTGCCCAAGGTCGCCTTCCTGTACCCGCATTCGCTGCTCTACTTCGTCAGCGGCGTGGTCGAAGATTCGGTCGATGAGCCTTTGGTCGGCATGCAGCGCTACTACGACGCTGCGCACTATCCAGCGGGCAGCTTCGCCAAGGTCGAAGCCGTCAGGCAGTTCCTGGCTGGCCGGCAGCACGCCAATGTCTGGGCGGTAGAGACCGGCGCCGGCGACGGCCTGTGTTCGGGTGCGTTCAGCCACGGCGATTTCGACCATGAGGCGACGACGATGAAGAGTGTCCAGTATATCCTGACGCACGGGTACTGAAGATGGCGGACTACGGCATCGTCATCGGCATCGACGCCTATCCCGGCCTCACGACGCTGAAGGGACCACGCAATGACGCCAATGCTTTCTACGCGTGGCTTACCGACAAGAACAAAGGCAATGTACCGCCGGAAAACGTGTCCAGGCTTGAATGCAACGGTCCGGTTCCGGGCCTTACGGTCAGGAACGCCGTCCCGACCCGGCAACTGCTTGACGACCTGTTCCGTCCGCTGGCCGAGGCCGCCGGCGCGGGCGAGAAATACGGCGAACGGTTGTTCATCTACCTTGCGGGGCACGGGTTCGCCGATAACCGCGATCCCGATTCCGCGGCGCTCTTGTCTGCTGAAGCCAACCAGAACTGGCCTGCGCACCTGGCCGTGCTGGCCTATGTCAACCTATTCAGACGGATGGCCACTTTCGACGAGATCATCGTCCTGATCGACGCTTGCCGCGTTCCTGACCTGTCATGGCCGATCGCCGTGCCGACTATCGCCGACCCCGTTTCGAGCCCGGAAGCAAAAAAGGTGAAGTACTTTGTCGGATTCGGCACCTATTTCGGCGATGTTTCACGCGAAAAAAATACAGGCGGCGGGGTCTACCGCGGCGTCTTTACCCTGGCGTTGATGGATGCCCTGGCTCATGCCCAACCCGAGCCCGACGGCCGGCTTTTGGGCTCGAAGGTCAAGACATATATCGATCATTACTTTAAGGATTTCGCGGTCAAGCCGAACGACGAGGCCGAGATCGATGCCAATACGGCGCGGGACGTGGTGTTTATGACCTATCCACCGGCTGTGGCCGAAGATGGAGGCGGCGTCGCGGAAGGGATTTCAGAGAGCGCGCCCGTTCTGGAAATGAAGGGTGTTCAACAGCTGCTCGCCACGCCGACGCAAAAGACAATTTGTGTTACCGTGCCGGATGCGGATGTCGATAAGCGGCTGCTGATAACCGGCGCCGGTGTTAAAGCCATACCCATCACTGCCGCGCTTTTTTTTGTCGATCTCGAGCCCGGTGCTTACAAGGCGCAGGTCGAAGGGCAGGCGGCATCCATTCTTTTCGAGGTCCCGGTCGATGACGCAATTACCCTCGGATAACCCACGTTCGGATAAAAGCGCCTTAATCGTTGTGGCCGCCGAGCGAACGACTGAAATCTTCCTGAGTGACGCGCGGCTGGAGAAGGTCGCGTCGGACGTCGGCCGGCTTGAGACCCAGGTCGTGCCCGGCATCTACAAGATCCGCTACCGCAGCGGCAATGTCACCCAGGACGAGTTAATCGAAGTCCCGCCGGGCGGTCTCGAAAAGCCGGTCGAGGGCAAGCCCTTTGCGTTCGCTACGGCACGGCCGCTGACGGAGACGCTGACGACGCATGAATACCAGCGGGGGCCGGCCAGGTCGGCGGCCAGGGAACCGGCAAGCCTGCCGCCGGGGGGACACAGCGTCCTGCTGTTTCACCGCGAAGGCGACGAGACCCGCACCTTTACCTGCTCACGTCTGTCGCTGTGGGCGCTGGACGGGACGTGCATCGCCGCCGAGGACGAAGGCGAGCTCGACACCCGGGCTCGCTATCGCGTCCTGCGCCGAGAACTGGAGCCCAGCACCTACGCGCTTCGGGCCGAAACGGCTACCGGCGGTCACGTCGAGATATTCTTCACCGTCTGCCGCGGCTGGCAAACGCAGATCTTTGTCGAACAGGAGGTCGCCGGGGAGGCTTGTGCCCCGGCGCTTCACACGGCCTCCGTCGGCATGGCGCCTTATGGCGGGCCCCCGCCGCCAGACGACCTGAAGCGCGAGGCCGAGATCGTCAAGGCCGCTTTCATGGCCGGCCGCCGCCTGGCGCCGCCGGACTTCGTCGAGGCCTGGCTGTGCGCGCCGGCAGGCGACCCGATCACAGGCCTGTGCCTGGCGCATTCGCTTTTGCAGTCGGAAGGCGACGACGACATGGTCATCCGCGTGATCGCCCGGCTTTCCGACGCCGACGTGCTGGGGGGCGGCCATCCCGACGTCCAGGGATTGATCGCAGCTCTGACGATCCGCGACCGCAACCGCGTTTCCAACGTCTATCGCGAGCTTCTGGGGACCCTTAAGGCGGCAGGCGATTCCATGACGTGCGCCTGGCCGCCCACGCTCCGCGATAGTTGGGAAGCCCTGGTCAAGCTGTCCAAGCGCCGTGCCACCATTATTCCGCCGGACAGCTTCAACGCCAGGATGGCTGCGGACCTGGTTGGCTCCGGCGCCGTGATGATGCGGCGCGTCGACGACCGCCCGGCATATATCGACTCGACGACGCTGGCCGGCGCGCGAGCGGCCGAAACCGCCCTGTTGATGAACGGCATTCCGGACGACGTGATGGCCAACCTCAGCTTCAACCTCAACCGGCTGGAAAAGAGCGTGCTGGCCAGTCTGGCCGTCATCGACACGCAAAGCGCGTTGAACGCCATGCCTTCGGGGACGCGTGCCCCGACGCAACTGGGGCCGTTGACGCGCAAGCTGGTCGACGCCACCGGCGCGCCGGCGTATTCGGTGGCCAACGCCATCGTCAATGTTGCCAATATGGTGATCAAGCCGGACGCGTGACGAGGGCTTGATAGCGGCCGGGCCAGCCCCTAGAGAAGGCGAAACCCGGAGTTCTCATGTCCCTTTTGCCCGCCTTGCACCAGGCATTCGTCGACCGTTTGTGTGCGGCCATGCCGGCGGACGGCCGCATCGACGCCTTGCTTGGCGGCGGCAGCCTGGTGCACGGCGGCATCGACGAACAGTCCGATATCGACGTCGTCGTCGTGGTCGCCGACGCCGCCTATGCCGAGGTCATGGCGGCGCGCCACGCCTTCGCCGAAACTTTCGGCGATTTGTTGTCGGCCTTTACGGGCGAGCACGTCGGCGAACCGCGTCTGCTGATCTGCCTCTACGGCCCGCCGCTGCTGCACGTCGATTTCAAGTTCGTCACGGCCGACGACCTTGGCTCAATGGTTGAGCGGCCCGTGATCCTGTGGGCGCGCGACGCAGCCGCCATCACCGCGCGGCTCGACGCGGCGCGGATTGCGTGGCCGGACCGTGACGCCGACTGGTTCGAGGCGCGCGCCTGGGTGTGGCTGCATTACGGTGCGGCGAAGGTCCTGCGCGGCGAGCTGCATGAGGCGCTGGCTATGCTCGGTTTCTTCCGCGAACAGGTGCTGGGGGCAATGCTCCACCGCCGCGCCGCGCGCTCGCAGCGCGGCCTGAGGCGGATCGAGGCGCACGGACTCGATGGCGACGGGCTGCTGAAATCAACGATTGCCGGGCACGATGCGGGCGAGATCAAGGCCGCCCTGCTGGCGTCGATCGATGCGTATCTGGCGCTTCGCGCCGACTTTCCAGCGTCGCATCCGGTGGCGTCTATGCCCGCGGCTTTGCGCGACTATCTGGCGTAGCCGGCTTGCAGATCGCGCCCGTGGCGGGCTTGTCGAGGATCACGTGATAAAAGGGCATGGTGTCCAGGCGGGTATAGACCGGCATGTGCGCGTCGTAATCGACGCCCTTTTTCGGCTTGGCGGGCTCGTCGTACATGGTGAAGTAGCGACGCCCGATCCGGACCAGTCTGCCGTCCTGCATGACGAAGTCGTCGACCACGCGGCCTTTCGCGAAGCTGTTATAGGTTCGGGTCAGGCCCGTCACCTTGCTGTCGCTGAGCGCGTAGTCGTCGGTCAGCCCCCAATCGCCGCCTTCGTCGCTGCGGAAAAAGCGAAGCGAGCGGACCTGGCCGTCCACGACGTAGGCCGACGCGGAATCGGACAGGAAATTGGCGTCGGACGCCTTTTGCCAGGCGATCTCGCTGGGGTAGGCGCACCATTGCCCGGGCTTTGCCGGCAGGTACCAGTGCTGCGGAATGAGGGCCGAGGCCTGAGCCTGTCCCGCCACGACGCCTGAAATCAATATGGCTGCAATGACCCGCATGATCCCCCCGATCACATTATGGGACGATTTTGCCCTATGCGAACATTGTTATCAAGGGGTCAATGTGTCGGTTTCGTGAAAGCCTTGAGCATAAAGGGATAGAGCTCGACCAGCAGCAGGGCGGCGAAGATCAGGCCGCAGCCCAGCCAGTTGACGGGATCGAGCCGCTCACCCAGCAGGACCGCGCCCGAAAGCGCGGCGAACAGCGCTTCGCCCGACATGATGATGGCGGCGTCGGCCGATGGCGTATGCTGTTGCGCGAAGGCCTGGAGCGCGAAGCCCAGTCCGCCCGAAATGATGCCGGCGTAGAGCAGCGGGACCAGGCTGGCCTGCATGCCGGACAGGGTAATGTGTTCGTTCGCGGCGGCGAGGCCCAGCGCCACCACGGCGGTCACGGCGTTCTGGGCCACGCAGATGGTGAAGGGCCGCGCCGACTGGCGGACGACGATGCCCATCAGGTTGATCTGCAAGCCGAAGGCGGCCGCGCACCCGATGACCAGGAGGTCGCCCGGCGACAGGTGGTCGAGGCGCCCGCCATTGAGCAGCCACACGCCGGCGATGGCGATCGCGCAGGCTGGCCAGACAATGATTGACTGACGGTGACGGAAGACGATCAGCCCGATGATCGGGACGAAAACGACGTAAAGGGCGGTCAGGAACCCGGCATTGGTCACGCTGGCGGAGACCATGCCGGCCTGCTGAAGGTAGCAGGCGGCGAAGAAGAC